>Ga0207681_10000714_pt1 | contig 21838 bp, 16 predicted proteins | sample KBSS53metaG_FD_184324 | JGI IMG/M metagenome (GOLD analysis project Ga0207681, IMG submission 184324) | Switchgrass rhizosphere microbial communities from Kellogg Biological Station, Michigan, USA - KBS S5-3 metaG (SPAdes) (version 2) | ecosystem: Host-associated > Plants > Roots > Rhizosphere... | reverse complement strand
TCGCCTCTGTTGCAGTGCTGGTTTTCGCTCTTATGCCGTACGTGGCCGGGCCACTCGCGGCGAAGATAAGCCATAGGAATGTTGGGAATGAGCAGCTTGGAAAAGACACCGCTGCTGTTGCAACTCCCAGAATTAAACAAGTAACTTTCAAGGTGGAAGGAATGACTTGCGCCAGTTGTGAGACCACGATCAAGTTAGCTCTTGAGCGCACCCCAGGTGTCCGTCGCGCGGATGTCAGCTATGTCCGCGGCGCTGCGACGGTGGACTACGACTACGATAAGACCACACCGGACAAACTCCGCGATGCCATCAACAAGACAGGATACAAAGTGACGGAAGGGAAGTAAGAGCCAAAGCGTTAGTGTCAGGCTGCACAAGATCATGAGTGTCACCGACTCCTTTTCAGTTGGCCCAATCCATACCTTCGCACCAGAAGAGGATACACAGCCGTGCGCGAAATGCAGTCGCTTCAGTCGTCCGGTCAGCCGTAAGACAGTGCTCTTGATGTTGAAATCGGATCGGCTGGAGCGAGTTGGTCAGAGAGACTTTCGCTTCTGCGCTGATTCGGAGTGCCAGGTGGTCTACTTTTCAGATGAATGTGACACGACCTTTGTAAAGGAAGACTTGCGAGTGCGCGTCGGATTGAAAGAACGGGTGGATCCCATCCCTCTTTGTTATTGTTTCGGCTTTGACGAAAAGGACGTGAGCGAAGAGCTCGCCGAGAGGGGCTGGTCTCACATTCCCGAACTCATAGCTGGTCTGATCAAGCAAGGGATGTGCGCCTGTGAGACACGAAATCCTTCTGGCGCCTGCTGTCTGGGCGATATTAACGAAGCCATTAATAAGAGGTCGAACTAGTTACATGAGCTAATTGTGTAGCGAGTCATCTAGAAACAGAACTCTAAGGAGCCAATAAATATGAACCGCAAACAATTGAATCACGCAGTAATCGTCATAACTATTCTAGCCCTGAGCGCCGGCATTGCCTTAGCCAAAACTGCAACCGTGACTCTTCGCGTGAAGGGAATGACCTGCGGCGGCTGCGAAACCGCTGTTGCGCAAGCCCTGAAGTCGACCGAAGGGGTTGAAGATGCGCAGGTGAGTTACGAACGAGGAGTTGCAGTCGTCAAGTACGACGACCAGAAGGTTACTGTCGCCAAATTGCGCGAGGTAATCAACAGTACTGGCTTTACCTGCGAAGCGCCAAAGTCCGCCAAACGTTGAGCCAACTAACCCCGCTGGGAGTTTAGCTTATTCTCTCCAACATGAAGGCCGTCTAAGAACGAGACAGGCGCGATCGTAAAAAATCGCGCCTGCCAGTCCATATTACCTCCTGCTCACTGAGGTCGTACTTTACAGTTCCGGCACATTCGCTTCATCCTCTAGATAGTGATCGTGGTACCGTCAAACTTCGTTAGCGAAAAGCCGTTGAAGTTTTCATTATACGTGCGCCGGAAGTCACGCATAATACTAATGGCGACGGCCTCACCCAGCTTGAGACCTTCAATACCGTCCGAGCGCCAGTGTACGCCCGCGGCGTCGCGGCCTAGCGAGATGTTTGAGGCAAGCTTATTCAACTCACCGCCCACGGTCAGGGGCGCTCCGCTATACGGCAGTAGCAAGAGTCCGTCGTCGGTGGCGGCCACAGGCTCGGGTATTACAAAAGACTCGTTGAAGAACGCCTTGAGTACGGTTGCACAAGCGCCGGCAATGGCGGCATGGCCCGCGGGATAAGATGGGTGCGTCGGGCTTCCTTCCGGGTACGCCATTGGCAGGAGATAGTTGCCGTTTTTGAGGAACAACAGCGAGAGGGCTTGAGAGTTCAGCAGCTTCTGGTGGATCGGGTAGGAAGCCGCACCGACCTTGTGGTTGTGGACGTTCCCAGCAAAAGCCTCCGGTCGCACACGGCGATGCACAAGCCACTTCTGATACCACGACGCCTTCAGCGAGGCGTTGGTCACCCTTCCCACCCAGTCGAGGATATGCGGGCCGCCAAAGGTGATGAAACTGCCCTGAGTCTGTGATGTCCGATTGGGGTTGCCGCTATCAACGGCCGCTCCGCCGTATGAAAGCAGGATGAGAGCGGCGTTAAGAAAGCCCTGGTACGTGAAATCCGTATGCACCCACTCGCCCAGATCTCGGTTGTTGCGGATGTAGTGTGGCACAGGATCGAAGGTAATCGCAGTTGACGGCGGAATGCCATTCTGCACGTTAAACCATTCGCTGTAGGCGGTCATGTGATCGTTGTTTAGCAGCGGAACCTTGTACCGCTGGGTAAACATCGTGAGCGCCGTCGACCCATATGGAATGTCCTTCCACAGAAACTGTGAAATGTAGGGGCCGATGTCGTCGCCTGGGCTCGACCCACGGAACAGCGTACCGATCGTGACCTCTGCATAGTTGGAGAACCGCGCCAAATCGGTTACGGCTTGGGTGGTGAGTGGGTTAAGACCGTATTGGCTGAAGGGAATGTCGCGCGTCAACGCCTGCCAGTAATCCTCCGCCATCTCTCCACCTTGCGCCTCGCTGTTGTACGTGGGAGGCGCGGGTATGGAGAGATGATGAGAGTCAGCGCCTTCGAGTTCGAAGGTGAATGCTGCTTGCGGGTTAGCTTGCTTGGCTGTCCCACCTTTGGGGATTAATTCGAAGTCGGTGGGGTTGCCGGTTGTTAGGGCGCTGATGAGGGCGTTGTAGGATGGTAGGTTCACCTCACCCAGCGAACTGTGTGGCAGCGCCTTTGAATAGTTGGCGATCTTATTTGCGTAGAGTTCCTCATCACCGTTGGTCGGGTGGGAAGGGAGTGGCTGTTGTCTTTGATCGAGTGCCGCCGCAACACGCACGTTGTAGGCCTGATCGGCGCGCTGTTCGGCGGTTACTGGGCCGATCTCGGCGGCTTCGGCGGTCGCGATGCCAAGGAGCGACAGAGAAGGCCAGCCGATGATGTTTGCCGCGACGGCAGCGCCGCTAACGCCACCGACGCGACCCAGAAATTTTCGCCTGTTGGTTTTTCTGCTCATAACGTGTTTTTCACTCATCGCTTCACCTCGTCGTTCAAGTAAGTCAAGCTTTTGATTGTTGTGCTCGCCATTTCAGCGTCATGCTAACCGGCCGGCGCATGTTCGATCCGAATGCAAGTGACTTGGACAAACGGCAAAAGCGTCCGAATCGTTTGACCGAAGTCCGACAGTGATTGATTGCTCGATTCCTATCGTGCGACGCCGCTATGGAGCGATAGCGTGCCGAGTTCAGGAGGACTTCGTTCAAACATCTTCGAGTTGCTCAATGGCTGAGAAGATCCGGGTCGGACGGGGAAGCGCTCTGGCCGCCCGACTCGGATTTGTGCTTTCCGTACTCAATCCACTGGACATTTAAGAAGACCCAGATGGCCATTTATCCAAGGTCTTCCTACTGCGACGACACGCTGACGTCGCCTATGAAGAGTTGGCCGCCGAACCGGCACCCACCCGGAACCAGCGTAGAAGGCGTACACATCGGATTGCTCAAGTTCCAGAACGGGGTCGCGAAATGCGTGTCAAAGCGATCGGCTCTGTTTGGTTGCGGATGGCTAGGCTGGTTGTCCACCGCGATAGCGATGAAATCATGGTGCGCGTCCTCGATAATTACACCCCCTACGCGGGTGATCGAGCGCATTCGCCCACTCGCGGTGATGGTTCGAGTCAAGGGATTGACCGAGTAGTTATGTGTCCCTGTCGAGTACATGACCATCTCGAATGGGCCGGCGGTGCCGTTGGGCGTCACTGTACCTACGCCACAAGTAACTGCGCTCGGGTTGATTGAAAAGGTCGAGGCTTGATTGGCGACGGAGGCGTCGCTATACATCCCGGCGCCTTCATTCATCAACTCATCTTGCTCCGATGATGCGGTCACCGAGCGAACAAGCGTTGCGTTTGAGCCATGTCGCCTGACTGAAGTGGCGACTGCAGCTAAAACCGCAAGAAACAAAATCAGGAATACCATGCGTTTCATGATTAACTCTCCTTTTGTGTGTGAATCCTGTGTGACGGAACAGCCGTAGGTCTTGGCCGCGTTGGTGAACCATCACGAACCGTTGCGCCAACAGCGAAGTTGATTTACCTCAGCCTAGGCGTCACCACTTGAGGGGTGAACCTATTCAGAAGTTTCCCAAACAAGCTTCACTTGAAGCTGTGCTGATTTGGTCGGGTCTCCATCACTGCAACTGAATTACATCGGGGGGAGAGGAATCCGGATTACCGTTTAAGACTGGTTTGACTAGTGTTAGGACAGTCCATCAAAGTAATAATTAAGCCGCCACTGCTACTGAGCAGATTGCCCTGCGTTGAAGAAGAGCCATAGTTCTGGAGTGTTTCTACTTTCGCAGTGCTGCATTTGGAGGGGGAATGCCTATTGTGGCACTTTCGCCGAATCTAGTCTCTTCGAAAATCGGCAATATTTGTTCAAAAATCGAGACTGCTAAATTCACGTGAGCTCGCATTTTGGAATGAGGCAGGTGGAGCCCTCACTTTTTATATCGCTTTGCAATCTTTTTATATTCACTTGGCAAGCATCCGACCCATTTTTTGAATTGCCTACCAAAAGTAGTCGGGCTATTAAACCCGCAACGCATGTAGACTTCGATTAACGTGTAGTTTTTTTCGTAAAGCAGTTCCACACACTTTTCAATGCGATACCGAGAGAGGAAGTCATGAAAAGTTGTGTCGGCAAAACGACGAAGAAGCAGGTTTAAATGATCCGCGCTCATGCCGCTGGATTTGGCTGCATCAACAAGATGAATATCCGGGTTCGAATACTGCGCTTCAATAAAAATCCAAAGGCGCTCCAATCTTCGAGAGTAAACGATTTGCTTTCGAACTTTCTCCAATGGCACTCTAGCAAGGAACGAATGTGGTGGTAGAAAGTAATCGGAAGGTTTTTCTTCATCCATGCGAGTTCCTGCATCTCATTGCGAACTATGTCTTGATCGGCATAGTCTGAGGAGCCGGAGTTGTCTCAGTTCCTATCTGATCAGATTTGGAGAGAAGGTTTTGAATTTTCTGCTTTTGTGAGTAGATCTTCATTTTACGATGCCTCCGTTTCCATTACACGCAGTCTCCAAGTGCGCCTTGCCCAAAGCCACTTTTGGACTAAAGGTAGCCACACTCACGACCGTTGGTGTCTGGGCTTGGGAGTACTCCCGCGTGAGGTGGCGGTTTACAAAGGAGGTCAATCACAATGAGAATAGTCGTCGATCAAACGCCCGTCAAGTTAACTCTGGGAACGAAATGTATCGAGAGATGCGAGGTAGTCTACAGTAGTTTGCAGCGATAGATGACGAGATGACTGACATTGCCAAATCGATCCAGGATTTAACTCCTGAGAAGCGGGAATTGTTGGAGATTCTTCGGAAGAAAGGTCCGGTTCGGCCTCCACACTCGCGGATAGTTCCTCGCGATAGACAGGATGGATTGTCTCGGCTCTCCTATGGTCAGCGGGCGCTTTGGTTTTTGCAGCAATTTGAGCCTGAAAATGTTGCCTACAACATCAGTACGGCGATGCGGGTATTAGCGAGTTTGAATATTCCCGCTTTGCAGGGTGCTTTCCAGAAGTTGGTAGACCGCCATCCTTCCTTGCGAACAGTCTTTATTTCCGTCGATGGCGAACCAATGCAGCAAAGCCTTCCACGGGTGGATTTTCGACTGCAGGAGTTTGACGCAACCGGCTGGACTGAGGCTGAGCTCACCGAGTTTCTTGTCAAAGAGGCACGACGTCCATTCGAACTCGAAAAGGGTCCTCTTTTCCGCATAAGCGTTGTTTCCAGGTCAGCCTCTGAGCACGTATTGCTGATGGTCTTCCATCACATCATTACGGATCTATGGTCCCTGGTTGTGCTCACGCAGGAGTTGGGCATTCTCTATTCGGCAGAGCAAACCGGAGTTCGACCCTCCCTCCCTCCGACCGAGTTGCAATATGCCGACTTTGCGGACTGGCAATCGGAAATGATGGCGGGTCCGGAAGGAGAGGCGCACTGGTCCTATTGGCAACAACAATTGGCTGGCGAGCTACCTGTTCTCGATCTGCCAATTGACCATCCGCGCCCGGCGGCCCAAACTTTTAATGGCGCTTCACAGTCTATCAAGCTAAACGCGAATCTCACTGAGTCGATCAAAAATCTTGCGCTGGCCCAAGGGGCGACAGTCTATATGTTGCTGCTTGCAGCATACGAGATACTTCTGCATTGTTATACGAGACAGGATGACATTTTCGTCGGCTCGCCTACGTCGGGTAGAAGCCAGATGGAACTAGGGGGAATCGTTGGATATTTTGTTAACCCGGTGGTTCTGCGTGGAGATCTTTCCGGTGACCCAACTTTCAACGTTTTTCTCGCGAGAGTACGTCAGAACGTGCTTGGCGCTTTCGAGCATCAAGACTACCCCTTTGCGCTTTTGACCGAACGTCTCCATCCCTCACGCGACTTCAGTCGTTCGCCTATCTTTCAGACGATGTTCGTTCTCCAAAAGGCGCAGTCGATGGACCAGCAGGGTTTAGCCGGCTTCGTTCAGGGTGATACTGAAGCTCAAATGAGCATCGGCGGCCTTCCAGTGCAGTTCATGCCGGTCTATAAAAAAACATCACAATTCGATTTAAGGTTGACGGTGGCTGAGATCGAAGGCGGGCTGTCGGTTTCTTTTAACTACAATACGGATCTCTTTGAGGCTTCCACGATTGCCGAAATGCTCGATCGCTACAGGATGCTACTTGAAGCGATTGTTGCCGCTCCCGATCAGCGCATATCCACCTTAGAAATTCTTACGGATCAGGAAAAAGAACTACTGCTGGAAAGGTGGAATGCTACAGCAGTTTCATATCCCACGAACGAATGTATCCATGAATTATTTGAGGCTCAGGCTGAGAAGACCCCTCGAGCTACAGCAATCGTCTTTGAAGACAAGACAATCACTTATCGTGATTTAAATGAGCGGGCGAATCAGTTGGCGCATCACCTGCAAAGCCTGGGGGTTGGCCCGGAGAGCTTTGTCGGGATCTGTGTCGAAAGATCGATCGAGATGATCGTCAGTCTCATGGCTGTGCTAAAAGCCGGCGGTGCATACGTCCCCCTTGATCCCGCCGCTCCCGCTGAGCGACTAACGTTCATGATCAACGATGCCGGCATCAAAGTTCTGATAATCCAACAGGAACTCTTACCGAAACTTCCTTCACACGATGCTGTTGTGGTCCGGCTTGATGCAGGTTGGCAAAGCTTCGCATCCTACTCCAAACAAAACCCAGTTAGCCTGGTCGAGGCGCGCAACGCAGCTTACGTAATTTATACCTCCGGATCGACGGGCCAGCCGAAGGGAGTCGTGCTCGAACATCGCAGCACCGCAGCTCTAATTCATTGGGCCAGGAGCGTCTTCAATGACGATGACCTCGCCTGCGTGCTTGCTTCCGCGACGATTAATTTCGACTGCTCTGTGTTTGAGATCTACGTACCGTTAAGTTGGGGTGGAAAGATCGTATTAGCGAGAGACGCTCTGCAACTTCCCAGCCTACCTTCCGGGCAAGATGTGACCTTGCTCAATACGGTTCCAAGTTCAATGAGTGAGCTCTTACGAGTGAACGGTGTGCCCAACTCGGTGAGGACCGTGAATCTCTCGGCTGAAGCGCTTCCCGCTGCTCTTGTCGCAAGCTTGTACCAACTACCAAATGTCAGGCGCGTTCATAACGGCTATGGGCCAACGGAGGACACTACATTCACGACTTTTGCTTTGATCGATAAGCATGACAAAGGCACGCCGCCGATTGGTCGTCCAATTGCGAATGAACAGGTATATCTCCTCGATCGACATCAGCAACTCGTACCGCGGGGTATCATCGGTGAACTCTATATAGGCGGTGCTGGCCTCGCCCGTGGATACTTGAATCGTCCCGAACTAACTGCCGAGCGGTTTATTCCCAATCCTTTCAGTTCAGAGCCCGGCGCGCGGCTCTATCGGACAGGTGACCTCGCAAGATACCGTGCCAACGGCGAAATAGAGTTTATCGGCCGCCTCGATCATCAGGCGAAAATCCGTGGCTTTCGCGTGGAACCAAGTGAAGTTGAAGCAGCATTGATCCAGCATCCGGCAATCAGAGAAGCCGTTGTCATGGCCAGAGAAGATGTGCCGGGCGCGAAACGGCTCGTGGCATATGTTGTTCCGGCATTTGAAGTGGCGCCGAACACGAGTGAACTCCGTAACTTCATGACCGAAAAGGTGCCGGATTACATGGTGCCTTCAGTATTCATGGTGCTGAATGCTCTTCCGCTCACACTTGGCTGTAAGGTCGACCGTAAAGCGCTGCCGGCGCCTGAACAGAAGAGACCGGATTTGGACAAAGATTTTGTAGCGCCTCGCAATGAACTCGAGAAACTGCTCGCAACAATATGGACTGAGGTGCTAAGACTCGAGCATGTTGGGGTATTCGATAACTTTTTCGACCTAGGTGGAGACTCCATCCTTAGTGTACAGATTATCTCTAGAGCTAATCAGTCAGGATTACGGCTGACTGTCAAACAGCTCTTCCAGCATCAGACAATAGCCGCGCTGACGGCGGTCGCTAACAAAGGCCCGACCGTCGAAGCAGACCAGGGTTTGGTTACGGGCCCCGTACCACTTACTCCGATTCAAAACTGGTTCTTTGAGCAAGCGATTCCGCAGCTCCACCATTGGAATCTATCGATGCTTCTTGAAGTGGAGGAGCCTTTAGATGCTGCCCTGCTTGATAGAGCCGTTACCGAACTGTTGTTGCACCATGATGCCTTGCGGATGCGCTTTGAAAAGTCTGAGTTCTACTGGCAGCAAGTCAACTCCGTAACTCCCGAACCAAACCCTTTTCGGCTTATCAATTTGGCCAACACGCCTGCAGAATTAAAGGAAAATGCCATCGTGGAAGCTGCTACCGCGATGCAGACCAGCCTCGATCTGATGACCGGGCCGCTGATGCGAGTCGCATTGTTGGATCTTGGCTTGGGTGAACCGCAGAGGCTGTTGATGGTTGTTCATCATCTGGTGGTCGATGGCATCTCCTGGCGAGTCTTAATTGAGGATCTTCAGATCGCATATCAACAATTGCGAGTAGGCGAGTCAGTCCAGCTACCTCCTAAAACAACCTCCTATAAAAACTGGGCCGAGCGTCTGTCCGAATATGCCAAGTCAGCATCGTTAGAACAAGAACTTTTCTATTGGCTGAGGAGAATCAGGGCACAGGTAAGCCCGTTGCCCGTCGATTATGTTGGCGGCAGTAACACTGCTTCGTCCGCCCGTACCCTTTCGGTTTCACTAAGCACCGAACACACCACTGACTTGTTGCAAAAAGTTTCGGCTGCTTTTCACGTGCAAATCAACGAGATACTTCTGACGGCACTGTCGCGAGCTTTCTTAACATGGACCGGCGAGAGCTATTTGCTTTTGGATCTGGAAGGGCACGGACGTGAAGAACTGTTCCCGGATGTTGATCTCTCTCGGACGGTCGGTTGGTTCACAACTATCTTTCCGGTGGAGCTTGATTTAGATGGGAGGGGTTCCCTGTTCGATGATCTTATGCGCACGAGAAGTCTATTGCGACGAATCCCGCACCGAGGAATAGGCTACGGTGTCCTCCGATATCTTCGCAACGATGACGAAACGATCACGCACCTGCGCACACTTCCGAAAGCTGAGGTAAGTTTCAACTACCTCGGGCAGTTCGATCAAATGTTATCGGGTTCTTCCCGGTTCAAGCCGGCAAGCGAATATAGCGGGCCCTCTCGCACCGATACGGGAAACCGCGCGCATCTGATTGACGTTACGGCGAGAGTTGTCGAAGGCCAATTCCGAGCAACCTGGGCCTACAGCGAGAATATTCATGACCGAGCGACCATTGATCGCTTGGCCCGGGGTTTCATTAAGGCACTGGAAGCGATCCTTGATTCCGCTACGTCGCAAGTGGGGATCGAAAGTTCGTCTCCCGTATTGCCGAGCAATCAATTTGAAATGGTAGTGGCCGGCGTTTGGCAAGATGTGTTGGGGGAAGAAACTATCGGTTTGAATGATGATTTTTTTGTACTGGGAGGCACGCTTATATCTGCTCGACAGGTCATCGCAAGGTTGAATGAGCTTTACGACATAGCACTCCCGAAGGAAGTGCTTCTTGATCGCCCAACCGTCGGACAACTGTCGGCCGTAATCACAGAGATTTTGATACAAGAAATTGAGCAACTGACCGATGATGAAGTCGGTCAGTTAACCTCCTGACCTCATCCACGATCTGATTGTTAATGCTGATCTTACTGTTCGCAATTCCTTGCAGCGCTGTCCAAAACTCTGCTTTAACAACTGTCGCCATACAAGAATTCTTGCTATTGACATCAAACCTTTCCGTAAAGTAGTGTACCAACCCCAGCTTAAGAAAGATCTGGCGTTTTCCTGTACGGCATGGTGAGTGGATCCGTCATAGCCGGAACATCTCATCTGATTCCTCTTAACCGCTCTTACGTAGGACAAACCTAGCCCCTCAGCTATGGAGAGTGCTTCCACCGCTTCTTGAAGTAAGGAGACTCACATGTTTAGCTTATTGCGCCAACCCCGCCCCAAATTGACTTCGATTTTCTCAACGTTAGGATGTCTGGTCATAGTTCTTCATCTTCTAGTGAGCATTGGACACGCGCAATCCGCTGCGAACAGCGGACAGATCGGCGGTGAAGTTCGCGATCCCTCGGGCGCCGCCGTCCCAGGCGTAGAAGTAACCTCGCGAAATGTAGATACCAACTCCACCCGCAAAGTCTCAACCGATGAAGAGGGGCGTTATGCGATTGGCCCGGTTCCCCTGGGCACCTATGAAGTGACTGTCAAAGCCGCCAACATGGAAGCGGCGAGTCAGCGCGTCTACGTATCTCTCGGCGGCCGCGCCAATGCTACCTTCCACCTCGGCGTGCAAACGCTCCATGAAACAGTTGACGTAGGAGGAAGCACGACTGGGATTGAACCGGATCAGACATTCTCGAAGGCTGTCCTTACCGATGTTCAGCTGCGGAATTTGCCGGCACCTGGTCGGCGTATCAAGAACTTGTTCTTGTTGACGCCGGCGACTCAAATTGAACCGGAGTGCGGCGGCTTCTCTATCTCTGGACAAAAGGGGATCTACACGAACATAAATGTAGACGGTGGCGACTACACAAGTTCGCACTGGTGCGGTGCCGCCGAGATTTCCCCCGCGTTCACGATCGAGGCACTTCAGGAGTTTCAGGTGCTGCGCAGTACGTTCTCGGCAGAGTTTGGTCGGTCGACGGGCGGCGTCATCAACCTGGCCACCAAGACAGGCACTAACCAATTCCATGGAAGCGGGTTCTACCTTTTCCGCAATCACGCGACAACGAAGCTGGATCCATTCCACCGCGAGCAAATCGGTAACAACCACCAATTCGGCGGATCTATCGGCGGACCAATTTCCAAAGACCGCACATTCTTCTACAGCGCCGGGGAGTACCTGCACCTTACCAAGCCAGTACAGGTTCGCTATGGTCAGCTAGATCTCCTGGGCTTACGTAACACAGCGGGTGCACAAGCATTATTGTCTATCGCACCGGAAGATCAGTTGCAGGCGTTCAGCCGAGCGACGTCCTTCATTAACCGGATAGATCATCATTTGAATGGTAAAAATACTCTTACCGGCCGCCTTGATTTTACTAATAACAAGGCGACGAACACGGCCGGTTCATTTATCTTGACGCAAGGGATCGGGGCTGACTCTGAGACGAACCGCTCAGTGCAGAACGCTTCTCCCGTGAACAACCGCGTGAATTTGACGGGCATGGTGCAGCTCACTTCCGTTCTTTCCAGCCGTCACATTAATGAGTTTCGCTTCGAGTTGGCGCGGGAATACCGCCCTTGGAGTCCGGGGAGCGGTCCTGAGGTAACAGTACGAGGTGGTTCGCCCATACAAACCATCGCTATCTATGGACCTCAAGCTACCGGGCTGTCCTACGGCAACGTTGGGTTCAAGTTCACCGATGTGCGCTCTCAATTCGTGGACAACTTCTCGATTATTACGGGAGCCCACACGATGAAGCTGGGAATCGACTCTAATCGCGTTAACAGTAAGACCGTCTTTAGTCCCGGCAATAATGGGATCTATCGTTTTGATAGTCTTACGGCGTATCTCAACCGCCAGCCAGCGCTATATCAGCAATTCGCTGGAACGGGCGCGACTGATTCGAGCAAGCAACAGATCGCCTTCTACGTACAGGATGAGTGGAGATTGCGACCGGGGTTTACAATTAGCCCAGGATTCCGGTACGAAATGGCACTGCTGCCAAACTACTTCCCAGCTACAGTTCCGCAGAACCGCTTTCCGTTGGCCACTTCGATCCCGGATGACAAAAAGCTGATCGCGCCTCGGTTGGCGATGGCGTGGGACGTTCGCAACGACGCTAAGACGGTAATTCGTGCGGCGGCGGGCGTCTTTTATGCTCCGCCGTACTCGGCCCTGTTCGAGCAGGCGATGCTCACAAACGGTGGGAATCCGGAACTCAGCAGCAGCGTAATTTTTAATTCCACAACCGACATTGTGAACGCTTTCCAGAGCCAGGGAATTACATTGAATTCCTCGACCCCTCTAGACAATCTGCCGGTATTCACTACGGCCCAGCTCAACCAACTTTCGGCTCCGGGGAGTCGAATTAACAACGGGACTGTCTTCTTCTTCGATCCTAATTTCCGCCTGCCACGAGCGGTACAATTCCGTGGGGCGTTGGAACAACAAATCGCGAATGGAATGACGATCGCAATCGATTTCACTCAGATCAAAGTGACGCGGATGGATCGGGTGCGAAATCTGAATCTTCTCCCGCCGACCCCCGACGCAACAGGTCGACCAATTTACAAGAACCTTAGCTTGGCCGCGAACGCGGCCCTGCGACCGTATCCGAAGTATGCTTTCGCTTACATTACCGAGTCTTCGGCGCGCTCGCTCTACAGGGCAATGACGGCCACGTTGAATGTCCGGCGGAAAAAAGTAACTTTGGATGCTACTTACACGCTCGGCTTCAGCAAGAGCCAGGATGACCATGAAAACGGTGGCTTCAGCGGCGCAAATTACGTGGACGCTTTCGACCTGAACAACGAATACAACTGGTCGAACATCGATCAGCGGCACCAGTTCGCGGCCAACAGCATAATCTCCCTGCCATTCGGCTTTGAGGTTTCCAACACCGCGAGATTCAACACTGGGCGCCCGTTCAGCCCGAGAACTGGAGTCGACTCGAACAGTGACGGCATTACCAATGATCGTCCAGTTTTGGACGGCAAAGTCGTAGTGCGGAACACCTTCCGGAACTTCGGTTATAAAGACGTCAGTATGCGTGTTCAACGGAATTTCAAACTGCCAAATGAAAGGGGCAAGTTATTGGTTTCCATGGACATCTTCAACTTATTCGATTTCGACAACGTGGAAACCACTCAAACTACTTATGGACCGTCACTCAATGCGGCCCCCACCAACGTCAATTTTGGAAGGATCAAGGATGCCAATGGAAACTACCTTGCTGGCAGCACCCTTCGCACCGCGCCTTTCCAAGTACAACTTGGCGTACGACTCCAGTTCTAACTCTGAGAGGGATTCGGGACCGTAGGGATCTTCGGCTTTCAGCAATCTGAACTGGGGCAGACAATCTGCCCCAGTTCCAGCCACTGAATCGAATTCTCCTATCTGCTGGGGAGGGATCACGTGCTCTTCACAAAAACTGCAGCGCTGAAACTAAGTCTTGCAGCATTATTACTCGTGGGTGCAACGGCATCCAAAGCGGAAGCTGCGGGCATTTCCTGGTTTAAAAATTTGGACAAAGCCAGCGAGGTAGCGAACAAAACCAATCAGCCGATGATGATTGAATTTTGGGCCGACTGGTGCGCTGCCTGCAAGGTTATGGAGGAGGACATTTACAGCGATCCAAAGTTAATTGCTGCTGTAAATGCCAGGGTTGTTCCAGTCCGAATTCACTTCGACTTGCAAAAGGACATGGTACGAAGATACAACGTCCCCGCGATTCCTTACTTGGTCTTTACTGATTCCAATGGTACCGAGCTAATGCACCATCGGGGAACGCTGGACGCCGGAACCCTAACCGCCTTAGTCAAGGCTTTTCCCACCGATGTTTCTCACCTCAATCGACTTGATCTTGTTCTTCAGGAAAACAAGAATGACTTTGAGGGTTTGGTGGCGATGGGCCGTGAACTAAGGGCCGCGGCCTTTTTTGAGTCGAGCAATAGATATTACGGAAAAGCAATTAAGCAGGACGACGCGAAGAAAGACCCCGCCAAGAGAGAACTGATCTTGTTAGACATGGGGCTGAATTTTCTCGAACTGCAAGAAGGGCGGCAGGCAACGGAGATCTTCGAGCGTTGTTTGAAAGAATTCCCGCAAAGTTCCAACAAGCCGGACTTTCTGCTGAATCTGGCACAGTCCTATATTCTGAGCGAACAAAAAGTGAAGGCGCGCAAGTCACTCATTTCATTGATTGAAGGTTTTCCTCAAAGCGAGGCTTCCCGTAAAGCCGAGGTCCTCATGAAAGCCCTTTAAGAATAAATCAAACACCATGATGCTATTTCATCTTCTCTTGTAATAACTTTTGGATTGCTGCTCGCGCGCCGTCAACACCCTGAATAACTGGAACGTGGGAATAGGCAGGCTCAGGCGGTGCCTGGTCCCACAGTTTTTCCGGCTCATAGATGGCCACATAATCCCAAACCACTGACGACCGATCCCGTTCGCCAAGCAACCGAGATATAACGTGCTCTTTGTCCCAATGTTGAGAAGCTCTGGGATCAGAGATCCGCTTGAGCGTCCTTGTCGAAGGTGCACCCAAATCAGTGGGCAACACTGGTTCCCAAATCACGAACATTCTTATTCTTGGATCATGAAGTTCATCAAATATTTTTTGTAGTGCAGAGGCCCCCTGCAAGCATACGCTTCAAGTAGGTGATAACATCACGACCACTCGAACAGAATTCGCGGCGCCGTTGAACCTCTCCTTTAGTTGCGCAACATTCGAACTGTTCAGGCGAACGAGAGGTTGCTGCCCATTTGGAACGGTGCTTCCCGCGTAGTAGTAATAGTAGAAGATCAGGAGTCCGGTTGCCGCGAGGACGAAAGCGATAGGTATTACCTTGAGTTTCATGTCACACTCCTATCATCCAGCCATAAGATTAGCTACCAAGTTTGCTACGGCCTGTGGAAACAAAATGAAGACGACTACGACAACGGCTGAGAGCCATAAAAGAATTGTGCTCACCAGATTGGGTTTGCATTGGCACTGCTTCGCCCGCCATCTTTGATAGAAGCCAAATGCAATCAACAGCACTGAGATTGCCAATAAGAATGGTCGGAGTCTTACAAAGAACGCTGAACTTCCGGCGGTCCCCGCAGCGAATAAGAATGGCAAAAGAGGTAAACAGCAACTGGAAGCTAAGACCACGCTACCAAGTGCAGCAAGACTGGCGAGGATTGTGCGCTTGGAACGCGGGCTGGCACCTTTTGTCTCTGTTCTCGTTGTAGACATTTCTTTCTCGCGGCTAGCGAATCCAAATTACAGAGAGCACTCAATAAGTCTTCTTTTGCAGGTCATAGCTTAAGTAACTTCCTCGCTTCCCTTGCCAGCTTGGCCCCGCGCAATTTTCGTCTTGGATCGAGCGGCAACTGATGCATCCAATAGTTTGGCGCCGGTGGCGTGTGTCGCCATTGGGCATCACATTTGAAGAGCAGGTAAACATCCCAGGCTTTGAGGAATCTACCGCTGCTCTCCTGCTTGGTGGGTAGAATAGTTTTGTACGCTTCCACCAACTCAGTATTGCCATCCCAAAAATGGCTTACACGGACGTCTGGCATGAGCTTCATTGAACTGGTCAATGAGTCCTCTCGATCGCTAGCTAATATCGGCACCCATACCGTATAGACTCTCAAGTTCTCATCCGGGACTTTTTCCAGGACTTTCCTTTGAACTTCGGAGGCCCCCCGAAGACAAGGAGGTCAAGTCGGCGAGAGCAGTAGCAGCAAGCGAACCTTGCCCTCATCACGAGTGAACCTTTCGCGTAGTTCATTCAAGTCAATGCTGTAGCCGGACTGCCCGCCACGAACTTGAATTGTAGAATCACACACCGGCAAACAACGCATTCAGGTTCCGTTCTGCCAAAGCAATCCGAGAAACCTCGTCCGCCTGGGGGCAAACGATAGAGGTTCAAAAATACGAGATAGAAGACGACGCTTTCGATGGCGCTAGCCATGTCGGCCGAACGTGATAAGGATCAGACCAACTGAGCAGAGACAAAGGCCAAGTATGCTCAACGCAGAGACCCGTTCTCGAAGCACAATAAATCCGATTAACAAGAGCATCGAGGTTACTGAAACGTTAACAACGAATGATGTCAGTCCGAGTTGCCAACCCACCCTGTATGCTAGTATGAAGCCAATCTCCACGATAGCGGCGCCTACGCCCAATCCAACGACTGCCCAGTTCATTTGTTTGAAGGACTGACTCCAACTCGATTTCTCCGTGAATATCAGCACAATGAAACACACGACGATGGCTGCCACATAGGCGACAACGATTCCCATCAGCGGATTTAGAGGCTTTGGAAAAGCTCTAGAGGACACATGATAAATCACGGCCCCGACTATCGCCATTAATATCGGTCCCAATGTTGATCGCATAAATATACAACCCAGCAAAAACCATCGCCTCTAGCGGCGTCTCTTGTCAAAGAGAACCAAGCAGTTGACTTCCACAGCCTCGCATTAAATAGCCTGCGAACCGATCCTTACGAAAACACCCAAGATCCGGATGTTCAAGATATGACGGTTTTATTGAATTTGAAAGATTACGATTCAAGTGAGTTGACTGTTGGACAATGGATCGTTCGGTCAAAACGGCATTCAAGATTTAGGGTTACGATTCATTTCAGCAGTTCCAGGACTTCCTCCCTAAGCATGACGATTGCAACCTGCATCGCCTGTGTTAACGACTGAATATTAGTCAACATGTGATTAAGATAGGCCACATTCAAGGCGATGTGGGCGTGGGGCCAAATATCGTGAGGCCAAGCAGCAGACGCCGATTCAATGTGCAAGTGAAGGCTTTGTTTATATATTGCATGCGCCGCAGTTTTGGGTTCGTTCGGATCGCAATGCAAAAGTAGAAACTCGATCTCACCTTTTACGCGATCTACTTGATAGAGGTGAAGGTAGGCTTGATATAGGTAGTAATATTCATCCTCTCCGACATAGGTTCGTTTCCATCGCTCGTAATACATGGCGTAAAAGTTCGGAGCCACCGTTCGGAAGCGGAAACTATTGAAAGTACCAGTATTGTTGAAACCCTTACCGTGCGCAGCAACCACAAATTCCTCGGTTGTAGACTTAGGCACAACAAAAAGATCTGCCGGCCTTTCTACTATCGGCTTTAAGAAGCGGCGAATGCTTGTAGCTCGCGATCGAATTTCTCTTGAGGGAATTTCAATATTCATCTAGATTTCAATGGAGCGGCGCTCCTCAGGACTCAATCCGTACAATTCTGAAACAATTTCATCGAGCTCCTTTTCAATGCCAATTATGTCGGAGCCTTTAGTTGCTAAACGCTTGTCGACGAGTGACAACAGCCTACGCATAATAATGGGAGGCACTTGCGTCGGATCAGGCACAGGCGTTTTTGCTAGCGTCCTCGGTTCTAACATTACATAACCGCTCCCATATCGAGTTGACTGCTCTGCTATGTACCGGTAGCACGCACTGGAGTTTAAGACAGCGACAAAGTAGCGAAGCAAGTCACTTTCAACACCAGCTTCCTGTGTATCGCCTTCGACAAGTACCTCTTTAGGGTAAAGTAACGGAGCGCGTGAGATCGCATACTTACCCTTGAGGTCCAATGAGAATCGCGGCATCACAACCAAGTGTGGACTGACGATCTTGGGGCGAATCATATTCTGGGGCAGGCGCGGCCGTTCCGGCTGCCACCAGAGAAGTTGTTTTCGACGCACCGGTGGACGAGATGCGAGCTCGGATTTATGTGCTAACAAATATTCCCAAGTCTGGGGAAACTTTTCTTTCAGCTCCGCTTCTTCAATCTTCCGCCGATCGATGAAAGGATAGAAGACATAGCGAGACGTTTTTTCCGGTACTGTATAAGGCAGCATTTCTCGGTCGGGCAAGAAAGGCGCAAATATTTTTCTTTCTCCTTTCGGAACCTCCTCAACGATAAACACCTTGTCCCGACCTGAAATGAGACCTTGCCTGATTTCAAGAAAGCCGTCGATTGTGGGCGACAGTTCGAGCTTTCGCCTGATAGCTTCCTCAGATGGGCGTGAGGTAATCCACTCACTCGATACAAAGGCTTGCTGCTCTACCTTATAAATGCTGTAGTATTTCGTTTCGGTTAGATGACCTTCCACGACGTCTTGAAGGGCTTTACCCGCGAGCTCTTGGCATTTAACAATTGTCGCTGACGGTGCCGGCTCAACATCAAGGCGCTTCTGGAAAATGAGCAAGATTATGTAAGTATCCGTTTCTTCAAAAACACGGATTGCAGAAAGATCAACCAGGCAGCGAATCCACGATGTTTCAGAAACAAGCTTGCGCATTCCGCTTGCGTGTTTACCTATAAGAAAATTATGTGGAAGGATGAATAGACCATATCCGCCGGGTCTGAGCATTTCCAATCCGATTTTTAAGAACGCGAGGTAAAGATCGATTCTCCCGCTTGCATCGTCCGCCATAAACTCAGCCAATCGCGTCCTCATTGCTTCACTCTGGGTTTCTAGAGAGACAAAAGGCGGATTTGCCACCACCGCACCGCGAGTTTGCTTGAATTCAGGATGCTCCAGATAAAACTTGATTGCCTCTTCCGGATACACGTTAAGCCTCAACGGCAGACGGTTCGTTAGGACTAAGTGAAGCAAAGATAGAGATAGGAGTGCGGCTTGACACGCATTAGGATCAATGTCGAGCCCAATTACATTTTCAAAGGCTGCTTCAATAAGTTCGGTCGTCAGCTTGCCTTGAGTGGGATCGCATTGAAGCTCCAGCAAAGTGCGTAGAAATATTCCCGAGCCGATGGCGGGGTCGATAGAGCTAAGGCGTTTGAAGGCAAGGGGCGGCATCTGCTCTCGCAAATACCTGGCGAAGAAACGCGCAATAAACTCTGGGGTGTATACACTGCCGTAAGCTTTGTTGCGTGCTTCTTCAGGTAATGGGGAGAAAAAGGCGCCCTGATCGGAGTCTACCTCTACTATTCTTAATAAATTTGTATACCGTTCATAAATACGACTCAAAGCATGTTTAGACATCACCGAGAAATCATACTCATAGGGCCGTGCATACTTGATTCGATAAAAGTCTCTAAACAGCGAGGCAATCGTTTGCTGGTCAAGGTTGTCAAATACGGCTAGGAGCGGCTCATCAACCAGATACTGCGGCACTTCATTCTGGCCAAACCGCTCGAGAGTTCTGAGTATTATCTGCCGGAAGATCAGTTGCTGGGAACCTGCTGCGGCGCCCACTTCGAGCAATGCCTGAGATGTCAGCGGTTCTCCTGTACTAGAGGCATATATTCGACGAAAGTTGTCCTCCACTGCTCTGACGAAAATAATGGCATTGAAAAGTGCAGAAAGTTCTCTATTCGAAACGGAACCATTGACTTCGCTAGACAAATATCGCTTCCAAAAAGAGATCGTCTCTATGAGCGCATCATCAAGTGCCGGAAGGTTGGGGTTTTGCCTCTTTCCTGAGATTTGCTCAAAGGCCGCACTCCTGAGGTTGTCTAACTCATCGCGCGAAACACGATGCGTCGCAACTATTCGTTCTGGATCTGAACGGTTGAAGACGTAAATGATTTGGTCCGACTCAATTTGAATGTGCCAATCAACTAGATTGTTGTATGAAATATTCAGAAGACGTCGCTTCTCTGCGAAATCCAGATCAGAGAAACGTCGTCGCAAGAAAGAAATTACGGCCGTGTTCTCTAGTCCGTGCTCGACAACCAAATGTGCATTCGCAAATTCTCCTAGGCTGGAAACGTCGAAACTGTCGCTTGGGGTCCATCCAAAATGATAAGCAAAGTCATTCAAGAGTCTGATACGCTCGGCATCGGGCAATGGCGACGATGTGAGTTGGGTTATGATGTCGTAAAAACTTGGCATTGTTTGAAAAGTGATCGTCGATTACTGATTTGATCCCACTAAGCCCCGAAAGAGTGGCACAGGGGCTCCCCCACATTGCCGAAGGCAGGTGTCAATCTAGCACGTATACTTCAATTTCATTGCAAGTGCAACACTTTGTTTCAAGCACGATACTGCCTACCTAAGACAGATACACAAAGTTCACTCAGCGAGAGTCTGTAGGATTCTTTCCAGCGCTTTATGAGCGCTTGAAGTAGGGGAGTAATAACTCGACAAGGAATTCAAGCGATCATTCTCATGGACTATCGCTTCGGGCCAATTGCTTTTCCATTGCCAACATCTCCCTGGCCTCGTCGTCCGATAGTTCGCTCACTTGCTCTAAGAGTTTGACAAGTCGTTGTGCCTCGTCCTCGTCTGATGGAGATAGTTGGGCCAGAACCTGAACTGCGAGTTGTGCAACGTCTGGACCTTCCAAAAATCGAACGAGCGGCACACTTACTCCCAGGCTGCTTTCGATCTCGTTTTTAATCTCTATTGCCATCAAGGAATCCAAGCCAAAGGTATTCAAGGGCCGCCGTGGGTCTATTTGGTTGGCGTCAAGTTTCAAGACCCTCCCGACCAAACTAGCGATATGAGATTCCAACCATGCCTCTCGCTTATCAGGAGTGATAGCAGAAAACTGCTTTCGACCTAACTCAGCTGCCTCGGGCGTGACGCGGGAGCCGCCGGTGTCGTTCGCGCGGCGCAAACTCAATCGTGAAAGCAAAGCCGGCTGGTTAGAGTAAGAAAATGACTTGGAAACTTTTTTCCAATCGACCCACATCACCATGGCCTGAGTGCTCTGACGACCAAGCAGCCAGTCGAACGCCGCTAAGCCCTGTTCACGTAAAAGAGGAAACATCCCGATGAGATCCATGCGTTCTGCCAGTCCCCTGCGAGACTGCAAATGTGTTTCGGCCCACTGCCCCCAGTCTATGGTAAGAGATGGCAATCCCAGGAAATTACGGTGATGAGAGAAGGCGTCAAGAAACGCATTTGCGGCCACATAATTTGCCTGGCCCGCTGAACCGAGGAGCGAGGCCGCCGAGGAGAAGAGCACAAAGAAATCGAGAGGAAGATCACAGGTCAGCGAGTGTAAATTCCAGGTCCCTAGAACCTTGGGCCTTACCGCTGCACGAAATCGCTCGCGATCCAGTTGCAGCAGAACAGAATCCTCGATCCACATAGCCGCGTGGACAATGCCACGCAAGGTAGGCATCCGTTCTTTGATGTGGGCCAAAGCCTTCGCAACGTCTTCTTCGTTGGCGACATCGCATTTCATCTCACAAATCTCGGCCCCGGAATCGCGGAGCTCAGCTAAGACTTCGTGCGACGCGCTTGAAGCCCCGCTCCGGCCCATAAGGACCAGATGTCTCGCTCCCTGCTCGATCATATGGCGCGCCAGAATAAGTCCAAGCACTCCGAAGCCGCCGGTGATGAGGTACGTACTATCCTGGCGAAAGTGGCCATTCAACTCCTCGGGCAAAACTGCGATGTCCTCTCGAGAAACTACCGTTGGCCGATGCTCGTACTGCGATGTTCGTTTCTCGGGCCATGAGTCCTCTGACCACCGTGTGAGTCTTGGTGCATAGCGTGCGTCGCCACGAAGCGCAATCTCGTCTTCATTACTGTTGGAACAAAGCTCA
>Ga0207681_10000710_pt1 | contig 21886 bp, 19 predicted proteins | sample KBSS53metaG_FD_184324 | JGI IMG/M metagenome (GOLD analysis project Ga0207681, IMG submission 184324) | Switchgrass rhizosphere microbial communities from Kellogg Biological Station, Michigan, USA - KBS S5-3 metaG (SPAdes) (version 2) | ecosystem: Host-associated > Plants > Roots > Rhizosphere... | reverse complement strand
GACGCGGGGCTCCTCAGAGACTATACGGGCCGGGACTGTGATGTCCAAGATATAGTCCAGCCAGCAACTCCTAAACGGACGGTCAGGGAAACCTGATGCTGGATGCTAAGCAGAGGGCCGCAGGTTCGAGTCCTGCCGGGGGCATTTCATTCAGGTGATTGACAATTCCGTGTGGCGGCTATAGTTCAGTCGGTTAGAACGCTTGATTGTGGATCAAGAGGTCGTGGGTTCGAGTCCCACTAGCCGCCCCAATCCTCCGCAATGTTCGCTGGGCATGAGCAACATGTCCGCTCCATCCACGCTCTACAAAGAAGTCTACGGAACCGGCGACCCCATACTCTGTCTCCACGGTTTGGGGGCCAGTCTCTTCACCTGGCGACATTTCATTGCTCCGTTTTCAAAAAACAATCAGCTCATCCTCGTTGATTTTCAAGGTTCGGGTAAATCGCCGAAGCCTTATGACGGCGACTACTCGATCATGGCCAAGGCAGACGACATCTATAACCTCATCGTCGAACAGGATCTGAGAAACCTGACGTTGGTAGGAAATTCACTTGGCGGCGGTGTCGCCTTATTGGTAGCGACACGCTTGATGGAAGAGGAACCCGGTCGCCTGTCGAAACTGGTTCTGATCGACAGCGCGGGCGACAAGAGATACGTCCCCTGGCACATAAAGGTCGTGAGGTCGTTCGTCGGTTGGCCGATTATTTATGCAACGCCAAGCCGACTGGCGGCCACCATGACTTTGAGAACATGTTATTACGACGCAAAGAAGGCTTCGAAGGAACAAGTCTTGGCTTACGCCACACCTCTCGCCAGCCGCGGCGGGCGTAATGCATTACTACAAACTGCGAGAGGATGCATTCCGGCAAACGTCGATGAACTAATGGCGAAGCTACCAAAGCTTACCGTTCCAACCTTGCTCTTGTGGGGACGTCAGGACAAAGTCATCCCACTGGTCGTCGGCGAATTGTTGCACAAGCTGATCCCGAATTCACAGCTCGAGATCATTGAAGAATGTGGACACATTCCACAGGAAGAAAAACCGGAGGAAATAGTGGCGCTGGTGTCACGCTTCTTAGAAACAGAGCAGTAGCCCGACCGTAAGGGAGGGCTCGTAAGAAATTAAGATAAAAGCCCCTCCCTAACGGTCGGGCTTCCGCCAAAGCTACCTAGATTTTGCTGAGAATCCCTTTCCATCTAACCCAGGCCTCATCGCGTGCCTTCTTATTCGCAGCATAATCATCCTTCGCTTTTTGTTCGGCATCGCTCGCCGGTGCTGGCGCATCACCCGCGCGCATGAACCCGTGGCCGGCGCCTTCATAGGTCACCGGCTCATACTTCTTCCCCAGTTCTTTCATCGCTTCGATTGTCGCCGGAAGCGTCGCGTTAATGCGCGCATCGTTTCCGGCGTAGAAACCGTAGACCGAAGCCTTGATTCGCGCGAGGGCGTCTTTATCGATCGTCTTCTGATCTTCTTTCACCGGGGCTGAACCATAGAAAACAAAAGCCGCCTGGAGCTTCGGGTTATTTGTAGCGTAACGAAACGTCTGCGTACCGCCCCAGCAATAACCAGTGACCGCCAGTTTCCCGTTACTTGCCGGCAGGTTTGAAACATAAGCCGCTACCGCATCCAGGTCTGCAGTTATTTGAGCTGGTGGCAGGTCACGAATAGCTTTGCCAACCGCATTCGCATCCTGAGCGCGAATCTCAGCAGTGCCGCCGCCGCTCGGACCCATGCCTGACAGCAGGTCGGGAGCAATCGCGACGTAGCCAGCCTCTGCCAACTGATCCGTCAGACTTTGTACCCAATCGCTCATGCCGAATATTTCGTGAATAACCAGCAGCGCCGCCGCTTTGTTCTTTACTTCCGGATAGACAACGAAAGCGCTAACTTCCCGCTCAGCAGTAGCACCCGCCGCTTTGTACTTAATCTTGACCCACTCCTGATGACGCGGCGACTTTGCCAGTCGCTGCTTCGCCCACTCCTGCAAGTCAGCGTCGGCGCGCGACACAGTTTCTGACGCGGCATGGTTGTGGTCCGCAAACACGTCGTTGTGTGCCTGGTGCATTCTCCGGCAACCCGCGAAGAACAAGAGACTGAAAACCGTCAGAGCACATGTAAACGAAGCGCGGGACTTTTTATTCCTCATCACTACCTCCCAGAAATTGATCGGTATTGTTCAAAGCAACCTGAAAACTTCAGCCGAAGCGACGTTCAGCGACCCAACCGCGCGGATTGATCGCGGGCCACGCCTGCTCCGGATTTGCAAGCGTTAGCTGGAGTCGCTGGCAGTCCTCCCTTTCCTCGTCGTACAGGTGATTGACCACTTCGAGCATCGACCACTTAATTATTCGAGAATCGCTCGATAAAACAATCAAGGTTCATGGTTCCGCTCCGGAAAAATCGCCCCAGATCTGAATCCGACGCTGTCGCCGCAACCGAAATACGCGGCGGCTTAAATTAGTGTGTTTGCTGAATAGCTCACTTTAAGAAATAATGATTGCAGAATCAAATACGACCATTCATTCGAAGTTTCTAAAGGAGCTCAAGTGCCAGAAGAGCAAAGAACCGCAAATAACTCACAGACTTACTGTGTCGATGCAGACGAATTCGTTTATGAAACGCTCGAGCAAGCGAACGGGCAAGCCACTGTGGTGCGGTTCCAATTAACCGACCCGCAGTATCACGCGGGCGATGTGATCGTTGTGCTTTCGGGAAGCGAGATTCATTTCCACGGGATGATTGGGAGACTTGCGGACGGCTGGGCCACCGCGACTGACAATCGTGGTTCTCTATTGCCGGCCACCGTCCAATAGTTCGCTCAGCGTTTGTAACCGGAAGGGTAATTGACCTCGACACCGGGAGTAGACGAAGTGATCTTGACCCGGTGAAATCCCTTGTTGAGGTGAGTAGAGAGATACGTCAACGCAATCTGCCGGTCCAGCGAGGCGCTTAATTCCTTGAGGAACGGTTCAAAGCTCGTAGGCGCTGAAAGCCCCTGGAAAAACGCGCGGCCTCCAGTTTCATGAGACAACTTCTCCAGTGAACCCTGCGCGTTGCCTATCAAGGTCATACTGCTGGTGGTCAAGGCAGCGGGAGCATAGAAAGAATAAATAGCAACACTTCTGCGCTGGGCTTCGGTGATCGCACGTTCCAAGTCAATGCTCTGTCCCGGACTGCTGGATTCGGCTCCGTGGGAAATGTCCAGCCCGTCGGAGATCAGCAACACCGCGCGCCGACCGGCGGGCTGCGCGTCAAACCTTTTCACAGCATCGATCACTTCCACATATGGGTTGTAAGGTGCGGTGGTGGCGATCCCGGTGGGTCCCCGTAGCGACGCCGCTGCTTTTTCCAAATCGCTGGTGAACCTCTGCTTCACCTGCAACGCGCCTGTTCGCAAGTATCCCACCGACACGCGCGACCCGCGCGGCAACCGGCGTATGAATTCCGCCATGCCTTTTGTCTCCAACCTGACGGAAGAGACCACGTCGTCCTGGACCAGCACCATCAGATTTATCGGCGCACTGGTTCCCATTGCGCGAATCGACAGGATGGTTTGCGGCTCGCCATCCTCGTTCACGGTTAGGTCGACGGTCTGCAACTCCATCTCACTCGGCGCAATCTCGCCTTTGACACGAATAGTTAAAGGAATAATTACCGGTCGCGCGGGACTCCCCGAGACGGCTGGGGTGGCGTTATTCGCACGCGATTGGGCCAGCGCGCCCTGCGCTCCCAGGGCGGCCAAGATAATCGCCACAATGCAAAAATTTGCTCTGTCTCTAAAAACTCGAGTCATATCAGCTCCTATCTGCCCTCGGACAACTGACCCAGCATTATACAAGCAACCGCCAGGCAGAAGCCCGACCGCAAGGAAGGGCCTATCACTTATTCAATACGAGCCCTCCCTGGCGGTCGGGCTTCTGCCAAATTTGCGAAGTATCGGCAGGTTGGTGAACCGAATGCTTAACGGCTAAGATCGGGCTGCGCTTAGACCGTTCTACAAATTAATCGATGGTCGAGCAAAGAACCGGAAAACTAAAAGCAAGCGATCAGCGGATGTCCCAGCTATTGACCTGGGCTCCCTGGCTATCCCTCTTGATCACCAGCGTCCCCGTTCCCATCGTTTTCTTAGTCATGTTTATGGCGGCTGCGACCACGGATACCGCCGCCGTCTATTTACTACTGTCCTTTGTTTCTCTGGGATTGGGTTTAGTTGTCGGACTGTTGCTGGTGATGCTGCTTTTCTTCTACCGCCGGCGTTGGCAGGCAAGGCTACGCGATCGGCTGGCGCTCGACGGAATTACCGCCGACGAAGTCCCCTGGTTCGCCGCTGAACTCTCTTCAGAAGAGCGAAAAACCTGGGCCGAACTCAAGCAGAAGAACCCGCTTTTAGCCGACGCTTACTGCGAAACTCTTGCGGCTCGCCTGACGGCTACCAGAATCATCGGCCGGGCCCGCGGCGAAACTTTGCGAATCGAGCGACAAATCAATCGCACCCGCAACCTGCGCCAGGTGGATACCAGCAAACTTCTCAGTGACCTCATGTCGGACCGGCAACGTTCAGAGGAACTTCGCAAGGAAGCGAGCGTTCGGCTGGCTGAGAGCAAGGCTCGCTTGCAAACTATTGAGGCTGCCGCGAACCGCGAGCTTAGTCAGACCGAAACTGATCTGATGCTGCGTCGCCTCGAAGCTTCGCAGTCTCAGTTTCCACTGGCGCTCGAACTGGCAAATCTGGAAGAGTCAATCTTGCGCGGCGACGATCCTCAGCTCTAGCATTAACCGGTGCTCAACATCAGAACCGAGAGCGGTAGCGACCGGCCAGACGCTCAACCTGAAAAACAAAGAGTTTGCAAAACGCTGGAGAGCATTTTGGCCGGTCGCTACCGCTCTCGGTTCTGATGTGATGGCAAAGCTTGCAGTCGATAAACGCCCGGCGCGATTCGCGCAGCAAATCCTTCGTCCACCAACGCCCAGTTACCAAGGCCCGCGTCAGGATTTGAGAGTCCGGTAACGCGCGCGAGCTCGCCGCGCACCGTCATCCCCGCGCCCAACAGATAAGCCCTCGCAATTTCTTTCAGCGCCACTTCCCTGTCCACGTTCTTAGTTATCTCTTCGTGAAACCGGCTTTCAGCTAACGTCCAGATGTAGGTGAACTTCGGATCGTAAACAATCTCGCCGGGAATAATCTTGAAAGTCTTTTGTAGTTCGTCGATTGCTTTTGTCAGCTTGCTTCTGGTGCTGACGCCGCTCGCGCCACGCAGGTCGCCGGACGCCATCTCCCACTCTTTCCGCAAAACTTTCAGAACGTCCCGGGCAGCGTCGGACAACACTGTCGCTTCCTCTTTTCGCTTCACCCCAAACACGGTGTTGAAATACGGCACAAGCTTTCGGGTCATGAAGATCGAACGGTTCCCGCGCAGCTTGCCGTAGTAGACGCGGCCGCGCCGCACCAGTTCGTCTTTTATGTGCCAGGTGAGATTACTTTCCGGATCCTTCTGCACGTTGCGCGGCATGTGCGCGTCGCGGCGTCCGCAAACAGCGATGTAGAGAGATGGTCCAGGGCGGCGCGCGTCGGTCATCGCCGAACAGAAACCCACCGCCTCGATAAAGCGTTCCGCGCCGAGCGCTTCCTCGATGCGCAGCTCCGGTTCACGGCGCCAGGACCGGTCGCGATAGCTCTCAATTTCCTCCGGCAGCTCGCTGGGTAACATGGCCGCTTTTATATCAGAACCCGGAGCGGTAGCGACGGGTCAAAAAGTCAACTTGAAAAGAGATGAGTTTGACTAACTCCTATCATCAAGTTGGAGTATTTGGCCGGTCGCTACCGCTCCCGGTTCTGGTGTTGAGCACTTCGCGCAAACTCGTCGCCATCCTATCAAATTGAAAGGGTCATTCATCAGAGTGACCTGTCAGACCGATTCCTGAAACAATCGCGAAAGCCTTCAAATCCCCGCAAAACAAAGGCGAAAACCTTCAGTGGCGCCGGAAATCGCGCTGGCACGGTCGTTGCCAAATGGTCTGCGCCCGCGAAGTGTTTTCTGACGGGCGACCACTTGAATTTAGGGAAACGAAAGTAACCACGATGAAGAGAACAACCACCCCCACCTTAATCACCTTTACCCTCTCTCTTGCCCTCGTTCTGTCAGTCTGCGGCGGCCTGTTAATGAATACCGCCTCAGCCGCATCGGGCCAGAACGACAGCAAAGCGCAGAAGGTTGCGGACAACTTGCTGGCTCGCGCCGCGCGAAACTCAAGCGGCGATGAAGGTGATGAAAACGTGAGCGTCATTTTGCAGCTGGCAGGCAATCCCGGTGGCCAACTGAAAGCTCTGCTGAACCGCAATGGTGTCCATGTCAACAAACTCTTCAAAAATTTCAACGCCTATTCCATAGATCTTCCGGCAAGTGTGGTCGAAGAACTCGCAGCTTTTGATGAAGTCAGATTTGTCAGTCTTGATGAAGAAGTGATGTCGCTGGGCCACGTTACTTCCACCACCGGCGCCGATGACGTTCGCAATCAGACCAGCTCGAACGGCGTTGCTTACACGCTAGACGGAACCGGCATCGGCATCGCCGTACTTGATTCGGGACTTTATGCGGAACACAAATCCGTAGGCGCGCGCGTGATTCACAGTCAGGACTTCACTGGTGAGAATCGCGTCGACGATCCTTACGGTCACGGAACCTTCGTGGCCACGGCCGCCGCCGGAAATGGCAGTCTCTTCAGCGGCAATTACACCGGCATCGCGCCCAATGCAAATTTGATCAATCTTCGCGTGCTCAATTCGCAGGGCCGCAGCTCCACCTCGATGGTTCTGGCAGCGCTCGATTGGATCTATTCCAACCGCACTGCCTACAACATTCGCGTCGCCAACCTGAGCCTCGGCGCGCCGGCAATCTCTTCTTATAAAAACGATCCTCTTTGCCTCGCTGTCAGGAAACTGGTTGACGCGGGTGTGGTTGTCGTGGCCGCAGCCGGTAATGACGGCAAGGATGAATTTGGACGCAAGCAATATGGTGGGATTCATGCCCCCGGAAACGATCCTTCCGCGATCACTGTTGGCGCTGCCAATTCATTCGGCACGAACGCACGCAATGATGACGTAGTAACGTCTTACAGCTCGCGCGGACCTACCAGAAGTTACACGACCGACCGCTACGGCGTTCGTCATTACGACAATCTGATCAAACCTGATCTCGTTGCTCCCGGCAACAAATTGATCTTTGCCGAAGCCGCGAATAATTATCTGGTTTCGACTACGCCGAGTTTGGATACCGGCCTGGCGCCTGGCAAGACCAATCAGAAGATGATGTATCTCAGCGGCACGTCCGTTTCCGCACCCGTGGTGTCTGGCGCGGCCGCCCTGCTGCTGCAAGCCAATCCGAAGCTCACTCCGAACATGGTCAAGATGATCCTGTCCTACACCGCGCAGCAATTGCCGAACATGAACATGCTCGAGCAGGGCGCGGGTCAGCTGAACATCGAAGGCGCGATCAGGCTGGCGAAGCTGGTGCGCGCCGACCTGAGCAACTCTACCGCTATCGGCGCGACCCTGCTTACCGGTTCGGCTCCCGCCGCGCAGTCTTCGATCGACGGCACCACCTTCACCTGGTCGCAGGGTGTGATTGCGGATCAGGGCTACGCCAAAGGCTCAGCTCTGATTACCAAGTACCAGCAGATTTACGATCTTGGCGTGCTCATCTCTGATGCCACGATGATCAGCAACGGCGTCTTGATTTCAGATACGACCATGGTCTCGAGCGGCGTGCTGATTTCAGATTGCATCATGACGAGCAACGGCACCACGTTAGGTAGCGGCGTAAGCCTGTTGCCGGCGGGCGTCCTGCTTTCCGATGGCGTTCTGCTTGCCGACGGAGTGTTGCTCGCCGACGGAGTATTGATTAGCGACGGCGTCCTGATCTCTGACGGCGTCCTCGTCGCCGATCGCGCGCTGCTGGGCGATGCCACCGCTTCGATGCGCTAGTTCTAAAACCGCTAGTCTCAACCTTGGCCCAGGCCTACGCGTACACGACCATGCAAGCCTATCCCCTAACCACCACGAACACCGACTGCTACTTTCCGGCGCCCGCTTGCGCCGGCAGAGTTGACCCGTTGGAAAATTCCGAGCAGGCCGAAGTGCTCGCGTTTCTCGAACGACGGCCAATCCACACCGCTTACCTCGCGGGAATGGTTCGCGATAACGGCCTGGAAAGTGAACTAAATCGCGGAACGTTTTACGGCTATCGTAATTCGCTCGGTGAGCTCGAAGGCGTGGCACTGATCGGTCACGCCACCCTGCTGGAAACAACCAGCAACGAAGCATTGCAGGCCTTCGCCAGGACCGCGCAGAGCTGCAACGCCGTTCACCTCATCATGTGCGAAGAGAACAGCATCGATAACTTCTGGTCTTACTACGCCGCCGAAGGCCAGCAGATGCGACGCGCCTGTCGAGAGCTCCTTTTTGAGTTGCGCTGGCCCGTTGAAGTTTCGCAAGTCTCCAACTTGCGTCTGGCCACGTTAGAAGATTTGCCGCTGTTGCTGCCGGTTCATGCCCAGATGGCGCTTGAAGAGAGCGGCGTGGATCCGATGGAGCAAGACGCTGCCGGTTTCTATGCACGCTACGCGCGACGCATCGCACAGGGAAGAACCTGGGTGCTTACCGAAAACGGCCAACTGCAGTTCAAAGCGGAAGTTGTCGCCGAAACTCCAGCGACCAGCTACATCGAAGGCGTTTGGGTGAACCCGTCAGCGCGCCGGCAGGGTTACGGACGCCGTTGTATGTCACAACTGGCCCGAATGCTCCTCTGGCGCACCAAATCCATCTGTCTTTTCGTGAACGACGAAAACGAGGAGGCACAACGGTTCTACAAGCAGGCCGGCTATCACCTGCGAACGGTCTACGACACGATTTTCTTAAAATAAATACCTGAAATGAAGGTCACAGTGCGGAAATGATCTTGACGACAGTAAATGCAAACGAATCTCAGGAGTCGCTCGCGGCTCGGCCCGACCCGCGCGCGCTCAGCTCGTGGTTGCAGCGAGATTCGAACTGTCGCGTCGAAATCGATCGAGTGGTGCGCGAGATTGAGTCGCCGGATATTCGTGAAGTTGTCACAGTGGTCTTCAGCGACCTGCTTCGTTTACTTGAATGCCTGACCCTGGTCGAACGCTACCTGCGACAGGTGGACGACTCCGACGAAACCTTCGCTCTTTTCCGGATCATTCATGACGAAGCACAAGCCCTCGTCCATTTCATTCGCGCGGATGGCCTGAACTGCGCCGGGATAGACAGTGATCTGTTCGACACGCTCGACGGTATCACCTTCGCGGTCAATCATGATTTGCAACGCGTATTTGATGCGGAGCAGAACGCAACGTCGAGCGCTCATCTGATCGTGGGCAAGTTGTATCGCGCTCACGATGTGCTTACCAATTGCCTGCAGCAATCAACAATCACGCTCGCGATGGTCTTCGATCCGCAATTAATGGGCGCGAGATTGTTTAATAATTCCGACATGCGCTACCGCCAGTCGCTGCAACTTTGTCACGATCTCGCGGCGCTTCTGCAGGTTATTGAAAATTGCGAAACCAGCTTGGAGGAAAACAAGCTCGAGGGTTTATCGGCAGGAATTCAAAAGTTCCGTGACGAAAGTTTAGAGTGTTTGATGTATTCGGATTGGCCCCAATTCGAAAGCTTTTGCGAACGCATTAACCTGGCCGGAACCGGAAACGGCAACCTGGCGTCGCTGCTTCATCAGTTTCGCTGTTACGTTGAGACCCTGCTGGGTCAGGTAAGAATGCGCGCGGTGCTCGCCAATGTTTCTCCGCTTCGATCCGCTATTGACGACTTCTCTTCCCCCATCACCTCAACTTCATTAACACATTTTGCGGCTGCGGATGCCGGCCTCGAAAATCCGCTTTGGGACGAGTTCGCTATCGCTGTGTGATTACAAACTCCCCGCTCAGCGCGATGCTATCTAAGCTAAACATCCGAAGTAGTGAGCTGGTTCGACCTTACATGTGGACGACGGTCGGGGCCGGAGCGTTGATTTATCTGCTGGCCGCTGTTCGTCTCGACAAAGGAAGTGTCGACTTAAAGCTGGCTGTGCTGGTAATCATCACCGCCTTGTTCAGTTCGCGAATCACTATCAAGATTCCGCAGTTTGGCTCCTGGATCTCCGTTTCCGACACCTTCATCTTTCTCACTCTCTTGCTCTACGGCTGTGAAGCCGCAATTCTTATGGCCGCCACCGAAGCCCTGCTGTCGTCGTTGCGCAGCCAGTATTGCCGGAAACCGTCGACAGTTATTTTTAACTGGGCCTGTGCGGCGTGGGCCGCTTGTGTCACTTCGTATTCGGCGACCTACTTCTTCGGCGACGTGGTGGCGCTCAACAACAGCCCGGTGTCCGGACGGTTCATCACCGCGATCGGATTCATGGCCCTTGTCCAATACGCGGCAAACTCTGGCATCGTCGCAGTCCTGGGCGCTCTCAAAGCCGATGGCGCCATCTGGCAGACCTGGAAAACACATTACCTCTGGACTTCGATTACTTACATTGCCGGTGCTTCCTCAGCAGCAGTCATTGCGAAGCTGATGGGCCAGTTTGGTTTTTACGCGCTCATCATTACCTTTCCAGTCATGTTCGTGGTGTTCTTCACCTATCGCACGTATCTGAAAAATATCGAAGCCTCCGCGAACCAGGCTGAGCAGGCCGAACGCCACGTTGAAGAGCTCTCGCATTACATCGCCGAACAGGAGCGCATTCGCGAGCAGTTTTCCCAAATGGAAAAACTCTCGGCGCTTGGCGAGCTGGCGTCAGGCGTGGCCCACGATTTCAATAACACCCTCGCCGGTATTCTCGGCCGGGCGCAACTAATCCTGCGCACCAACGATCCGGAAAAAATTCAGCGCGGCCTCAACATCATCATCAAAACCGCCGAAGACGGCGCCAAGACCGTCAAAAGAATTCAGGACTTTGCGCGGCAGAGACGCGATCACGACTTCGAACCGGTCTCGATCGATCAAATACTTTTCGATGTCAGTGAAATCACCCGGCCGCGCTGGAAGGATCGCGCCGAAGCGTCGAACGTGCAGATTACGGTCGACTTGCAGATTAATTCCAGAGCCAGGGTCATGGGCGACGAGTCTGAGTTGCGCGAAGTGCTGGTCAACATGGTCTTCAACGCCGTCGACGCGATGCCGGAAGGCGGCAACCTAACGCTCGCGGCGGAAGATGTTGATAACACGGTCGTGATTTCAGTCACCGACACCGGGACCGGAATGGCGCCTGAAGTTAAGTCGCGCATATTCGATCCCTTCTTCACCACCAAAGGCAAAGCCGGCATGGGGCTGGGTCTGGCGGTAGGGTTCGGAATCATCAGGCGTCATGAAGGCTCGGTCGAAGTCGAATCCGAAGTGAACGCCGGCACTCAGTTCAAGATTATCCTGCCCAAGGCGAACATTACCGAGGAAGTTGTCGATACACTAGAAGCCGACCACAGAGCGGCGATTGTCGAGACACACAGTGCAAACGTCGAGCGGGCGTTTGAGGGACCACAACCGAAAATTCTGGTAGTAGACGATGAAGATGCGGTGCGTGAGCTGCTGCGCGATTTGCTCGAGGCCGAAGGTTGCCGAGTTTATCTCGCGCCCGGCGGTCGCGAGGCGCTCAGCTTGTTCGCAGTGCACGAGTTTGACGGAATCTTCACTGACGTCGGCATGCCGGGCATGAGCGGCTGGGAGTTAGCCCATGCGATTCGCGAGAGTAACAAGAAAGTTCCCATTGCTGTGATAACCGGATGGGGCGAGGCCGTCGGATCAGACGAACAAAAGCAGGCCCGCGTGAACTGGGTTGTGACCAAGCCGTTTCGGGCCGAGCGCATCAGTGAGTTAGCGCAGGAAATCTACCAAAGAACAAATCTCGAAGTCAGACGTTTTTCCGGCGTCGCCGCCTGAACACCTCAGTGAGAGTTTTCCTTAACAATCTTCCAGTCGTCTGATTCGTCGCCGCCAAGGTTGTCCTGAAGTCGCCGGCGATATTCAACAGCCCGCTGCACACTCTTCTCCACCACTTCAAGCGTGAACGGCTTTAGCAGGAAATCAAAAGCGCCGAGCTTTATTAGCCCACGCGCGTGCTCCTGATCGCCAATGCCGGAAATAATTATGACCGGTGTGTCGGCATATTTCTGACGTATGTGTCCGAGCAGTTCGAGTCCGCTCAAGCCCGGCATTGAAATATCCGTGAGCACGACGTCGTAAGAATCTGCTTCAAGCCTGGCCCAGGCTTTTTCAGCCGTCTCCGCGGTCTGGCAAACGTATTGTTCTGAGAGCAATTCGTAAAGAGTGTCGCGAATGGCGTCGTCGTCGTCGACTATGAGAATTTTTTCCATGTTAGATCTCCCACGTTCTACCGTCACTTTACGCAAAGAGCAGCTTCCGGGTTTCCCCGCGACGCTGCAAACTATGGGAGGATCAACTCTATGAGAAAAGGCCGGCTTATGAAGTTTGGCCCGATACTTAAGAGGTGATTGACACGGAAATACTAACACACCTCGTTTTAGAGCGGCGTCCAAATTTAGGCTTTTGAAAACCGCAGGGACATGCCCTGCTTCACGACATAGGATTCTGGAAAGTAAGAAAGGCCGGCGATTTTCGTCGCCGGCCTTCTCTCAATTGTAATTGATGGTCCGTCTTACCGCGGACCGGTTGAACGAATAGTCAACTCCGTGCCTCGCAGCAACGCGAGATCATCGCGTCCCTGCACGTAAACCGATCCCGCGCCGCCGCCGGCGCCGACAATTGCTCCGATCGCTGCGCCTTTGCCGCCCCCGGCAATCGCGCCAATGATCGCGCCCACCGCCGTACCGATCGCCGCTCGTTCGGCAGTCCGGGTGGTTTGGCTGTTGTCCTGGATCGTTCCTTCATTGTCGATCCTCACGGTGTCGCCCTGCGAAGTTCTTACCGATTCAAGCAAACCGGCAAACCGATAAGACCTGCCGTCGCGTAACCGGATCGAATCAAAGTTCAGGCTCACCTGCGAGCGGCCAGTGACTCGGCCACTTCGCTGGATGTTGGAAACATGACCTTCAATCACCGCGCCTTCGTACTGCAGCGGCTGTCGCACCGTGGCGGTGAAACGATCGCCTTCCCTGGCAGTTTCAGTCGAAACGTCAGTGTCGAGCATCGCAACCACCGACTCTCCGTTAGCGATAATGAAATCGGTACCGGAAGTCTGCGGGTAATTGGTGTTCGGATAAGTTTGCGTCCCATTGTTGATGTCAAAGCGAGCGACGTCCGACGTTTTGTCGTAAGTGCTTTGCACCACCACGGCCCGGGCCAGTCCCTCAACATAGACCCGGCGCGTTACAGTTAGCCTGCGGCCGTTATCAGTCGGATCGAAAGTGACATTGAATTCGCTGTCACGATCGCCGGTTGAACTGACCGTCAGTTGGTCGCCCACGAGCGTGGCCCGAGCGCGAATTGTGCGGCCCGTGCCGGTAGTTTCAACACGCTCGACGCCGTCTGCCGAGAACGTGATCTGAGGAGCTCTTGACGACGCAAGCGTCACTTCTCGTCCACGTAGCTCGATCGCAATCTCCTCAGGAGACTGAAGGCGAGCAGCGAGTCTTTCACGCAACCGCGTACGGTTGTTATAAGCGATTGACTGCGTCGCGCGATCGGCGGCCTGGTTTGGATCGTCGCTTTGCGATGAGTCGAGTCGATAAGTCCCCGTCAATCGATTGGCGCCATAACCCACCGCACCTGTTGGCGGATACGTGTTCGGATAGGTGTTGGGATAAGTTTGGCCGATTGTGGGCCAAGCTAAATTGTAGGTAGTTGCCAGTTGGTTCAAGTCCGCGCGAAGCATGGTCCAACTTCGAAGCACGGCCGTGTTGCGATTCGGTCGCGCCGTAAGAAAACGATCGACTAGGGCGGCGCGATTAAGCACTTCCTGCGCGTCCGCAGCGGTAGATCGCCTTTGGTCAAAGTTTTGGCGTAGTTGGTTTACTGCCGTGTCCAGGTCTGCGACCAGGGTGTTTATGTTTTCGCGCCCAGTGCCATAGATGCGTATCTGATTCTGAGCGTTTAGCGTGTTGCGCAAAACGTCAGTCCGATTTTCAATTCTCAGTATGAGCTGACGCACCGCGCGGTTCGTTCCCCGGTAGGTTTGCGCTTGAGTCTGGCTCAGCGTGCCTCCCGCGACAACGACAACCAACGCAAATACCGTCAGCAGTCTTCTCTTAATTTCGATCATTTTTCTTCCTCCCAAATCAAAACCAAATCATAGTGGTTTAAAGTGCCACAGACAGTTTTTTAGTTGTCCGAGCGTTGCTGTAGACAGTTTCGAAACAAAACATTTCGCTCGGTACAGCATCACCACAACAATCAGTGTGCCACCTTCCGCTTCGAGAAATTTTTCTGACAAATTCGTGGCAAACATGTGAAGTGTGGTCGGATGAACCTTTGTTTTGCTGGCCATGCCGCGAAGATAGGTGTGGTGAACGCTGTGCTATGCTTGGGCCGGAGGTTAACGGAAATGAGTGCGGAGAACTCCAAAGCGGTTGTTCAATTGATAGGCGACGATCTATTCAGAGGGACTTCGCCCTCGGGTAATGTCATAAACATTGACACCGACAGCGCCCGCCATTCAGCCCCATCCCCGATGGAGTTGCTGCTGTTGGCCCTGGGTTCCTGCACCGGCGTCGATGTAGTTTCCATACTGAAGAAGAAGCGGGCCGAGGTTAGCGATTACCGCGTTGAGATTCGCGCCGAACGCCGTTCGCAACATCCGCGGAGTTATCAACGAATCGCCGTGCATCACATCGTCACTGGTCGTAACCTCTCCAGGCAATCAATGGCGCAGGCCATCAAGCTCTCCGACGAAAAATATTGCAGTGTGGCGGCCACTTTAAGACCCGCGGCGGAAATCGTTTCGAGCTTCGAAGTCATCGAAACCACGAACTAGCTAATGGCACTTAAAGCTGCGAGGAAGTAAAGAAAGGGTTGACTAGTGAAATTTGGGACCAGGTTGACAGTATTGGGTTTGGCAGCGGCAGCAAGTGTTGTCCCGCAATTCGCGGCTACAGGTTTACTTCCTCGTGATGTTTCCCATCGCGCGGTCCAGGGAGGGAGCGATGCGAGCCTCGTCGCTGTGCGCCGCCAGGATCGGGAAGCGAGAAATGCGAAAGGTGTTATCACGCGGCTGACCGCTGAAGAACACCTGCGACGCGCCGGAACCTACCACCTGAATCGCGCCTTCTCCGAAGCCCGCGAACACTGGCAAGCGTTAATCAATTACTACCCAAACGATCCGCGCGTGGCGGAAGCACTTCTGGGAATTGGCCGGTCATATTTTCAGGAGCGCCGTTACGCCGAGGCCTATGAAGCTTACAACCGGCTGGCGCGAACTTATCCGTCGACCAAGGAAGGACGCGAGGGACTGAACTTCAGCGCCGCTTCACTGCTGCGGCTGGGAAAGACTTCCGAAGCCGCGGATCGTTACATCGAATACATCAATCGCTTTCCTGACGGCGAACGGATTGAGACTGCGCACCTCAACGCTATCGACACTCTGCGCGAAGCCGGACGTTCGCAGGACGCTCTGGATTGGATCGCGCGAACTCGCAGCCGATTCAGCGGCACAGTGACTGAAACCAATGCCATCTTTGCCACGCTGCGCATGAGGGTTTCCGATGGCGAGTGGCGGCGAGCTATTGGTGCGGCTAACGAGCTGAGCGGAAGAACTTTCCAAAAAGGTGTGGCGACCAGTCCGGCTGAAGTGGCGTACCTTAAAGCTTACAGTTTTGAACGCGCCGGGGATCGCGATGCGGCCATCAACAGCTATCTGGCCGTGCCGGGAGGTATTGATTCTTATTATGGGTGGCTGGCGAACGATAGGTTGAGTAATTTGGTCGAGAACAGTCGACAATCCCTGGTTCAACAACGGACGGATCGGAACAACTCGCAGGCGTTGGCTGCCGCCGATCACTATCCGGCTCCTTACCGCAGCGCGATTATTTCAGCAGCTCGTTCAAGAAAACTTGACCCGCGCTTTATCCTCGCGCTTATACGGCAGGAAAGCGTGTTCAAGCCGCTTGCCAAATCGCCGGCGGGCGCACGTGGTCTGTTGCAGTTAACGATCGACGCAGCGCAGAAGTACGCGTCGAATGCCGGCATGGGCAGCGTGCAGGAGAATGAACTCTATCAACCGGAAACGTCGATCCGTCTGGGTAGCGAATACCTTGCCGAGCTTTCAGGAATGTTTCCGGGCTTACTTGAAGCGATCGCTGCTTCCTACAACGGCGGTGAAGACAATGTCGTCCGCTGGGTAAGACGCGCGAAGCAGAAAGACCCCGGAGTGTTCACATCGGAGGTTGGCTTCGATGAAACCAAGGCTTACGTGCAAAAGGTAATGAACAACTATCGCGTCTATAAGCAGCTGTACACGCCGGATCTGGTCAGGAAATAGGCAGTTTCAAGTTTCAGGTTTCAAGTTCGCACCTCTGGGTTCGCTTCAACTTGAAACTTGAAACTTGAAACTGCCTTGCTCTTCACGGTTCCGGGCTAAACCGCCGATCTTCAAATCCGCTGGCCTGTTCACGTCTCCGCAAAGGATCCGGACGCGGATAGGCGCGCGGTAACACTCCCAGTCGCACCAGGGCCGGGTAGTATTCGTAACGTATCACCACTTCACCCGCCGGTCGCGAGTCCAAATCCATGTTGACCCAACGCACGTCGTTGTGAACTGAACGTCCTATGCCGGTCGCTGCATATTCGTCGTCCGCTTGCGGCGCAATCTGGCCTCTGCGGTCGCGCGCATAACCATCCTTGCTTTTGGCGGAGTCGGCTGTTCCTGCTGAAGGCTGGTTCTCGCCGGCAGCAGGGGCTTCTGAACGTTCCACCCGGCTGTCCTCTTCGTAGCGTGGCTGCGGTCGGGGAGGCGGGGCCACCGGCACCGGGTAGGTTCGCCGCTCGCGAAAGAACACCGCGGCGATGTTCCCCAGGTTGGCGGTTTGCCCCAGCTTCGCGCCATACGAATCGCGCTCCGAAGTAAAATAGAAACGACGCGCTCGCTCAGAGCTCATCTGCCATCCCGAGACGCTGATCGAGCCGTAAGGTTCGATTACCCACTTACTCGCATTCCACGCCGTAGTATGTTGTGCGTCGATCGTGTTGAGTCCATCGACCGAGAGGGCCACCGCCACGCGATACGGCAACGGATTACGAATTCTAAGTTCATACTCGGCGCCGGCTATCGCTTCCACGTAGCTCTTCCCGCGCGCCACGTATTCCTCGAGCGGCCGTTCATCAACCAGAACCTGAACATCAAAGCCGGAATTTTGGTAAACCGGCTGACGGTATTGCGGTTCCGGCTCGCTAACCGCAGCTTCCGTACGCGACCTCGAAGAGGTGAAGGCGCTGACTGCGAACAGCGCCAGTCCCCCGCAGCAAAGCAGCACTACTAGTCTCTTCACGGTATTTCCTCCTGTCGAAAGGCAAATTCCTGCACCGCTGAAGGAACGCCGGGCGACCGCAAATCTTGCGGAGACCGGTCTGACGGCATGCCGCGCAGGTGGTATATCAGCCGATTCCGATTAATTGGCCGCGGATTTACGCGAACGACGCGGATTAGAAAGCGGTTATCCAGTTAGATCATATTCCGATTTTTCTGTCTGATCCCCGCATCTTCGCGTAAATCCGCGGCAAAAACGTTTGCGTGTTGAGTAAAGAGGGGATGGAGGCTACAATGACGCGCTTACTTTTCTGATCCAGTTCTGAAACGTCTGACTTCAGGCCGCCAGGAGTAGTTAATGGAATACGTACTGACAGCAACCAAGACAGAGGCTCCAGCTGGGTCCTATTACGACAAGATAGCGGCTTACTACGATCTGACCTTCAAGCTCAACGGCTACGGTCGATCGCTCGATCAGTATTTCGCCAGCCATCCGCTACCGGTCTCGCGTGGCGCGAAAATCCTCGACGCCGGTTGCGGTACCGGCTTGCTAACGCTGGCGTTGCTGCGTTCACTGCACTTTCCGGTAAACATCACCGCACTCGATCTTTCCGCTACTTCGATCAGCGCTGCGCGCAAGGCTGTAGCTGAAAGTGAGGGGCGCACACGCGACGTCACCTTCGCTGAAGGAAACCTTTTGTCGCTTCCCTTCGCGGATAATTCACTTGATTTAGTGGTTACCAGCGGCGCGCTCGAGTATGTTCCGCTGGCCGAAGGAATGACCGAGCTCTCACGCGTCATCGCGCCCGGAGGACACTTACTACATATCCCCTGCCGTCCTTCAATAGCTACGACCGTCCTTGAAATTCTCTTCCGCTTCAAAAAGCATCCACGCAAGGCCGTGCTGAACCAAACTGAAAACCACTTTCGGATGGTTCACGAGTACTGGTTCCCGGTGCCGCAGATTATCGGTTGGAGTAAAACGGCGATACTGGCGCAAAAGCTCTGAGCAAAAAGCGGCCGCGGGTTCACGCGGATCTGCGCGGATTAGATCCAAAACCAACTCTCCAACCTTGACGTTTAGATTTTCTGGTCCGCGTTTGTCCGCGTGAATCCGCGGCCGCAATTGTTTTTAGCCTTAATCCCGGTAAGAAGAGTCCAGCCGATCGAGTTTCCGCAACAGACCTGGCCACGCGAGTTGTGCTCCCTGTCCGACAGTCACCGCTCCGAGTTGTGAAGCAACTTTTTCAATAATCGAATCACCGACGGCACGCAGGGCCGCGCCGCCTGACTGCGCCAGAATCTGGATCCGGCAGGCGCTTTCCAGGATGTACATCGAAAGAAACGCTTCCGCAGCAGTTCGGCCGACAGTCAGCAATCCATGATTCCTCAAAATCAAATTGTTGTTGCTTCCGAGATCGGCGACCAGTCGCGACTTCTCATCTTCGTTTAGAGCGAGGCCTTCATAGTCGTGATAACCCAAGGACGACAAAACGAACAGAGATTGCTGCGAGATTGGCAGCAGGCCATTCTTCTGGGCTGAGACGGCGATGCCGTTGTCCGTGTGCAGGTGAATTACGCAAAGCGCGTCCTCGCGCGCAGCATGCACAGCGCTGTGTATTGTGAATCCCGCCGGATTAACGAAGTAGGGTGACGGCGAAACGATCTCGCCCTGGAGATTTATTTTTACCAGGCTCGAGGCGGTAATTTCCTCGAACATCATTCCGTAAGGATTGATCAGGAAATGATGCTCGGGTCCAGGAACACGAGCTGACAGGTGCGTAAAGATGAGATCGTCCCAACCGTAGTAGGCCACGAGACGATAAGCCGCTGCAAGATCGACGCGCGCTTGCCACTCGTCATCGCTAACCTGTTCGCGAACACTCAAGGCTTTTTCCGCAATACTCATTACGCGCGTTTCCTTTGTGTGATTTCGTCGTTTTAGTGTTGGTTCGAGGTCGGTCTCGTACATAAGACCAATCACGAAAAGACACTAAATTGGGACGAGTCGGATGATGCGATCGTCATCGGTCGCGGGATGGCCACGGTCGTCCCGGTTCGAAGTAGTGAAATAGAGATAACCGTCCGGTCCCTCGGCTACTTCACGTATGCGGCCATACTTCCCTTCCAAGAGGTTCTCCTGCGTAACCACCCGCCGTCCGTCCAGCACGACGCGAATTATCCGTACGCCCTTGAGACAACCAAAAAAATAATTACCGCGAAACTGCGGAAACGCCGAGCCACGATAAAACATTCCGCTGGCCGGCGCGCAAGCCGGCGTGTACTCAAGCAGCGGCGCTTCCATCCCCGCATGCGTGGCGGTGTGATGAACAACCGGCCAGCCGTAGTTCTTTGCCTTCTCCACGATATTCACTTCGTCGCCGCCCTCAGGACCGTCAAAGCCGCTCGGCCCATGTTCAGTTTCAAAAATAAGATTTGTTTCCGGTTGAAAATCCAGGCCCTGCGGATTGCGATGACCGTAAGACCAAATCTCTGGTTGCGCACCCGTCTGGCCCACGAAGGGATTATCGTTGGGAACCGAGCCGTCATCGTTCACTCGCAGAATCTTGCCGGCGAGAGAATTGAGTTGCTGCGCCAGCTCGCGTTGCGTCGCGTCGCCGGTCGTGATGTACAACTTTCCGTCCGGTCCAAAGCGCAGTTTACATCCGGCGTGATACTGAGCGGCCGGAATGCCTTCGATGATTACCTTGGCTTCCGTGAATCCCGTTTCACTTTCTCGATAACGAACCACGCGTACATATTGATTGTCGCTGTGGTAGACGTAGGAAAGATAAAGCCAACGATTCGAAGCAAACTGCGGATGAAGCGCAATGCTCATGAGGCCGCCTTCGCCCGACGGAGCAACATCCGGAACCGTGAAGACGGGTTGCGGCGCTAGTCTGCCGTTTTGAAAAACGCGAACGCGACCCGGGCGCTCGGTAAAGAACATGCGCCCGTCTGGCGCCCAGACGATTGACCAGGGCACCTCGAGATTCGCGACTACTGTCTCGACACGAAAACTTACAGGTGACGATGGGGACTGATTGGCTTGCGGGCTTGGCTGCGACGTGGCTTCCACTTCGCCGGCGCCCCGTCCCGGCGGCGCGTGTCCACAACCCGTAACCGCCAGCCCAATCAGAACTATTAGGGGGAAGAGGTTAAGGGGGAAAAAGGGGAAATGGAAATCATGCTTCATGTCTTCGTGTGGTTTATGCTGGTATTCGTGTGGTTTCGTGGTTCATCCTTATCGTACTTTCAGCGACCGACCACGAAGGAACACTAAACTTACGAGATTACGCCATGCTGCACAGGTGTAATTGCGGAAAAGGCACTTGCCCCTTTTACCCCTTTTCCCTCTTCCCCCCTCTAATGCTGTATGTACTCGTGCAGCAGCTTGATCTCGTCGCCCTGCTCGCCCAGCTCGACGCGCATGAGGTCGCGCATCGACAACATTCCCACCCAGCGCTCTCCGTCCACCACCGGCAGGTGACGCGTGCCGATCACTTCCATGCGCTCGAGCGCCTGATGCGGCGTCTCGTCGCAGTTAATCACCGCGCGCAACTCGCTCGTCACCTCGCCAACTTTTACCGACGCAGGATCGCGACGCTGCACCACTACCCGCCGCAGCACATCGCGCTCGGAAAAAACACCGAGCAGTTTGCCGCCGTCATCAACCACGCAAACGGCGCCGACGTTTCGCTCAGCCATGAACTCGGCTGCATCCTGAACGGTCGCCGAAGCTTTCATTGAATAAGGTTCGCGATCACGAATGACGTGTCTGATCAGCATCATGATGAGCCTCCTGGGGAATGTGCTCAGATTGGACGGGTTGCGCTGTCATTATAAATAAACAGGCGAGGTCTGTCTTTAGCGAAACGACTGATCAGAGGCCGGCAGTTGAGAGTTCAGCCTTTAGGGCTGTGGCTGCGAAAACACAACCTAAAGGTTGAACTCTGAACTACGTGCGCGCCCCTACAGGAATCTTCTTTAGCCGAAGAGGCCCGCCTGCGCAGTCGGCCGGCGAAAAGTACTCTCCCCGCGCGGCACGCGTTTCTCTGTTCGGTTAAATCCCAAGCGCTCCACATGAATCTTGAACAGGCGCTCCGTCGCGGCCCAGTATTCGCCCTGGCCGTGCATTCGCTTGTGAAACTCGCTCGAGTTTAGTTTGCCACCACGCGCTTCGCGAATGCGATTGATAACCCGGTCGGCTTTCGTCGGCAACTTCTCGCGCAGCCGTTCTTCAAAATAAGGAGCGACACTCCCCGGCAGGCGCAGCATGTTGATGAACGCGAGCGTGGCGCCAGCTTCTTTGGCGCGCTTCAGGAGCACCGGCAATTCGGTGCTGAGCCCGGGAATTACCGGCGCGATGCCGATGCCAACCGTGATTCCAGCGGCAGCGAGATCGGCCATCGCGTGAAACCGAGCCTCG
>Ga0207681_10000707_pt1 | contig 21916 bp, 19 predicted proteins | sample KBSS53metaG_FD_184324 | JGI IMG/M metagenome (GOLD analysis project Ga0207681, IMG submission 184324) | Switchgrass rhizosphere microbial communities from Kellogg Biological Station, Michigan, USA - KBS S5-3 metaG (SPAdes) (version 2) | ecosystem: Host-associated > Plants > Roots > Rhizosphere... | reverse complement strand
TTTTGCCGGGGGCTGGGCGTTTTCGAGGTGGTCATGCCGAGCGCTCTTCCACAACAACGCCGTTCAGGCAACGACCGACAGCGCCGGGCGCCCAGGATCGCCGTTCCCGCCACATGCCACGCATAACGGGCCAAGGCGCAGGTTCCTGCACCAAATGCTTGCGCATCAACCGCTTGCGCCAGGGTCTCCTGCGGCCTTGGCCATGTGCTAGGGGAAGCGCGATCGGCTTCCCCTAGAACCTGTCAGGCAAACAGCTCGGCGCGGACCCAATCCACCGTACCGGAAGGCGAGCCAAGGCGCGCCGTTCCCAGGGCCTGTGACCACCAGCCTTCCGAACCATCGACCATACGCCATTCGTGCAAGCGCCGGGTCAGCAGTTGCAGGTCGTATTCTTCGCTGATGCCGATGGCGCCGTGCACGGCATGGGCGCTGTTGGCCAGGCGGGCAGCAGCGGCCGACGTGGTGATCTTGGCCGTGGCTGCGGCCACGGGAGACACCCGCAGCCCATCCGAGGCGCCCAGTTGTGCCGCCAGGCGGCAGGCCACCATGTCTTCGGCCATGACGCTCAGCATCTGTTGCATCGCCTGCTGCTTGCCGATCGGCTTGCCGAACTGCACGCGGCTGTTGGCATATTCGGCGCTCATTTCAGTCACGCGCTCCGCCGCGCCGGCGATCAGCCCGGCGCGCAGCACGGCCATCACCGGGCGCAGGCCCTCTTCAGGGCGTGCCACTACCGTGCCCTCGACAGGCCCGGTCAGGCGAGCGGCAGTATCGTGACGCGCACCGGTCGCTACCGGCCGCACGGTTTCCGCGCTGCAAAGGTACAACGACGCGCCATCGTCGATCAGGACATGGTCTGCCAGCAGACCACCGGACACCGGCCAGGCCGTCGACGTGGCAATTGCGATCGGCCCTTCGGGCGCCGCCACCCCGGCGCTTGCCAGCAGGGCACGCGCCACCATGGTCTCCGCCACCGGAAGCGGCACGGCGCGTGCGCCAAGCGCCATGATCAACGGCATGACTTCGGCCAGCGTCAGCCCGACGCCGCCCTGGTCCTCATCGACGAGGGCGTCGAGAAAGCCGCTTTCGACAAGGGTCTGCCAAATCGGTGCTGCATCGCCGCCGCTTTCCAGCGTGCGCACTACGGCGGCGGGCAGCGCCGCATCGAGCATCCGGGCAAAGGGATCCAACAGGTCGGTCATCAGCGCAATCCCATTCCGCGCGCGATGATCCCACGCAGGATCTCGCGCGTGCCACCGCGCAGCGAAAAGCTGGGCGCGATATGCGTTGTGTAAAGCAAGGTCTTGTAGAGTTCTTCGCTCACCGGCTCGTCCGGATGAGCGGCAAGGTCGTCGCCGATCACCAGTGGCAGTTCCTGCTCGAAGCCAGTGCCGCGATCCTTGACGATGCTCGCCTCGACCACCGGGCTTTCGCCGGCAACCAGCTGCGCGGTGCAGGCGATCGACATGGCGCGCAAGGTAGCCAGTTCCGCAGTCAACCGGCCGATCAGGGCCGCGCAATCACTGCGCCCCATGGCCTGGACATGGGCGATCCATGCATCGAGCAGGACGACGCTGGAATAGATCCGCTCGGGCCCCGACCGCTCGAACGCGAGTTCGGCAGCAACCTGCATCCAGCCCTGGCCTTCCTCGCCGACCAGGGCATCGTGCGGCAGTTCCACATTGTCGAAGAACACTTCGGCAAAGTGGGAATCGCCCGTCAGGTCCACGATCGGCCGCACGCTGACGCCCGGCGCCTTGAGGTCGATGATCAACTGCGACAGGCCGGCCTGGCGATCGGCGCTGGTGCCCGACGTGCGGACCAGCGCGATCATGTAGTCCGAATGCATCGAGTTGGTGGTCCAGATTTTCTGGCCATTGACCACCCAGCCCTTGTCGGTCCGCTCTGCCCGCGTGCGCACGCTGGCAAGGTCCGATCCCGAGCCCGGCTCGCTCATCCCGATGCAGAACAGCAATTCGCCCCGGCAGATGCGCGGGATATAGAATTCGCGCTGCTCCTCGGTGCCGAACTTGTTGATCTGCGGTGCGCTCTGGCGGTCGGCGATCCAGTGCGCGGCAACCGGCGCGCCGGCGCTGAGCAGTTCTTCCACCACAACGAAACGCGCGAACGGCCCGCGTTCATGCCCGCCATAGCGTTTGGGCAGCGTGAGGCCCAGCAGGCCCGCCTCTCCCAGCACGCGGCTGAACCCGGCATCGAAGCCCTGCCACGAGCGCGCGCGCCGGTCTGCCGGCAGGGAAGCAACATGCCGGGCAACCAGCGCGCGGACCACCGGCCGAAGATCTTCGTCGCGGTCTGGCAATCGCGCCAGTGCAAGGGTGTCGAACACGCCAGGGCTCCTCTGATATTTTGCAGCATCGCGATGAAGCCGGGACGGGCGGGTTTCAAATATTATTTTTCAGCTGCTCGATACATGATCGATATCGCAAGCCGCCAATGCGGTCGCCACGAAGTTGTGCACCAGCGGCCCGGCATCGCTGGGATGGACCAGTCCGATTTCCAGTGCGACCTCTTGATCGAGCGGCACGATGCGCACGCGGTCGGTGGCAAAGCGGCCCACGCGCGAAGGCAGCAGCGCCACGCCCAGCCCGGCCTCGACCAAGCTGAGAATCGTCTGCACCTGAACCGCTGCCTGGGCCACGCGGGGGACGAAACCGGCCTGCTGGCAAGCCAGCCGAACCGTCACGCTGAGCACGCTGACCGGCGAGAACATGATGAAGTCATGGTCGGCCAGTTCCGGCAGGGCGATGCTGGTCCGGTCGAACAGCGGATGGCTTGCCGGCACGGCAACGGCCAGCCGATCGCGCTCGACCACGGCGATGCCGATGCCATCGGTGTCGGACAGGGGCAGCCGCACCAGCCCCAGGTCGAGCCGCCGCGCCCTGATATCGCTGACGATGGCCGCGCTCACCGATTCCTCCAGGGCAAGCTCCACTTGCGGATAGGCCTCGCGAAACGGCCGGAGGACACCAGGCAGCAGTTCGCCGATCGCCGATCCGATAAAGCCGATGGCCAGCCGGCCGGTCAGCCCAGCGGCACCATGCCGAACCGCTTCCCGAAAGGCATCGGCACCCGCGAGCGTGGCCCGCGCCGCCGGCAGCGCGGCCACTCCGGCGGCCGTCAGCCGCACGCCGCGCGGCTCGCGCACGAACAGCGCCGCGCCCAGTTCCTCTTCCAGCCGCCGGATCGCCACGGTCAGGGGGGGCTGCGACATGTGCAACCGCTCTGCCGCCCGGTGGAAATTCAGGGTTTCGGCAAGCGCGATGAAATAGCGAAGCTGACGCAAGTCCATGATAGCGATCCGGTATCGGAATAATAAAAATCAATATTGGCCACTATCGTTCGGTTTGCCTAGGCTCGATCTGCACCAGCCGACGGCAAGAGCCGCAGATTGCCCGGTTCACATAAGCACTGCTGGCGCGGGAAAGGGCCTTGATGGACAATACGCCGTTTTTGCTGATCGAACGCGATGGACCTGTGCTGATCGCGACGCTTAACCGGCCTGATAGCCGCAACGCGATCACCGAAACCGAGAACAGCGAGGAAATCGCCGCGCTCTGCGCCACCGTGCAGCGTGATGCCTCGGTACGCGCCATGGTGCTGACCGGCGCCGGATCGGCTTTCTGCGCAGGCGGCAATGTCAAGCACATGCAGGATCGCATCGGCATGTTTGCGGGCAATCCCTATGCCCTGCGCAACAGCTATCGCACCGGCATCCAGCTGATCCCGGCCGCGCTCTACGAACTGGAAGTGCCGGTGGTGGCCGCGGTCAACGGTCCGGCCATCGGCGCCGGGCTCGACCTGGCGTGCATGTGCGACGTGCGCATCGCCTCTGAACGCGCGCTGTTCGCCGAAAGCTTCGTCAAGCTGGGCATCGTGCCCGGCGATGGTGGCGCATGGCTGTTGCCGCGCATCGTGGGCATGGCCCGCGCCAGCCTGATGACGCTGACCGGCGATACGATCAATGCCGCAAAGGCCCTGGAATACGGGCTGGTGAGCGAAGTGGTCGCGCCCGATCGCGTGCTGGAGCGCAGCCTTGAAGTGGCCCATTCCATCGCCGCCAATCCCGGCCATGCCACCCGCATGGCCAAGCGCCTGCTGCGCGAGGGACAGGACATGAAGCTGGGGCCGCTGCTGGAACTTTCCGCCGCCTACCAGGCGCTTGCCCACCACACGGAAGACCATCACGAAGCGGTCGACGCCTTTCTCGGTCGCCGCGCGCCTGTCTATGGTGATCGATGACTGACCAGAATACGCCGCCCGCCGCCCATTCCGGCGGCCCCTTGGCGGGATTGCGGGTGCTCGACCTTTCGCGCGTCCTGGCCGGGCCCTGGTGCACCCAGATCCTGGGAGACCTGGGCGCCGAGGTGATCAAGGTGGAGCAGCCCGGCCAGGGTGACGACACCCGCCGCTGGGGCCCGCCTTTCCTGCCCGATGGCAGCGGCGATTCCGCCTATTACGTCTGCGCCAATCGCAACAAGCAGTCGATCGCCATCAACCTTGCCGATCCTGCGGGTGCGGAACTGATCCGCTCCATGGCACTCCAATGCGACGTGGTCGTGGAGAACTTTCGTGTCGACGGGCTGGCGAAATACGGGCTCGACTACGAAAGCCTGCGCGCGCTCAAGCCCGATCTGATCTACTGCTCGATCACCGGGTTCGGCCAGACCGGCCCGATGCGGGCGACCGGCGGCTATGACTTCCTGATCCAGGGCATGAGCGGGTTGATGAGCGTGACCGGCCTGCCCGACGGCGTGCCGGGCGCTGGCCCGATGAAAGTGGGCCTGCCAGTCTCCGATCTGCAGACCGGCCTTTACGCCAGCATCTCGATCCTGGCCGCGCTCAACCACCGCAACAACACCGGCGAAGGCCAGCATATCGACATCGCCCTGCTCGACACGCAAGTGGCGCTGCTGTCGAACCAGGCATCGAACTGGATGAACGGCGGCATGCAACCGCGCCGCCTGGGCAACCAGCATCCCAACACCGTGCCCTACCAGGACTTTTCCTGCGCCGACGGAGACATCCTGGTGGCACTGGGCAACGATCGCCAGTTCCGCCAGTTCGTGAACCTGATCGGATGCCCGGAACTGGCCGACGATCCGCGCTTTGCCGCAAGCTCGGGCCGCAGCGTCAACCGCGACGTGCTGATCCCGGCGATGCAGGAGGCCATCGGCCGCTGGAAGGCCGCCGATCTGATCGCGGCGATGCAGAACGTCGGCCTGCCCGGCGGCAAGGTCAACACGATCCCCGAAACGCTGGAACTGCCGCAGATTGCCGAGCGTGGCCTGATCCACGAGATGACACGCAGCGACGGCACGCCGGTGAAAGTCCTGGGCTTTCCCGCGCGCCTTTCGGCCACGCCGGCACGCTATGACCGGGCGCCGCCGCGCTCGGGCGAAGACACGCGCGCCGTGCTGCTCGAAACCTTCGGTCTGGATCAAGAACAATTCGAACGCCTGCTCGCTGACGGCGTTGTTGCGGAGACATTGTGATGCACGGGCAAAATCTCATCGACGGGCGCTGGTTCGATGGCGCCACCCCATTCACCACGGTTAATCCGTCAGACCTCGACGAGACGGTCGGCACCTATTCCAAAGTGGGCGAGGACGAAGTGCGCGAGGCGCTGGCCGTGGCACGCCGCGCCCAGCGCGACTGGGCAGGCCGCACCATGCAGTTCCGCACCGATGTGCTGCGCAAGGCTGGCGACCTGCTGATCGAGCGCAGCGCCGAGATCGGCAACCTGCTCTCGCGCGAGGAAGGCAAGACGCTGGCCGAAGGGATCGGCGAAACGATCCGTGCCGGCCAGTGCTTCCACTATGCCGCCGGCGATGTCGTGCGCGCGCAGGGCGAATACTATCACTCGATGCGCGAGCGCATGAACGTGCTTGTCACGCGCGAGCCGGTCGGCGTTGTCGCAGTCATCACGCCGTGGAACTTCCCGATTGCCCTGCCCGCGTGGAAAGTCGCGGGCGCGCTCGCCTATGGCAACTCCGTCGTGCTCAAGCCCAGCAGCTATGTGCCCGGCTGCGCCATCATGCTGGCGCGCGTGCTGGAAGACGCCGGCCTCCCCGCCGGGGTGTTCAATCTGGTGATGGGCGATGGGCGGGCCACGGGCAACGTCATGATCGACGAAGCCGATGCCCTCACCTTCACGGGCGGCACCGCCACGGGCCGCGCCGTCCTCACACGGGCCGCGCAGACGATGACCAAGTGCCAGCTCGAACTGGGCGGCAAGAACGCTCTGGTCGTGCTCGACGACGCCGATCTCGATCTTGCTGTAGACATCGCTGCCAATGGCGCCTGGATCCAGACCGGGCAGCGCTGCACCGGCACCGAGCGCCTGATCGTCACGCGCGGCGTTCACGACGCTTTCGTGGAGCGGATGACAGCGATGGCCAAGCAATATCGCGTCGGTCATGCGCTTGATGCCGATACCCAGATCGGTCCGGTCGCCAATCCGCAGCAGTTTTCCGAAAACCTCCAGTTCGTGCGCGATGCCGTGGCCGAAGGCGCGCAGATCGCGGCCGGCGGGGATGCCATTTCGGCGCGCACGCGCGGGCTCTACATGGCGCCCACGCTGCTTACCGGAACGCAAGGCCACTGGCGTTGCAACCAGGAGGAATCGTTCGGCCCGATCGCGGCAGTGATCCAGGTTGAGGATCTCGACGAAGCGATCGCCGTGGCCAACGCCTGCCCCTACAAGCTCTCTTCGGGCATCGCGACCACCAGCCTCAAGAATGCCGAGCGGTTCCGCCGCGAATCCCAGGCAGGCATGGTCATGATCAACGCGCCCACTGCCGGCCTTGAGTACCACGTGCCGCTCGGTGGCCGGGCACCGTCGGGCTATGGCCCGCGCGAGACCGGGGCAAGCACGGCCGAGTTCTTCACCGAAAGCAAGACCAGCTACATTCACCACGGCGCGGACTGAACCGCGCGCACGAGGAGAGGCGATCATGAAACCGAAAATCGGCTATATCGGCCTTGGCGCAATGGGGCTGCCGTTGGCGCGCCACCTGGTGACCAAGGGCTTTGACGTTACGGTCAACGATATCGACCAGTCGCGCGTGGCGAGCCTGGTGGCGCTGGGCGCCAAGGGTGCCGCCAGCGTGGCGGAGGCCGCACAGGGGGCCGATATCGTCGTCACCTGCCTGCCCGCAACGGCCCATGTCGAAGCCGTCGTACTGGGCCCCGATGGCGCGCTGGCGCACATGGCGCCCGGCAGCCTGCTGATGGATACCTCGACGATCGACGCCAATGGCACCGATCGCGTGGCCAAGGCTTGCGAAGCCAAGGGCATCGGCTTTGTCGACAGCCCGATCGGCCGTCTGGTGCTGCACGCCGAACGCGGGGAATCGCTGTTCATGGTGGGCGCGAGCGACGAGGACTTCGCCCGCGTCGAGCCGCTGCTCCAGGCCATGGGCAAGGACATCCTGCGCTGCGGCGGCCGGGGCATGGGCAGCCGCATGAAGCTGGTGAACAACTTCCTGCTGCTCACCATCGCGCAAGTCAGCGCCGAGGCGGTGGCGCTGGGCACCCGGCTCGGGCTCGACATCGAGACGATTCTCAAGGTCACGGGTTCGACCACGGCGCAGAACGGCCAGTTGCACACGCTGATGGTCAACAAGGTGCTCAAGGGCGATACGACGCCCGGCTTCACCATCGACCTGGCGTTCAAGGACATGACCCTGGCGATGACGGCAGCGGCCGAAAACCGCATGGGCCTGCCGGTGGGCGCTGCCGCCCACGCCGTCTATGGCGGCGCGCGCGCGATGCCCGAATTTGCCACCAAGGACTATTCGGCGCTGCTCGAATGGGCCTGCCGCAACGCCGGGATCGAAGCGCCGCGCACCGAATAAGCTGCATTCATGCAATAGAAGAAAAAAGCGCGTCCCGATGAAGATCGGGGCGCGCTTTTTCGCATCCAGTCAGACTTTTTCTTGGCGCAAAATCAGTCGCGCGCAATCTGGCGCGCGAGGTCGGGCATGACCGGGTCCATCTGGTCGCGCAGGAAAGCGACCCGCCCGCCGATGATCTGCTCGCTCATTTCCGGCTGGCTGTGCACCCAGAACTTGTTTTCGGCCATCTGCTCCAGGAACAGCTTGCACCCTTCGTCCAGATCCATGCCGTAATCACGCATCATCGCGAACATCGCGGCGCGGTGTCCTTGCGACTGGTCGGGTTCCCCGGCACTGTTCTCGGCATTGAAGATGTTGGTGCGCATCATGCCCGGCACGATCGCCGAGACGTGGATCGGCAGTTCCTTCAGTTCCATCTCGAGATAGAGGCATTCGCTGAACGCCTGCACCGCATGCTTGGTCACGGTATAGGCGGTCTGCCCCGGCATCTGGCCGAACGCGCCGACCGACGACAGGTTGCCGATCCACGCTTCCTGGCCGCTCGCGATCATGCGCGGGACGAATGCGCGCACGCCGTGAATCACGCCATGAACGTTGATGTTGAGCGTGGCTTCCCAGCGCGACGCGGGAATTTCCCAGGTATAACCGACCGTCTCGATGCCGGCGTTGTTGATCAGCAGGCGCACCGCATCGTGGCGCGAAAACACCCGCTCGGCCAGCGCGTCGAGCTGTTCGGGCGCCGATACGTCGACCACTTCGACTTCGGCCTTGCCGCCTGCGGCGATGATCTCGTCAGCCGTGCCCTGCGCGGCGGCGGCATTCACGTCTGCCACCACCACGGTCATGCCGAGGGCGCCGGCCCGCCGGGCAAGACCCGCGCCGATACCAGACCCTGCACCCGTGATAACGGCCGTACCGCCGGAAAAAACCTCTTGATCGCGCGCCATGTCGCCAGTCCTCAATGTGCAAAACAGGTTTGAAGGAAACGGGTGGCATCGCCCAGTGCGGTCCGCGCGCCGGGCAGGAAGCCCACCCACGAGACAAAGCCGTGAACCATGCCGGAATAGCGGCGCACGGTGACGAGATTGCCCGCCAGGACCAGCTTGACCGCATAGCGTTCGGCATCGTCGCGCGTGGGATCGCATTCGGCCGTGCCGACGTAGTGCGGCGGCAATCCGCCCAGATCGGCGGCACGAACGGGCGATGCGCGGTAATCGTCGGCCTGGGCCGGATCGGTCAGGTACTGCTCCCAGAACCAGTCCACATCGTCGCGGCGCAGGATCGGGCCATCGGCAAATTCTTCGGCCGCAGGGGTATCGTGCGTGGGATAAGTGCACGAGCCATAGAAGTTGACCACGCCGCACAGGGCCGGGCCGCCGCGATCGCGCGCCATGAGAGCAAGCGCGCTGGCATAGTTGCCACCCGCGCTGTCACCGGCCAGGGCAATGCGCGCCGGATCACCGTCGATCGACGCGCCATTGGCGGCAATCCACTGCAGCGCGGCATAGCAATCCTCCGGCCCTGCCGGAAACGGATGCTCGGGCGCCAGGCGATAGTCGACCGAGACGACCACTGTCTGACCCCATGCGCAGAGCGCGCGGGCAATCATGTCCTGCGTGTCGAGATCGCCGACGACGTACCCGCCGCCATGCATGTACAGCGTCATCGGCCAGGGGCCGGTCCCGTCGGGCCAGTAGACGCGCAAGGGGATCGGGCCATCCGGTCCGTCGATCGTGCGGTCTTCGGTGCGCGCCACGGGCGCATCGCTGGCGGGCGGGATGGCAATCGAACTGTCGCGCACCGATTGGCGCAGGATATCCAGAGGCACATGGCGGACGCCGGGCCACTCGGGCATGGAAGCCAGCATCGCGGCGATTTGCGGATCAATGGGCATTGCCCCAGCTCTCCCGTTGAATAATTAGTGTTTACTCACTTCTATATGCCCGACCAGTCGAGTCAATCCGCTTCGGGCGTTGTTCGCCACATTGACATGCGTGCAAACCAAAGTGAGTAGGCGTTTATGACAAGAAAGCGCATTATCGGCACGGAGCGCCGCGCCCAGATCGTATCGGCAGCGCGCAAGGTGTTTTCGCGCCATGGCTACGACGGCGCAAAAACGCTGCAGATCGCGCGGGAAGCCAATATTTCCGAAGCGCTGGTCTATCGCCATTTTCCCTCCAAGCTGGCGCTTTATCGCGCAGTCCTGCGCCAGGTCTTTTCCGAGCAGGACGAACGCTGGCGCGAGCAGGGCATCCAGACGCCGGGGACAATGGGGCTGGTGCAGGCGATCCACGGCTTCATTGCCGCCTCGGTGGCGGATTCGACCAACCCGGACCGCCTCGATACGCATCGCCTCACGCTGGCCAGCCTGGCGGGCGATGGCTCCTATGCCAGCCTGATCTACCGCCGTTCGCAACGGCGCAATGCCACCGTGATGAACAATGCCTATGCCGGTGCGCGCGCCGATGGCGGGCTCACAGGCGAAAGGCTGGACGTTTCGGCTGCGGCGATGTTTGTCGAGCATATCGGCTTGATGCTGGCCGCGATCGGCGCCTTGCCGCCGGCGGCCCAGCCTTATGGCATCGTTGGCGAGGATCTGGTCAGGCAGGCCACCTGGTTCTGCCTGCGTGGCATCGGCATGACCGATGCCACCATTCAGGCCCACCTGGACGCCCTGCCAGACCCGGCAGCGCTGGATCAGTGAGCCAGTAGCTGCACGTTCTCCGACAGGGCCCCTTCGGGGTCCGTGGCAAAGACCACGCGCACGCCGTGGTCCGTTTCCTCGCGGATCGGGCCAACCAGCTTGCCACCGTTCGCCTCGATCTTTGCCACCAGCGCATCGAGATCGTCGACGGTGAAGCCAAGGATCACCTGCTGGTCGCGCGGCGCGGGACGGTCGACGAAATTGAACATGACCAGCGTGCCCTTGGTCCAGTCGCCACCGGGCGCGAGGATAACCTCGCGAAACGCTTCGCCATCGGTGGTTCCGGCCACGCGCTGGACAAGGCCCAGGCCATAGACGCCCGAATAGTAAGTCGCCATGGCTTCTTCATCGCGGCAGATGAGCTTGGAAAACATCGATAGCGCAGTCATGTCCGTCTCCTCTTGAAGCAAAAAATTACCGCCGGATATGACTCCGGCGGTAAGGCTTGCTGTCTGCTCGCTGGAGGGTGTTACCAGCGATGCGACAGCGTCACACCGAATTCGCGGGGATTGGTCACGTTGACCCCGCGGTACCCTGAATCAATCACACCGCCCAGGATGGTATTGAACTGGCCGGTGCCCTGGCCGCGGTTGGTGATGCGCTTCTGGTTGAGCAGGTTGCGCACAAAGCCCGAAAGCTCCCACTTCGCGTCCTCGGCGCGAACCCCCACGAAGAGGTTGAGGTTTTCGCGGTTCTGGTAGTGGTAATCCACGCGCTCTGAGTAGAAGCCGGGCGTATAGACGAACAACGCCTGGATATAGGGCGTCACGCCAGCCGACTCGATCGGGAAACGCAGTTCCGTATTGGCCGTCAGGCTGAAGTCCGGCGTTTCGGAAACGCGGCCATTGCTCTTGCAATAGCTGACGTTGCCCGGCCCCCGAACGAAGAAGTTGCCGTTTGCATCAAGCGTGTTGCAAGGCACCATCGCGTTCTTGAAGCGCGCGCGGGTGTAGGACGCGGCAACGTTGAAATCCCAGTCGCGCATCGGCTTCACGCCGATCTGGGCTTCGACACCCTTGATCGTCGCATCGCCATTGTAGTTGAACGCGAACTGGGCGTTCTGCGGCTGCGCGTCCGGCGCGTCATAGTAGATCGCGTCGAAGCGGCTGATATAATTGTTGATCTTCTGGTAGAAGGCCGAAACCGAGTAGGTCACCGCGCGGTCAAAGGCCGTGCCCTTGAAGCCCGCTTCGATGCTGTCGGTCTGCTCCGGCTGGGTCTGCACCAGATCGTTGCTGATCCCTGCCGGGGTGGCAACGCCGGTGGTGCCCATGCGATAGGCATGGCCGTACGAAACATAGAAGTTGGTCTGAGGGCTGAGGCGCACGTCAACGGTCACGCCGCCGGTCACCGGCTTGTGGACATTGCGCTGCAACTCAGGAGGGATGATCTCGGTCGGGGGCTGGGTGACATCGCCCGAGAGGCTCAACTGCGTGGTCTGGATATTCTTGAGGATCGAATAGCGCAAGCCAGCCTCGATCCGCACCGGCCCTGCGATGTAACCGAGGTTGCCATTGAACGACCAGGTCGTCGACTGCACCGGCACGTTGGTGAAGCTGGCTACCTGGAACAGGTTGGGCGTGGTCGAACCAAATACCAGCGCATCGGGAGCAGCCTGCGTAAGCAACTGGCTGCCATCCTGGTGCACTGTGGTCGTGCCGGTTTGGCGGTAGTAGAATGCGCCCACGCCCCAGGTGAGGCCCGAACGGTTGGTCGATGCCCAGCGCAGTTCTGCCGTGTTGACGTTATACGGCATCACCACGTCGGAAAACATCACATAGCCCGGCAGCGCATTGGCCGCATCGAGATCGCGCGAGATCTTCAGCTTGGAATACTGATGCGCGCCCACGAACGAGATGCGCGAGTTCGCCAGCGACCAGTCGGCCGTCAGGTTAAGCAGATGCGTGTCGTTGATGCTGCGGAAGATGCCGTCCTGCACCGCGGCATAGTCCGACGCTGTCAACGGCGGACCGGAACGAACGGTCGTGTCGGGAATGTTGGTGTCGGGGATGTTGTACGGCGTGTTGCCGGTGCCCACCACCTGCTGCAGCTGGCGGTTATCGGCCGTCAGGTACTGGTACGTCAGGTTGACGTTGACGTCGCTGTTCGGCTTCCAGCCCAGCGTGACACGACCGCTTTCGGTCCGGCTGCGCGAGCGCAGGCCATTGGTAACGTCGGTCACGTGGTTGATGCGGTTGCCATCGACCAGGCCAGCCACGCGCAGGGCCAGCTTGTCCTGAATGATCGGCAGCGACACGCCACCCTGGACGTTGAAGCCGCCGCGATCGGTAGCCGTCGCCTGGACTTCACCCTCGACAGTGTCGAACTTGGGCTTGCGGGTGGTGATGGTGATCGAACCGGCCGGCGCGGACAGACCGCGCAGCAGGCCCTGCGGGCCACGCAGGATTTCGATCTGCTGGATGTCGTAGATCGCGGTGAAGACGGTCTGCGCGTCGGCAGGCGCTTCGTTGTAATAGATCTGCACCGCCGGGCTGGTGCCCTGGTCGGGGTTGAACGAGATCCCGCGCAGCGTGGTGGTGTTGCTGCGGCCGTCGGCGTTGGACAGTTGCAGGCCCGGGGCCAACTGCGACACGTCCTTCACGTCGAAGATCTTGAACTTCTGCAAGTCCTGCCCGGTCGCGACGTTGATCGCCATCGGCACTTCCTGCAGCTTCTGCGATTGCCGCGTTGCCGTCACAATGATTTCATTGGAAGCGACGGGGGCGGGCGACGACGCCTCGGTGCCGGCAGTGGCCTGCGCCACCTCGTCAGCACGCGCCACCGCGGGAAGCGAGATCAGGGCGATCCCGCTACAAAGCCGGGCGGCGTGCAAGCGCGTAAAAGAACGCATTATTTCCTCTCCTCGATGATCAATTCGGGCCGCAGGCTGCTGCAGCCGTCACAGGTGAGCCAGGCCGCGACCCAGCGGGTTCGCGTCTTCGCTGTTCGAATTGCCTGATTGCGCCACGGACTCCTCCCCATTCATCGATTCGCTCGATTTTGATTTATAAGTTAGTGGCCACTTATATGACCGCTCTACTTTCGTCCAACAGTTTCAATGATTATATTGGAAATTTTTCAGACAGACGCAAGCACGTTCTGCTCATGCTTGAGCAAAAACAGTCAAAACCAATCATTTTTCCGGGCAAACCCGGTGCTTACTGACAGCGCTGACCATTGCGCCTGGAAGCCCAGGCCACGGCCTGCTCCAGCATCTGGACCACTTCCGGGTCGCTATAGCGTTCGGGCCGGTGCCCAATGGCTGAATAGAAGCTGCGGCCGGCGTGCCGGGGGCCGATGCAGCGGGTCCAGGCGATCGGATGATCGCCCATCACCAGGTTCTGTCCCCCGAAACTGCCCGGCTTGTAGCTGGATTCGTCCAGCGTCGCGATCACATGCGATCCTGACGCACGCGGGCTGGTCTTGAACGAATACCACTCCTCGTTGGCCGTCCACGAGGCGGGCAAGCCACGGGCGATCGGATGGCTGGGATCATCGATCACCACCCGCGCGGTCTGGAACTGGGGCGAAATGGGATGGCCGGCAAAGCGCGCACCGATCAGCGTGTCGACGTACCAGTCCCAGAAATAGACCGGATCGCCCGCCGAGCCATGAATGCCGACAAACCCGCCGCCATGGTCGACATAGGCCTGGAATGCGGCGCGCTGCCGCAGCGTGAGCACGTCGCCGCTGATATTGTTCCAGATCACCACGTCGAACTTGCGCAGCACGGCCGGCGTGAAAGCGCCGCCACGGTCGGTCGTGGTGAGCGACCAGCCCTTGCGCGCCGCCATCGCCACGAAGGCGGCGTGGGCGGCCTCGACGGAAGGCCCGTCGCGATAGCCATTGATCTTTTCGAACAACAGCACGCGGGGGCGGCCTGCGGCGGGACGCAGCTTAGGCACGTCGGTATCATAGCGCGCGCACCGCGCGATGCGATCGGCATCGGTAACCGGAAGTGCTGCCAGGTCGCGATCCACCGCGGCATAGTCCAGATCGCGCTTGCCGATCAGCGCCGCCGCTTCGCGCAGCGTGATGATGGCGGCAAAGCTGGGCGCCTTGGTGCTGGTGAACGGGTTGGCCGTGCTAAGCGGCAGGGCCGGCAGATCGCGCCGCACCACGTCCTTTGCCGCAGGGCTGAGCAGGATGTCGATCAGCGGCGTGGCGCTCGAAAACGGCGCATCGCGCAGCGGGCAATCGATCAGGGCGCCGGCCCGAGCCGGATTGGCGCCAGCCAGGCCCAATCCGATCACCAAAAGTTTCAGCCATCTGGCCATGCGCTGCTCCCACGGACTGCGGCGATCGGCCGGCCGAGGAAAGGGCAACAACCGAACGCCGTCGTTCAATTGGCGTGCTCATAACCGACCGTTTCGGGTTTGCGAAGTGGCTACGGCATTACTCTACGCGATTCTGCAACTGTGCTATTTATGGGTTCACGACCTAATCACACGACATTGCGGCACGGGGTGGTCCTCGGCCTCGATCCACCGCCACAGCGCTGTTCCGCTGCGGTGTCCGGCCAGATCGATCCAGTTGCCATACCCCGGGTCCGCGTCGGCGCAGACGATCAGGATCGATCCATCGGCCTCGTACTTGGCCTGATGCCCGTTGACCCACACTTTCTGGTGCACGTGATCGAGCGATTCCATCCACCAGTTGTCGAGCTGGAAATTCCACATCCGGCACTTGGGCGGCATGACTTCGAGCACCCAGGCCTCATCCTCGGCCAACTCGTAATAGGCATGGCCATACCAGATCTTCGGATCGCCGCCGGCCCGCTGGAAAACCGCCTGGTCGCCGTCATAGATGCGATTGGGCTGTGCCTTGAACCACTCGGACCAATTGGCAAACGTATTGGCCGTGCCGCGCACCCAGGCCGCCGTGCCCTGCAACTGGCGCTCGATCGTGTCCGGGGTGAGCAGTGCCGGCGCGGCCGGTCCCGCACTCACGCGTTCGATCTGCACCTCTGCCGGCACCTGGACCTTCTTGTCATCGAAAGTCTGCCGCACGATCAGCAGCGAACTGTCCTCGGCCATCGGCAACCAGTTGCCGGGCTGCGGCTGCTGGCTGACGATGATCTCGAAGCTGCCATCGGGCCCCAGTTGCAAGTCGCTCAGTTCGATTTCACCGGTCGAGGCCATGGTGCCGTCGATGGCATAGCGGTTCGCCTTGGTGCCGAAGCTGAGATAGGGCACCGTGTTGCAACGGCCGGAAAGCCGGTACGCGCGCGCCGGGTTGATGACGGCCTGCTCATAGATGTTATCGGGATTGTCCGCGCCGATCTTCAGCTTGTCATCGGTCAGCTTGAACAGGCGCGGAAAATCGGGATCCGAGGAATCGACCAGCATGTTGAGCGCGGTGCGCGTCAGGCGGCTGAGGTAGCGAAGCCCTTCGGCCTGGTCGAGCGCATTGGCCGGCGCCTGCTCGCGCGCCAGCACTTCGCCGGCCTCGGCCAGGCGCGCGCAGAAATCCTGCCAGATCGCGGCCATATGGCCGGCGGCGGCATTCGGGGTGTCGGTCATGACGATCCTTCCAGATTTCGAATGTTACGCAAGATAGCGGGCGCGGTAGTCGGCAAAGGCCGCGAGCACGTCAGCCTCGGCAAGACCGAAGCGTTCGAGCGAATAGTCATGGGCGGGTCGCTGTTCGCGCTGGTTGCCGGCCATGAACTCGGCCAGGGCCGCATCCACCTCGGCATTGGCCGCGATGCCCATGCGATCGAGGACGCGCCGCGCCTGGGCCAGCGGCTCGCGGCCCACTTCGCGATAGTCGATGTCGATGAAGCGATCCTCGCCGATCCTGGCGCGCGCCGTCTCGAAGCGGTTCATCCAGTCGGTCAGGCGGCCGAGCCAGAACGCCCCCACCTCGTGATCGGGAATGGAACCGCTCAGCTTGTAGAGCGCGGCCTGCATGCTCACGTACGATGGCACCGTCTGCAACGGATCGCGGTGAGTCATGATCAGCAGCGCATCGGGGAAAGCCTTGGCCGCCAGTTCGGTATAGGGCAGGTTCGACGGGCTTTTGAGCACCCAGCGCTTGCCGCGCCGCGAAGGGTCCTGCCATTGCAGGTATTGCAGGATCGTCTTGAGATCCTCGTGTCCCTGGGACTGGTCATAGTCATTGAGCCACCGGGCAAAGCTCGGGATGAAGGCCATGCCTTCCATCATCGTGCTCACGAACATCTGGCCCAGGACCAGGATTTCCTCGTCAGGCGCCTCGGGATCGAGGGGGTGGATCGAGGCGAGTTCCGGCGCGGCGGCCAGCCAGCCATCGATCATCGCGCGTGCATAGGCGCGGCGCCCTTCCGGATTGCCGGGCTCCTCGTCGGGAAACGGCGCAAAGTTCTGCGCTTCGTACCAGCGGATGGCAGTCATGCCGGGGGCATGGGCGAGCAGGCGGTGAAAGATCGTGCTGCCCGTGCGCGGCAAGCCCAGAATGATTCCGGCAACATCGATCTGTTCGTCGCGAATCTCGGGATGACGGCGCAAGTCGTCAACCATGCGCAGGCGGCTGACCAGCCCTTTCACGATCACCTCGCGCAGGCCTTCGGCGCCCTGCGGCGTCAGCCGGGCCTCGGCATTGGCGGCGTCGATATAGCGGGTCATCGGCTCGATGAACCAGCGATCGCCGAAGTCGCCCAGGCCGGCGCGCGCCGCAGCAGTCTCCAGCAGGGCATCGCGATCAAGAAGTGTTTCAGCGTCAAGGGCGGCACCAACCGGCATCGTCATCCTCCCGAGTTTCCAGCCCGCCCCATCTGGCGATGGCCATGGTTCGCGCTCTACGGCGCGTGGTCGGGCCAGATTACAAAATTCGCGTGACGGTGGACCTACCATATGGGAGTGATTGGCGATGAGCCCCGCCGTCCCGTTCGATAACCTCCTGATCGCGCTGCACAGTGGCATGCTGCAGGAGGATCTTTGGTTGAGTTTCCTCACTCTCCTCAAGGACATGACCAATGCCGACTACGTCTCGCTGATCTTCCTGCAGGGCGATGTCCCGATGCACGAATCCACCGAACTCTTCGTTGGGCGCGATGTGCGGACCGAAGGGCGGCATCGCGGCCACCAGGACCTGTTCCGCGCCGATCCGATCCACTATCACGCGCTCAAGGCCGGCCGGGTCTACAACATCGATGAAATCATCAACTGGAACGACCCGGACCAGGCCGCCTTCCGCCATGCCTATCTCGAACGCGGCGGCATCCGATACAGCCGCTACATGCGGGTGGGCGATCCGCAGGGGGTGAGTGCCTGGGCCATCATCTTGCGCGATTCGCACGATTTCGGCCCTACCGAGGAAGGCATCCTGGGGGCGCTGGCGCGGCACCTGGCCGTGGCCGTGGGCAATTTCGCGGCTTTCGAAAACGCCCGCCTGCGCTCGGTCATGGCTGAGCAGGCCTTGCGCCGCAACCATGTGTGCTGGGCTGCGTTCGACAAGCTGGGCTGCTTTTTGGCGGCAGACCCGCAAGGCGAAAGCATGCTGGCCGATCTGGTTGGCCGCCCCCCGATTGCGGGGCAGCGATTGCCGCAGATCGACCCGGCCACCGATCGCGCCATCGTGCAGGGCAGCGCCGATTTTTTCAGGAACGCGCATTTGCCTCCGCGCGTGGTCAACCTGGCCCCGCCGTCCGAAAGCAGCTTGGTCCTGATGCCATTCCGCAGCCGGCCGCTGACGGGCCGGGCCATTCCAGCCATGCTGGCGCTTTGGCGCACCGCGCGTTCGGACCATGGCCAGACCACGGCAGACCTCCTGGCTGACATGTTCGGCTTTACCGGCAGCGAAGCGCGTCTTGCTGCCGCCCTGCTGCGCGGGTTGACCATCAACGAAGCCGCGCAGGAACTGGATCTTTCGGTGCTGACCGCGCGGCAATATTCCAAGTCGCTGCTGTCCAAGGCCAAGGCCAAGGGGCAGCCCGACCTGATCCGCATCATGCTGGGCAAATTGCCGGCGTGAGGCGCGCGCGATCGCATTGCCCTGATTGCATCGTGGCGGCCTTGCGGGCATAGCCGCGCCACCATGCACGATATCCGCCTGATCCGCGATAACCCGGAAAGCTTCGACGCCGCCCTCGCCCGCCGTGGTGTGGCCCCCGCCTCTGCCGAACTCCTGGCTCTCGACGCCCGCCGCCGCGATGTGGCCACGCGCATGCAGGAGGCCCAGGGCCGCCGCAACGAAGCGTCAAAGCTGATCGGCGCGGCCATGGCCAAGGGCGACAAGGACACGGCCGAAGCGCTCAAGGCCGAAGTCGCCGCGCTCAAGACCACGCTGCCCGCGCTGGAAGACGAAGAACGCCAGCTTTCCGCGCAGGCCGCTGCCGCGCTGGCCGCCCTGCCCAACCTGCCCGCCGATGCCGTGCCCGAGGGCGAGGACGAAGCCGGCAACGTGGAAGTGGCGCGCTGGGGCACACCCCGCCAGTTCGCCTTCGCCCCCAGGGAACATGCCGATCTCGGGCCGGCGCTGGGCCTGGACTTTGAAACCGGCGCGCTGATTTCGGGCGCGCGCTTCACGTTCCTGCGCGGCCAGATGGCCCGCCTTCAGCGCGCGCTGGCGCAATTCATGCTCGATCACCAGACCGGCGTGAACGGCCACGTGGAATGCGCGCCACCCTTGCTGGTCAAGGATGAAGCCGTGTTCGGCACGGGCCAACTGCCCAAGTTTGCCGAAGACCTGTTCCGCACCACCGACGGGCGCTGGCTGATCCCCACGGCCGAAGTCTCGCTCACCAATGCCGTGCGCGAACAGATCCTGGCCGAAAGCGCGCTGCCGCTGCGGATGACGGCGCTGACCCCGTGCTTCCGCAGCGAAGCGGGCGCGGCCGGGCGCGACACGCGCGGCTATATCCGCCAGCACCAGTTCGACAAGGTCGAGCTGGTCACGATCTGCAAGCCGGAGGATTCCGCTGCCGAGCACGAGCGCATGACCGCTGCGGCCGAATCCGTGCTCCAGGCGCTGGACCTGCCCTATCGCAAGATGCTGCTGTGCGCGGGCGACATGGGCTTTACCGCGCGCATCACCTATGACCTGGAAGTGTGGCTGCCGGGGCAGGACGCCTATCGCGAGATTTCCTCGTGTTCCAACTGCGGTGATTTCCAGGCGCGGCGGATGAACGCGCGCTATCGTCCTGATGGCGGCAAAGGCACCGAATTCGTCCATACGCTCAACGGCTCGGGCCTTGCCGTGGGCCGCACCTTGGTGGCCGTGCTGGAAAACTACCAGCAGGAAGACGGCTCGGTCGACGTGCCGGCGGCGCTTGCACCCTACATGGGCGGGCTGACCCGCCTGGTGCCGCAAGGCTGACCATCATGAGGTGGACGCAGCGGCACGGCCTGGGCTGCCTGCTCGCGCTGCTGCCGGCGACATCGCTGGCAGCAGCGCCAGCGTCGCCGCCGCCATATGAAAGCCCGATCATCGCCTGGACTTACGTTGTCCAGCCGGGCGATACGTTTGCCGCGATTGCCCGGCGGATGGGCGTTTCGATGGCAGACCTGGCAGCGGAAAACCGCGTGCCGCTGCCCTACCTGATCACCCAGGGCCAGGTGCTGCGCCGCCCCTCGCCCGCTTCGACGCGGCCGCCAGCACCGCCGCCGCCGGTGCATCGCCCACCCCTTGCCGCGCGGCCGGCACCTCCGCTGCGCCCGCTGCCCACCCCGGCCCCGGCCCATGTGCGCGAGACCGGGGCACCACGCCTCGTCTGGCCCACCTCGGGCACGATCGTCAGCCGCTATGGCGTGCCGGTAACCGGCCGCACCGGCACCCGGCCCAACAACGGCATCGATCTCGCAGCGCTGTCGGGAACCACGGTCCACGCCGCTGCGGCCGGCCGCGTGATCTTTGCCGGGACCGAACCCGAACGCTTTGGCCAGTTGATCCTGATCGACCATGGCGGCGGCTGGGTCAGCGCCTATGCCTATCTGGGGCAAGTGCAGGTCAGGGAAGGCCAGCAGGTTGCCGCGCGCACCCCCATCGCGCGCATCGGCAAGAGCGGCGAGGCAAAGAAACCCACGCTGCATTTCGAGCTGCGGCGGGACAATAACCCACGCGATCCGGCGCCCTATCTGCCCGTGCGGTTGTAGCGGTGCGCAAGGTTTCGCACCACCCCCCAACCCCCTCCTCTGAAGATGAGGGGGAGTTAAGGCGCTGATGCTAAAGCCCCATCCTCTTTAGAGGAGGGGGTTGGGGGTGGTGGAACCAAGGCACAGAGCTCAATGTCCATCCAAGAAATCATAATATTGCTGCAATACAACAAGACAATTCGACAGACTTCCGTCAGTGAAACCGTCCGCTTTCTTTTTTGCTCGCAAAAGGTTCTGGGCGGTGTCGCGATCGTATTTCGCAAAAAGGCCCTCCAAGGATTGGCCCAGTACACGCTCTATGCGGCGCCCGTACGAAACATAGCTTTGCATTGTTCGCGGCGCCAACCGTGAGGAGAGATAGTCTCGGAATCGATCTTCATCCATTGCTCACCGCTGCCCCAGCAACCAGAACATCGTGCCCATCGCCAGATAGCACAGCATGACGCAGCCCGCGTCGATCATGGCCAGGCGGGTGGACGTGCGCTGCTGGGTATAGCCGATCCACAGGCCAGGGATGACAAAGGCACCGGCAAGACCGCCCGACATCATGAAATAGAGCCACGGCTTGATCGCCAGGGTGGCACCGCCCACGCGCGCGAACATGTGGCCCATCATCGTCGCGCTCACCAGCAGCAGCACGGCGGTGATCGCCAGCGTGCGTCCCGGCGCGGTGCGCAGGCCCAGGCCGCCCGGGCCCACTTCGGCCAGGCGCGCACGGCCGAACAGCGGGCCATACCACAGGGCCTGCACCCCCATCGCTGCCACCACGGCCAAAACGACTGCAAACCAGTTAACCGGACCCATCGCACCTCTTTCCTGTGCCGCGCCCCCGTATGTGGCAGTGCCTAGACCCCGCAGCGCCAAAGCGCAAACATGCATCAGGAAGTCGTCGTTTTCCCCTCACGCCCCACCGCACCGCGGCATGGCCGGGTGGGGAAAACCGATGGTGTGGTGACGCGGGCTCCATTTGCGCGTATGGGCGCGCGCACAATGGCCACTCTTCCCCCCGATTCCCGCGAGAATACCGCCGCCCCTGCCCCCGAGCCCAAGCGCGTTGGCATGGTCAGCCTGGGCTGTCCCAAGGCGCTGGTCGATTCCGAACGCATTCTCACCCGGCTCCGTGCCGATGGCTATGCCATGAGTGCGGACTATGCCGGCGCCGATGTGGTGCTCGTCAACACCTGCGGATTCCTCGATTCGGCCAAGGAGGAAAGCCTGGCCGCGATCGGCGAGGCGATTGCGGAGAACGGCCGTGTGATCGT
>Ga0207681_10000698_pt1 | contig 22037 bp, 27 predicted proteins | sample KBSS53metaG_FD_184324 | JGI IMG/M metagenome (GOLD analysis project Ga0207681, IMG submission 184324) | Switchgrass rhizosphere microbial communities from Kellogg Biological Station, Michigan, USA - KBS S5-3 metaG (SPAdes) (version 2) | ecosystem: Host-associated > Plants > Roots > Rhizosphere... | reverse complement strand
CGCGAGCGCGTCGTCGAGCTGTTCCTCGGTCTGGATCGACTCGTTGCCTGTGTACGGGGTGACGTCCTCGGCGCCGACCCGGTACGCGACCAGATGCCCGAGTTCGGTCAGCAGCGCAACCGGCGCGCCGCGGCGCACCTGCCCGGCGACGAACGCGCTCGTCTGCTGCTGGCGCAGATAGCGCGGGCCGTCGGCGGCGATGCGCCTGGCTTGCGCGACCGGCGACGGCGTCTGCGCGAGCGAGCAGACGAGCAGGCCGAACGCGACCAGGCACGCCAGCTCGATCGGAAACGGACCCCGCCCGCCCTGCCTGCGGGCTGCCAGCCCGCGCACGACGACGACGGTCAGCAGCGACACCGCCAGCGCCCACGCCGGGAACATGTTCGTCAGCACCTCGGGTATCGAGCGGCCGACGTAGTAGCTCCCGGCGCCGAGCCCGAACACGCCGCTCCAGATCAGCAGGCCGACGAGCAGCATGTCCCCGGCGCGGCGCAGCGCAAGCACGAGCGCCGTGCCAATCGCCGCGACGTACGTGAGGAAGATGACCGTGCTCATCCCCAGCTGCGGATGCAGCGGCGACATCCCGAAGCCGTCGATGGCGAACAGGCGCGCGTAGCGCGTCGCCAGCGACGGGTCCGGCAGCTCGCCCGTGCGCACGAGCACGAGCGCCGTCACCGCGGCGAGCGCGACCGCCAGCCCGAGCGCGAGCTCGCGCGCGAACAAGCGACCGCGCGCGGCCGTCGGCGGCGTGCAGCACGCGAGCGCGGCGACGGTCGCGCCGAGCGCCGGGATCCCGAAGCTCGTGTTGTCGATCGCCACCAGTCCGGCCGCCGCGAACAGCGGCCAGAGACGTCGGTCCCGCCCGCCCTGCGCACCGTCGAGGTGGCGCGCGAGCAGCCATGCCAGCAGGAACGGGCCCGCGTAGCGCAAGGGCATCGTGCCGAAGTAGTTGATCAGCGAGAAGCGCGCGACGGAGGGGTCGTGCAGGCGGAAGGCGCTCGTGGCCAGCAGGGGCAGGAACAGCGCGAGCGCCAGCAGCGAGCTGCGCACCACGCGCCGCAGCAGCGCGTACAGCGCGAGCAGCGAGAGCGCCGTCAGCAGCGCCAGCTCGAGCGTGAAGGCGCCGAGCGATCCATCGAACAACGCGAGCGGGACTGCCAGCAGGTAGGGCCACAGCGAGCCGTACTGGGCGGCGAAGTCGCCGAGGGGCGAGCGACCGTCGAGCACGGCGGCCGTCTCGTCGTAGACGAAGCGCACGTGGTAGACGAATTCGTCGCTCGAGTGCAGGATCGACGTTTCGGTCGCGACGGCCGGGAGCACGGTGACGGCGACGCCGAGCACCGCAACCGTCGCGGCGACGGTGGCGCGCGCGGGCGACTCGGTCGTCCATGCGCGCAGCCGCTCCAGTACGCCCGCGCGTCGGCAGACCGCCACGGTCGCGAGCGCCAGCGCGGCGGCTACGACGAGCGTCGCGACGCTGAAGTAGACGATATGCGGCGTGCGGCCGTATGGCCTGTGAAAGACGGCTGTGCGCTGGAGCACGAGGCAGCCGGCAAGCGCCGCGACGGCGAACGCTTCGAGCCCCCTCACGAGCCGCGCGGACGCGGCGGGCGGCAGCGGCAGTGGCCGACGGACGAGCGCCAGCGTCAGCGCGACGAGCAGCGCCGGCCCCAGCAGTGCGAGCAGATAACGCGCGTGCTCGGTCGGCTCGGGCCTCGCCATCCACGCGATCTCCGGCCAGAAGCGCGCGCTGCCGTCGGATGCCAGCACCCTGCCCAGCGGCGGGCCGAGCACGAGCATCGTGACGAGCGTGGCCGCGCACGCGAGCGCGCTCGCGATCCACACCGCGGCGACCGCGGCGTCGCGGTCCTCCGCCGCTGCGACCGCGTCGCGCCGCACTGGCACGTCCTGCACGACCACGCGAATCTCCCCCAGATCCGTTCCCCCGTGAGAGCAGCACTATAACGGCCGCCAACGCGCTTCCGACCGAGCGGTCGGTCGGTGTTCTGGGGCCCGATATTGCACCACTAGACGGTGTGATGTCGCGTATGATGGGCCGGTCGCCGTGGGACGTGGCGAGAGGGGGATCTTGGGGCTGTACTTCTCATCGGGGACCGCCCGCGGGCGCCGAACGCGCGCACGTCGGCCGCAAGCTGGAGCAGATGCGCGCGTGGCGGACGCCACGGAGTGGCTCAGCGCGGACACAGCCGCGTGGCTGGCGGTCGTGCCGACCGCGGCGCTGACGCTGCTCGCGATCGTCGTGCTCGGACCGCCGCTGGGGGCGCTGCTGCTCCCGGCGCCGCACGCACGCTTCTGGCCGGTGCTGTACGACACGCACCCGGAGGAAACCGAGCTGGCGCGCTTCCTGATCGCGTTGACCGCGCCGCTCGTGCTCACCGCCCTCACCGTGCTGCTCGTGCGGCGGCCGGCGCTCGCGCCCGCCCGGGCAGCGGCGCTGGCGCGCGTCGTGCAGGTCGCCGGCGTGCTGGTCCTCGTCGCGACCTACGTGGCGCAGCGGCTGCAGAACGGACAGACGCGGGTCGACTTCCCCGGCCCGGCCGTCTACTTCACGCTGCCGACGGTCGCCGTCGCGCTTGCGATCGCCGCCGGCCTCACCGCCGTGCTGCGCTCCGGCCCCGCGCTGCGCCGCGCCGGCGGCTGGCTCGCCGAGTCGCAGTCCCGGCGCATCGGGGCAGCCGTCGTCGCGCTGGTCGCGGTCGTCATCACGCTGCTGCCGGTCGTCTACACGGACGACTCGATCGAAAACGCCTTCCAGCCGTTCCGCTTTCACCTGAACTTCACGTACGACGAGACGATGGCCGTCGTCAACGGCCGCTCGCCGCTCGGCGACTTCGCCGCCCAATACGCGAGCCTGTGGCCGTACCTGCTAGCCGGCGTGATGTCGCTCGTGGGGGCGAGCCTGTTGTCCTTCACGATGCTCGTCGCGACGCTGTCAGGCGCCGCGCTGCTCGCGCTCTACGACGTCCTGCGACGCGTGTCTCGCAGCTCGCTCGCGGCGCTGCTGCTGTTTCTCCCGCTGCTGGCGACGACCGCGTTCCAGGTCCGCGACTCGGCGGTCAGCCGCTACTCGGGCGTGACCTACTTCGGCGTGATGCCGCTGCGCTACGCCGGCCCGTTCCTGCTCGCAGGGCTGCTTGCGCGGCACCTCGACGGCGCCCGGCCGCGCCGTGTCTGGCCGCTGTTCCTGGTCGGCGGGCTCGTCGTGCTCAACAACACGGACTTCGGGCTTGCGGCGCTCGGCGCGACGATCGCCGCGCTCGCATGGACGCAGGCCGGCATGCGCGCAACGCAGCGGCCCGACCTGCGCCGGCAGGCACTCGAAGCGCTCGGCGGCATCGCGGCGGCGTGCGCGCTCGTCAGCGGACTGGTGCTCGCGCGCACCGGAGCGCTGCCGGATCTCTCGCTGCTGGTCCGCTACGCCCACTACTACGTGGTCGAGGGCTTCGGCATGCTCGCGATCAAGCCCGTGTTCGGGTTCTACATCGCGATCTTTCTCACCTACGTCGCCGCGATCGGTGTGGCCACCGTCCGGGCGGTCCGTCGCGACGACGACGTGCTGCTGACCGGGATGCTCGTGTGGAGCGGCGTCTTCGGCCTCGGCGCGGGCTCGTACTACGCCGGCCAGTCGCTGTCGGAGATCCTGGTCTACTCGTTCGTCTGCTGGGCGCTGTCGCTCTCGTTGCTGACGGTCGTCGTGGTTCGTTCGCATGCCCGCGCGCCGCGGTTGCCGTCGCCGGCCGCGCTCGCGTGCCTGGTCGGCGTCGGACTGCTCGTCTGCTCGCTCGCGCAGACGCCGGCGCCGTGGCAGCAGCTGCAGCGCATCTCCTCGCAGGGGCCGCCGTCGTTCGCACAGCCGGTCGGCGAATCGTTCGTGCGCCAGCACGTCCGTCCCGGCGAGCGCGTCGTGATCATGGCGCTACTCGGCCCTCGGATCGCGCAGAACCTGCACGTCGAGGACGTCGAACCGTATTCGGGTGCGAAGTCGCTCTTTACGCTCGAACAGTTCGAAGACTCGCTCGCAGCGCTGCGCGCCGCGGGCGGCACGAAGCTGTTCGTCGAACTGCCGAACATCTACGGCGACGTCGAAGCGCTGCTCGAACCGCACTTCCGTCTGCGTGCGGAAGGCGAATCGATGCAACTGTGGGTCGCGCGGTGAGCGCGCGCCGAGCTGGGGCTCGAACGTCCGTCTAACCCCTCCAGATCGCCGCCACGCGGCCGACTACCCGGGCCGTGACGTCGTTCCGCTTTCCCCTGGAGCGCCTGCGGGCGCTGCGCGAGCGTGGCGAGGAGCTCGCCAAGCAAGAACTTGCTGGGGCGCTGCACCGCCAGGCCCGCTGCGCCGAACGACTGCGCGCGATGGGCGATGAGGTCGCCGGTGCGTTTGCAACGCAGCGCGCGGCCGCCGCGGGCGGCTCCTCCAGCGCCGCCGACCTGCTCGCCGCGCAGGCCTACCTGGAGCGGATGGAGCAGGCGCACGAGGCGGGCCAGCTCGACCTCGACCGCCACGACGCCGAAGTCGGCGCGCGCGTCGACGCCGTGCGCGAGGCCGCGCGGCAGCGGCAGGCGCTCGAGCGGTTGAAGGAGCGCCGGCGCGCCGACCACGAGCGTGCCGTCGCACGCGCCGAGGGCGCCGTGCTCGACGAGATCGCTTTGACCCAGCACCGCCGGAGCGCGTCGTGAGCGTCACCGCAATCGACCCGGCCGCCGCGGGCGCCTCCGCGCCGACGCTCGGGCCGCAGGCCGCCATCGCGCGGATCGCCGAGTTGCAGCAGCTGATCGCGCAAGTCCGCTGCGGCGGCAGCGCAAACGGCGGGGCGAGCTTCGCCGACGCGCTCGCCGGTGCGGGCGCACAGCCGGCTGCCAGCGCCGCTGCGTACGGGACGCCGCCGGCGTTCGGCACGACTGGCGTCGGCTCGAACGTGGCCGCCGCCGGTGGCAGCGGGGGCGGCGCGCAGTACGACGACCTCGTGCAGGCCGCCGCGCGGCGCTACGGGCTCGACCCGGCGCTGCTGCACGGCCTGATCCAGCAGGAGTCCGGCTTCAACCCGAACGCGGGCAGCCCCGCCGGCGCGCAAGGCCTCTGCCAGCTGATGCCCGGCACCGCCGCGTCGCTCGGCGTGACGAACCCGTTCGACCCGGCGCAGTCGATCGATGGCGGCGCCCGCTACCTGAAAGGCCAGCTCGACGCGTTCGGCGGCGATCCGTCGCTCGCGCTTGCTGCCTACAACGCCGGACCGGGCGCAGTACGCCGTTTCGATGGAGTGCCGCCCTATGCCGAGACGCAGGCGTACGTCCAGAAGGTCCTGGGCTACGCGAACGCCTACCGGAGCACCCACCCATGACCGAGATTCCCAGCGCGCTGCTGGAGCCGCCCGCTCCGCCGGCGCCGCAGGGCAAGGAGCCGCCTGGCTCGCCGCCCGACACGCCGTTCGCCACGGTGCTCGACGATCATCAGGCCCGGACCGCCGAAGCGGAAGGCCACAGAAGAGCGGACCGCAAGTCAGGCGACGCCGCGCCGGACGCCCCGGCCGACGGCAGCGCGCTCGTCGCGCTGCTGGGTGGGGTGCCGTTGCCGCAGGACGCGAGAGTGGTGACCGGCCCGCAGGCCGCCAGAGCCGAGCCCGAGCCTGCTGGCGGGCGGGTCCTGTCGCCGGGTGAGGCGTTCCGCGAGCAGGCTCGCGGAATCGTCCTCACCCGCGCCACCCGCCCGATCGGCGTGCCGGCTGACGCGACTGCGCTGCCACTGCGGCCGCCGGTCCCTGTTGCGGAGGGCGCGCCGGTCGCGCCGCTGCCCGCTTCCTCCCCCTCGTGGTCGATCGGCTTGGACGCTACTGCCGCTGAGGGCAGAGGCGACGGCGTGGGCGCGGCTTCCCCGTCGCCGCTGGGCGTCGCCAGAGCCACTCGCCTTGCCGACGTGCTCCAGGCCGTCGCCCGGCCTGGCGCGGACGCTGCCGCTCAGCCGTCCGTGACGCCGTCGCCCGCCACCGTCGCCGGTGCCGCCGGCCGCGCGGCGAGCGATGCCAACGGTCAGGCTCTCGCTCAGGCCACCGCGCCGGCCACTCCGGCGACCCCCGGGGTCGCACCCGCCACGCCCGCGAGCCCGGCTGCCGCTGCGCTCGCCAGCGCGCCGGCAGAGACGGTCGTGCCCGGTCGCGCCGTCGGCCTCGAGCACGCCGTCGAGACCGTCCGCCTTGCGCTGCGTCACGGCGCCGAGCGCGGTGTCACGCATGCGCGCATCAGCCTCACGCCGCGCGAGCTCGGGTCGATCGAGGTGCACCTGCGCCAGACCGCCGACGGGCTTGTCGCGCGTGTCGTCGCCGAGCACGCGACCGCCGCGCAGCAGCTCCAGCAGGCCGGCGCCGAGCTGCGCCGCTCGCTCGAGCAGCAGGGCGTGACGCTGCTGCGGCTCGACATCGGCGCCTCCGGTGACGAGGCCGCTGGTCGGCGTGGCGCTGCGTTCGACTCCGCCGCCGCGTTCGGTCAGGACAACCGCGGCGGTCGTGGCAGCGACGCCGATCCCGACGCCCTCGCGTCGCTCGACGGCGCGGCCGACGACGACGGTCCGGCCGTCACCACGCTCCAGCTCCCGAACGGCGCGCTCGTCGACGTGCTCGCCTAGGAGGACCGCTTCCCATGCCCATCAATCCGATCGACGCCGCGACGCAGCCAAGCGCGGCCGCCCAGCCGAGACAGCAGGGCATCCTCGGCAAGGACGACTTCCTCAAGCTGCTGATCGGCCAGCTGCAGCATCAGGACCCGATGTCCCCGAGCGACCCCTCGGAGCAGATGGGTCAGATGACGCAGTTCTCGATCCTCGAGCAGCTCTCGAACCTCGCGCAGTCGCAGCAGGCGGCCGCGTCGAACGACTACGACCAGCAGGCCGTCGGCCTGATCGGCAGAACGGTCACCTACACGAGAAGAGACGGCTCGACCGCCAGCGGCGTCGTCGAGCAGGTGACGTTCACCAGCAGAGGTCCGACGCTCACGATCAACGGCGAGGCCGGCATCCCGCCAGTCGTCGTCAGCGAGGTCAGATGAGCCAGCCGCTCGTCAACCCCGCGCTGCTGCCGCCCGGGCTCACGAGTCCGGTCGGCGCGCCCGCCGCCGCGCGTGGCGCAGCCGCACCGCTCACCGGCCCGGCGTTCGCCGAGCTGCTCGGGCGCGCGCCGAACGTCGTCTTCTCGCGCCACGCGCTCGAGCGCCTCCAGCGGCGCGGGATCGAGCTCGGCGAGCAGCAACTGCACCGGCTCGGCGACGGCGTCGACCGCGCCGCGGGCAAGGGCTCGCGCGCGTCGGTCGTGTTCGTCGACGGCACCGCGTTCGTGGTCGCCGTCCCGAAGCGCACCGTGCTCACGGCCGTAGATCCCGAGCACATGCGCGAGCAGGTCTTCACCAACATCGACAGCGCCGTCATCGCATGACGCGGCGCACGACATCCAACGATGGCCGGACCTCACCCGAGGAAGCCGTCACAGGCGAAAGGACGTGATGCCCCGATGATGCGAGGCATGTTCTCCGCGATCAGCGGACTGAAGGTCAACCAGACGATGCTCGACGTGACCGCGAACGACCTCGCGAACGTCAACACGGTCGGCTACAAGTCCGCCCGCACGACGTTTCAGGACTCGCTCGCGCAGCTGCAGCGCGGCTCCTCCGGCGCGAACCAGTCGAGCGGTGGCTCGAACGCGCTGCAGGTCGGCCTCGGCGTGCAGCTCGGCTCGGTCGACAACCTGATGTCGGGCGGCGCCCCGATGACCTCGGGCAACCCGCTCGACGTCTACATCCAGGGCACCGGCTGGCTGCGCGTCGGGCTCGGCGACGGCAGAGCGCTGCCGACCGACTTCCAGTACACGCGCGCCGGCAACCTCACGATCAACGCGGCCGGCCAGCTCACGACGCAGGACGGCCACTACCTGATCGGCCTCGGCGCGACCGCCACGCCGGATGGCTCGGGCGGCTTCACGTACGCCCCGAACGCGACCGACTCCTACATCACGATCCCGCCCGGCTCGACCGACGTGACGATCGGCCAGGACGGCGGCGTCTCCTACATCGACCAGGACGCCAGATCGGCGACCTTCGGGCAGCGCGTCGTCGCCGGCTACCTGGCGCTCGGCAAGTTCTCCAACGAGGGCGGCCTGCAGCGCAGCGGCGGCTCGCTGTGGCTGCCGTCGGCGAGCTCCGGCCCGGTCACGATCGGCACCCCGAACACCAACGGCTTCGGCCAGACGAACGCCGGCATGCTCGAGATGAGCAACGTCGACCTCGCGACCCAGTTCACGACCATGATCACCGCGCAGCGCGGGTTCCAGGCGAACTCTCGGGTCATCTCGACTGCGGACGAGATGCTCCAGGACCTGGTGAACCTGAAGCGGTGATCTCCGCGGGGCTGAGCACGGGCACGGGCGGCGGTTGAGGGACCTGCCGCCCGGCCCGGCTCACGCCACCCATTTCGAACGAGGAGGACGCCATGATCGTCCTGCACCGCCTCGGCCACGACGCCGAGCCATTCCATCTCAACCCGGACATGATCCTGACCGTCGAGGCAACGCCCGACACGGTCGTGACGCTCGCGAGCGGATCGAAGATCGTCGTACTCGAGCCGCCCGACCGGGTCGTCGACGAGGTCAAGCACTGGCGCGCCGACATCCTGTCCGACGCGCTCAGCGGCAGCCGCCGCTCGGCGCTGCGTGCGATTGAAGGTTCGCCGCCGCCGGCCGATCACCCAGGCTGATGAAGGCTGCAACCGCCATCGGAATCGGCGCGGGCGTCGTCGCGCTGCTGTTCGCCTCCATGATGGAGGGGACGCAGCCGATGGCGTTCTTCAACATCCCCGCGCTCATCATCGTGCTCGTCGGCACCGGTGGCGCGACGCTCTCGAGCGTCGGGATGGACACGATGAAGAAGATCCCGTCGCTCTACAAGCTCGCGTTCGGCCCGCCCGAGCTCGACATGCGCGGGCGCGTGGAGCTGATCGTCTCGCTTGCCGAGCAGGCGCGCCGGGAGGGCCTGCTGGCGCTCGACGCGCAGCTGGCGGAGATCGACGACGACTTCACGCGCAAGGGCCTGCAGCTCGTCGTCGACGGCACCGACCCGGAGCTCGTGCGCGAGATCCTCGACGCCGAGATCGACGGCATGACGACCCGCCACGCGGCGGGCGCGACCGCGTTCGAGAAGGCCGGCGGCTTTGCGCCGACGATGGGCATCATCGGGACCGTGATGGGGCTCGTGCACGTGCTCCAGAACCTCTCGAACCCGTCGATGCTCGGGCCCGCGATCTCGACGGCGTTCATCGCCACGCTGCTCGGCGTCGGCGCCGCCAACGTGATCTTCCTGCCGGTCGGCGCACGCCTGCGCGCGCTCTCCTCCGCGGAGGCGGAGCTGCGCATCCTCACCGTCGAGGGGATCCTGGCGGTGCAGGCCGGCGACAACCCGCGCGTCGTCGGCGACAAGCTGCGCTCGTTCGTCGCGCCCGCCGAGCGCGGTGACGGCGACGAGGAGTCGGCGGGCGCCAAGGGTCCGGCGGCCACGCCCGAGCCCGTCGCGGAGGCGGCCTGACGCCATGTCCTCCGCCGCCCCCGCACGCGGACGCCGCCGCCGTCACACCGACGGCGCCGGCCACGAGAACGAGGAGCGCTGGCTGCTCACGTACGCCGACATGATCACGCTGCTGCTGGCGCTGTTCGTCGTGCTGTTCGCGATCAGCTCGGTGAACGTCTCGAAGGTGAGGATGCTGCAGCAGTCGCTGCGCGACGCGTTCTCCGGCAAGGTCATGAGCGGCGGCGAGGCGATCATGCAGACCAGCAACAGCGTCGCCGTCAGAACGCTGCAGCCGCAGCCGAGAGTCGTCCCGGCGACGCCGCGGATCGGCACGCCCGACAGCGCTGCGGCGCGCGCTGCGCTCGCCGCACGCCGCGAGGAGGACGAGCTGCAGCGGCTCAAGCGCATGCTCGACGCGTTCGCGGTCGCGCACGGCTTCAGAGCGCAGGTTGAGACGGTCGTCACGCGCCGCGGGCTCGTCGTGCGGCTGCTGACGGACAACGTCCTGTTCGACTCCGGCCTTGCCGACATCAAGCCGAGAGGTCTGCCGCTGCTCGCGGAGGTCGGCACGCTGCTGGGCGTCGACCACGTCCATCCGATCGTCGTCGAGGGCCACACCGACGACGTGCCGATCGCGACCTCGAAGTACGCCTCCAACTGGGAGCTCTCGACGGCGCGCGCCTCGGCGGTCGTGCGCTGGCTGATCGGCCGGCGCCTGCCGGCCAGACGCTTCTCCGCCGCCGGCTACGCCGACCTCCGTCCGCTCGCCTCGAACGGCAGCGCGGCCGGCCGCGCGCGCAACCGCCGTGTCGAGGTCGTGCTCCAGCGCATCCACAACCTGCCGGAAGGCACCACCCCATGAAGAGAAAGAAGATCCTGATCCCGTTGCTCGTGGTGCTGATCGCCGCGCTCGCCGCGAAGTTCGTGCTGGCGAAGCCGGCGCCGGAGGTCCACCACAAGATCGACGGCACCGTCTATGTGCTGCCGAAGGAGTTCCTCGTGAACTTGAGCGACGGGCGCTACGCGAAGGTCAACGTCGCGCTGGTGCTCGACCACTCGCAGCCGACCGCGGCCGCCGCCGGCGGGCACGAGGCCGCCGCCGCGCCGCCGGAGGGCTTCGGCACGCTCGAGCAGGAGGCCGCCGTGCGCGACGTCGTGACCGACGTGCTGACCGGCCAGAGCGGCGACGAGCTGATCGACCGCAGAGGCCGCGAGCAGGTCAAGGCGGAGATCCTCAGAGAGATCCGCGCGCGCACCGACGTGAGAACCGAAGAGGTCCTGCTTCCCGACGTCGCCGTCCAGTAGGAGCGTGAGCGAGATGAGCCAAGACAACGTTGAGCTGCCGGCGTTCGAGCGTCCGATGCCCGAGCGCGACGCATTCATGGGCGCCGCCGGCGCCGACCTCGGCCGTCTGTCCGACGTGCCGGTCGAGCTGGCGGTCGAGATCGGCCGCACGCGCATGACCGTCGGCGCGACGCTCGAGCTGCGCCCCGGCTCGATCGTCGTGCTCGACCGCGTCGCGGGCGAGCCGGTCGACCTGCTCGTCAACGGCACCCCGATCGCCCGCGGCGAGGTCGTCGTGATCGACGAGGAGTTCGCGCTGCGCGTGACCGACGTGCTCGGCGAGCGGACGATCGCCGATGCGTCGACCGACGCCAATCCGGCCGAGGCGGCCTAGGGGACGCGATGTCGGCCGCCACCGACACCCGCAAGCTGGTCGTCTGCGCGCTCGGCGCCGAGGAGTACGGACTCCCGATCGAGCACGTGCGCGAGATCGTTCGCTACACCGAGCCGCGGCATGTCGCCAGCGACGTGCCGTGGATGCTCGGCGTGATCAGTCTGCGCGGCCGGCTGGTGCCGGTGCATGACCTCGCCGTGCGGCTGGGCGTGCCGTCCGCGCGCGGCGCGGCCGCAAAGCTCGTGATCGTCGACACCGGCGACGAGCCGGTCGGCGTGCTGGTCGATGACGTCGTCGAGGTGCTGCGGGTGGACGAGGCGCAGCTCGAGCCGGTGCCCTCCGGCGAGGGCCGCATCGCACGCGTGGGGGAGCGGCTGGTGCTGTTGCTCGACGGCGACGAGCTGGCGGCGTGAGATGCCCGGGCGGGTGGGATTCGATTCCGCGCCGCGCCGCGTCGTCGTGATCGCCGCCTCGACCGGCGGTCCCCGCGCCCTCAGCGAGCTCGTGCCCAAGCTGCCCGCGCCGCTCGGCGCCGGCACCGTGATCGTGCAGCACCTGCCGAGCGGCTTCACCGCGCCGCTCGCGCAGCGGCTCGACAAGGCGGCGCGCCTGCGCGTGCGCGAGGCCGGCGACGGCGATCTGCTCGACCCGCGCGTCGCGCTGCTCGCGCCCGGTGGCGCTCACCTGCGCCTGACCGCCGCTGGCATGACGGCGATCAGCGATGCGCCCGAGATCGGCGGCTTGCGCCCGCGCGCGGACATCACGATCCTCGACGCCGCGCGTGCGTTCGGCGAGCGCACCGTGCTGGTCGTGCTGACCGGCATGGGCAACGATGGCCTGGAGGGTGCTGCGCAAGTGCGTCGCCGCGGCGGCCGTGTGCTCGTCGAGGCTGAGTCGAGCTGCACCGTCTACGGCATGCCGCGCGCGGTTGAGGAGGCGCACCTGGCGGACCTGGTGCTGCCGCTCGGCGAGCTGCCCGCGGCGATTGCCGCTGAGGCGGGAGCGGCGACATGATCGACCAGCAGGAATACTTGCCCGCCTTCCTGGCGGAGGCGCGTGAGCACCTGCAGCAGCTCGGACTCGCGATCGTGCGGATCGAGACAGCGCCCGACGACCAGCTCGCGGCCGACAACATCTTCCGCGTCGCGCACTCGTTGAAGGGCATGAGCGCCGCGATGGGCTTCGACGCGATCGCCGAGCTGACGCATGCGATGGAGGATGTCTTCGAGCTGCTGCGCCAACGCTGGGGCGGTCCGCCGACGAACGCGATCGACGTGCTGTCCGCCTGCCTCGATGCGCTCGAGACAGCGGTCGAGCAGATCGCCGACGGACTCGACGGTGACGCACAGCTCGAGCCCGCGCCGCTCGTCGAGCGGTTGCGGCGGCTCGCGCGCGAGCGCACGCCGGCGCAGGAGCTGGCGCGCGACGGCGACGCGGCGCTGCCCGATCTGACGCGCACACTGGCCCCCGGCGAATGCCTGCTGCACGTCGTCGCCGAGCTCGCGGACGCGTGCCAGATGCCTGCGGTGCGCGCGTTCATGCTGTTCGAGGCGCTGCGCGTGCACGGCGAACTGGTCGGCGGCGTGCCGGCGCCCGACATGGTCGAGCGCTTCGCGGGCCGGCGGGTCGAGGCATGGGTCGCGACCCGCTCTGACGCCTCCACGCTCGAGGAGAGCGCACGTGCCGTCGGTGAGCTGGCCGGTGTCCATGTGCGCGAGGAGACGACCGTCTCCAAGCCCCCGTCCGATCCGGCCGCCAGCGCGCCGGCGGGTCGGAGTCCCGCTGCAAGCGTGCGCGTCGATGCCGAGCGGCTCGACGAGCTGCTGCACCTGATGGGCGAGCTCGTCCAGCACCGCACGACCGTCGAGGCGCTTGCCGGGAAGGCGACGATTCCGGGCCTCACGCAAGCGATGCAGCGGCTTGCGCGCACCTCCCAGGCGTTGCAGGAGACGGTCACGCGCGTGCGGATGGTGCCGGTCGAGTCGGTCTTCCTGCGCTTCCCGCGTGTCGTGCGCGACCTCGCGGCGCGGCTCGGCAAGCAGATCGAGTTGCAGCTGGAGGGGGCAGATACGGAGCTCGACCGCACGGTCGTCGACGCGCTCGGGGATCCGCTCGTGCACCTCGTGCGCAATGCGCTCGACCACGGGTTGGAGACACCAGCCGAGCGCGTTGCCGCCGGCAAGGCGCCGACCGGGGTACTCGAGCTGTCGGCGCGCCACGCCGGCGGCCATGTCGTCGTCTCCGTGCGCGACGACGGGCGCGGGATCGATCCGCTGCTCGTCGCGCACACGGCGGTCGCACGCGGGCTGCTCGACGTGGAGGCGGCGGAAGGGCTGGATGCAATCGGCGCCGCGGAGCTGTTGTTCGCGCCCGGTTTCTCCACCGCTCCCACGACGACCGACGTGTCTGGCCGTGGCGTTGGCATGGACGCGGTGCGCGAGCGCGTGCGCGCGCTCGGTGGTGAGGTGTCGCTCATCTCGGCGCCTGGGGAGGGCACCACGGCGCAACTGCGCCTGCCGCTTACGCTCGCCTCGATCGCGGCGCTGCTCGTCGAGGTGGATGAGCTGCCGTACGCGATCCCGCTTGACCGCGTCGTGCGCACGGTGCGACTGGACGCGGTCGAGGTCCGCACGGTCCGCGGCGCGCCGCTGCTGCCGTTGGGCGGAGAGCTGCTGCCGGTCTGTGACATCGCCGGCAGGTCGCCGCTTGCGGTGACGGAACGGCGAAAGGCGGCTCCCTCCGGTCAGCGCGAGCGCAGACCTGCGGGCGATGTCACCGCCGACCGCCACTACGCGGTCGTCGTCAATGCTGCGGGGGGCCGCCGTGCCGCGCTTGCCGTCAGCTCGCTCGCGGGTCAGCGCGAGCTTGTCGCCCGTCGCCTGCCGCGCAGCGTCAGCAGACGCGCCGGCGCCGCCGCCGGCGCGGTCCTGCCCGACGGGCAGATCGCGCTCGTCGTCGACTGCGACGCCCTTTCTCCCGGCCAACCAGAAGGAGTTCCCGCATGATCACCCGCTACGACGAACAACAGCTCGACGCGCTGCGCGAGCTCGCGTCGATCGGCTCGGGCACCGCCGCGACCGCGCTCGCGCAGATGCTCGGCCGTCCGGTCGAGCTCGCGGTCCCGCGCGCGCTCGCGCTGCCGTTGGCCGACGCGCTCGATGCCGTCGGCGAGCCCGATGCGATGGTCGCAAGTGTCGTGCTGCCGACCACCGGCTGCGCCGGCGGTGACCGCGGCGACGCGGAGATCATCGTGCTGCTGCTGTTCTCCTACAGCTGCGCGGCGAACCTGTGCGAGATGCTCGGCGTCGAGCCGCGCAGCGAGCTGGGCGACTCCGCGCTCGGGGAGATCGGCAACGTGCTCGGCGCCTCTGCCGTCGGCGCGTTTGCGCAGATGACCGGCCTGACGCTGGAGCCGCAGCCGCCGCATGTGCTGTTCGACATGCTTGGCGCCGTCGTCGCGTCGATCCTGTCGGCGACGGCGGGCGAGCTCGAGCTCGCGCTCGTGCTCGACGCGAGTCTGACCGTCGAGGAGGCGGAGTGCGGGCTGTCGTTCCTGCTGCTGCCGACCGTCGGCGGCGCTGACGAGCTGCTCGGCCGCCTCGGTCTTGACCCCGTCCCGCCCACCAGGTGAGCGGACAGTGAAGGTTGTACGCATGGGAGAGCTGGCCGTCTCGGCGACGCCCGAGGACGAGCTGGTCTCGATGGGCCTCGGCTCCTGTGTCGGCGTCGCGCTCGTCGACCGCGAGCGCGCGGTCGCGGGGCTTGCCCATGTGATGCTGCCGGCGGCGAACGCCGCCTACAGCGCGCCGGCGAAGTTCGCCGACCGCGCCGTGCCGACGCTGCTTGCCTGCATCGAGCGCCTCGGCGCGGAGCGCGAGCGGATGATCGCGGTGCTGGCTGGCGGGGCCCAGATGTTCGCGGGCGCGAAGACCGGCGTCGGCGGGCTCGATCTCGGCGCGCGCAACGAGGCTGCCGTGCGCAGCGCGCTCGCCGACGCCGGGATCCCCGTGCGGGCCGCCGCGACCGGCGGCGACCGCGGCCGCACCGTGCGCGTGCGCGTCGGCGAGGCGCGCGTGAGCGTGAAGGAGGCCGGCGGCGTCGAGGTCTCGCTGTGGCACCCGCACTTCCTTGCCGATGACCTGGTGGAAGCGTCATGAGCGAGCTCCTCACCAATGACCAGGTCGCCGCCCTCGTTGAGGCGGCGCAGCACGGCGAGCTGCCCGACGAGGCCGGCGGCGGCCAGTCCGCCCATCGCCGCAGCCGTCGCCTGCGCAGCGTCGACTTCGCCCGCCCGACGAAGTTCACGAGCGAGCACGAGCGCCGCATCGTGCGGGCCTTGGATGCCTTCTGCACGACGGCCGCGACGCGCCTGTCCGCGGAGCTGCGCGTGCCGCTCGAGCTGGAAGTGATCGACACGACCCAGCTGCCGTGGTCGAGCGCGCAGTCGGCGCTCCCGCAGGACTCCGTCGGCGCGGCCTTGGCCGTCTCGCCCGTCGCGACACGCATGCTGCTGACGGCCGAGCTGCCGCTCGTGCTGTTGACGATCGAGCACCTGCTCGGCGGCGCGCCCGAGCGCCCGCCGAAGGCCCGCAAGCTGAGCGAGATCGACTGGGCGCTGACGAAGCGGCTGTTCGAGATGCTCACGCACCACCTGTCGCTCGTGTGGCAGGACCTCGCGGGCCTCACGCTCGAGGCGAAGGACGTCGACACGCACATGGAGGGCCTGCAGGTCACCGCCGTCTCGGACCCGACGTTGACGCTCACGTTCGAGGCGCGTGTCGACCGCCACTCCTCGACGCTCGCGCTGCTCGTGCCGTGGTCCGCGATCGACGCGGTCGCCGACGAGCTGGCCGGCCGCGAGACGCGCAACGAAGCCACCGATCCGCGCATCGCCGCCGCCGTGCAGCGTGCGGTCGCGGGCGCGGAGGTCGTGCTGCGCGCCGAGGTCGCGCACGTCGAGCTCGCGATCGACGAAGTGCTGGCGCTCGAGCCGGGCGACCTCGTGCGCCTGGGCGCGCCGGCCGAGGCGGGCGTCGGCATCTACGCCGAGGACGTGCCGATCCACCGTGCGCAGCCGGGCCGCAGCGGCACGCGCCGCGCGGTGCAGGTGCTCGGGCCGGAGGGCGGTGTCGCATGAGCCCGCTCGATCCGGCCGTCACGACGGAGGCGCTGATGCGCCTCGGCGCCTCGACCGCCGAGGCGGTTGCGAAGGCGCTCGACGCGATCTGCTCCGCGCCGGTGGAGCGCGGCGACGTGACGGTCGTGCCCGGCGACGAGACGCCGTTCGACGCGTTCCCGTTCGCTGATGCTCCCGCGGTTGCGATCAGCGTCCATTACGTGGATGGCGTCACCGGCGGCAACGTGCTGCTGATGACGACGCGCGGAGCGCGCGCGATCGCGGCCGCGATGGGCGGCAGCGATGGCGCCGACGACGCTCCGCCCACCGAGCTTGAGCTGTCCGCCGTCGCCGAGGCCGCGAACCAGATGTTCGCCGCGGCGGCAAGCGCCACCGGGGTCGTGCTCGGCCAGGACGTCGAGATCGCCCCGCCGGACACGCAGCTGCTCGACAGCGCGGCAGCTGCGGTCGAGGCGTTCGACGCGACGCCCCACGCCGTCAGCACGAGCTTCCGCGCGTGTGGCGAGGACTGCTGCCTCGTGCAGCTCGTGCCCAATGCGTTCGTCGTGCGCATGACGCGTGCGCTGGGCGAGCAGGGCAGCGAGCAGGTGAGCGGCGACGCCGGCCTGTCCGCGTTGGGCATCGCCCGGCGCATGGGGCCCGGCGAGGAGCGCGCGCTCGACGAGGCGCTGCGCGACATCCGCGTGCGCGTGTGGGCCGAGCTCGGCCGCACGCGCGTCTCGCTTGGCGCGGCGCCGCAGCTGCCGCCTGGCGCGGTGCTGGAGCTGGACCGCAAGGCCGACGACCCCGTCGACCTGTACGTGAACGGCCTGCGCTTCGCAAGCGGCCGGCTTGTCCTCACCGACGAGGGCGAGTGGGCGCTGCGGCTTGAAGAGGTTGCCGGCCGAACCCAATCCACGGAGGTGGTGTAGATGGCACGCGTGCTCGTCGTCGACGACGCAGCGTTCATGCGCAAGGTCCTGTCCGACGCGCTCGTTTCCGGCGGCCACGAGGTGGTCGGCGAGGCGGGCGACGGCGAAGCGGCGATCGCCGCCTACCGCGACCTGCAGCCGGAGCTCGTGACGCTCGACATCACGATGCCCGAGAAGGACGGCCTCGCGACGCTGCGCGAGCTGATCGAGCTCGACCCAGCCGCGCGCGTCGTGATCTGCTCCGCGCTCGGCCAGGAGACGAAGGTGCTCGACGCGATCAAGGCCGGCGCGAAGGACTTCGTCGTCAAGCCGTTCGAGCGCGAGAGGCTGCTTGGCGCGGTCGCGAAGGCGCTGGGTCAGGCGGCGGTGCAGGCGGGCTAGTCCGCCTGCAGCCGCTCGAAGCCCGTCCACAGCACGCTCATCGCCGTCTCGACGATCCGCTCGCGCGGGACGTGCGGGTGCTCGTCCCACCAGATCGCCAACCCGGCGAGCCCGGCGCGGATCGTCTCGGCGGCCATCTCGAGGCCGTCGGCGTCGCGCGCGATCTGCTCTGCGCCGGGCTGCTGTCCCAGGATCGCGCTGAGCGCCCTGCGGCCGTGCGCCTGGATCTCGCGGTGCGCCGCGCGCGCGTGCGGGTCGCCCGTAGCCTCCAGGAAGTACATGCGCGAGGCGAAGCGGTTCTGCTCGACGTAGGTCGCCCAGGCGGTGAACGCGCGGCGCATGCGCACGTCGGTCGCCTCGTCGCCGGCCAGCGTGCTGACCCACATCGCGAGCAGCTCGTTGCGCGTGCGCTCCAGCAGACGCGTGAACAGATCGAGCTTCGAGGCGAAGTGGTCGTAGACGATCGGCGGCGAGACGTCCGAGCGGCGCGCGATCTCGTCGATCGACGCGCCCGCGTAGCCGTGCTCGGCGAACACGCGCGTGGCCGCTCGCTCGATCAGCTCGCGGCGCTCGGCGGCGGGCATGCGTCTGCGCGCCGCGCGAGTCTGCGCTCGAACCGCCTGCTTCGACAAACCTAACGCTCCCTAGGTAATCTGCCTAACGCACACTAGGTTACGCGTTCGCGCAACGGGAAAGGCGGCGACCATGAGTGTCAGCGCAGATCCGCAGATCGTCCACGACCCGGTCTTCAGGCACCGGCTCCGCTTCTCGGAGGCGACCGACGAGCACGGCAACGCGGCGGTCCTGTGCGAGATGTGGGTCGACCCGGGCGGCGGCGTGCCGCCGCACGTGCATCCGCACATGGAGGAGCGCTTCACTGTGGTGGAGGGGCGCATGGAGTTCCTCGCCGGCCGCAGATGGGTCGCCAAGGATCCCGGCGAGACGGCTGTTGTCCCGGCCGGCACACGCCACGCGTACCGCAACGGGGGGAACACGGTCTCCTACACGCGCTGCATCGCGACCCCGCCCGACCCGGCGCTCGCGGGCTTCCTCACTGACGCGGCCGTGCTCTCGCGCAACGGCCGCATCACGAAGCGGGGAATCCCGAAGGGCGTCACCGGCTGGCTGCAGGCGGCGGTAATGCTGGAGGCCTACGGCTCGATGGTCGAGATGAGCTTCCCACCCGCCCCGCCGAAGCTCCTCCAGCGGCTCGTCATGCCCCCGCTCGCCCGCCTCGCGAAGCGCCGCGGCATCCGCCCCGGGCACTTCGAGTGAGCGCAGAGCATCAGGTGTCGGATCCGGATGAGGACGGCTCGCGCCGGATCGCCCAGATGACCGCCGCGATGCCGAACGTCGCGCCGCCCACACCGGCCAGCGGATAGCCCTGCACCATCGCGAACACCATCGCGCCCAGATATCCCAGCCCGAGGACCAAGCCCAGGAGGTGGGCACGCCGCTGGCCGGCGAAGTAGCGCGGCATGACGGCGGCGTCGGTCTCCACGAGTTGGCGCTCGATGTAGTGGCGATGGGCCTGCTCGCGCTCTCCCGCCGTCAGCAGACGCTCGGCAGCATCGGGGACCTGCGCGACGTAGCGGTCGAGGTCGTCGGGCGACGGGAGCGGGGACGTGTAGGTGGACTGGCGGAGTCCGACGTCGAGCCTGGCTCCGGGATGCCGACGGTTGCGCCTACCGGGCTCGATCACGGTCGGATCACGGCGTTCCAAGCCCTTGCCACTTGGTTGCTCACCCGTGGATGGCATGCCGCCGCCCCCGCTGAACGTCCATACGGAACGCCTCCATGTCCCGATATCGCGCGATGCGGTCCGTGGCAGGCGACCCGACCTCACGCCGCACGACGTGATGAGGCAGCTCGCACCGTCCCGTGATGATGCTTCGTAGACCGTCCCGGAAGCCCCGTGCGAACGCCGGATCCTTGAATGCGGTCGTGACCATGCACCAAGGCTCGACGACCACGCGGCCGCTGTCTACAGCGTGGAACTGTGATCAGCGCCCGAGCGTGCGCAGCAGCTCGCGCCCTCTGACGGGCACGTCGGCAAGGCGGGTGCGGACGTCGGCGATCGCGGCGCGCAGCTCGGGGTCGCCGACCTCGACCGGCAGCATCGAGTCCTGCAGCTCGGACAGGATGTCGTCGGCGTGCTCGGCGGCCTCGATCGCCGCCTCGACGTAGCCCTGCGCCCCGCCCGACGGCGCGCCGGGCGGCTCTGCGACCGCGAACGACGCCGCCGGCAGCCCGCAGCGCGCGGCGAACTCCGCGTGCCCTCGCTTCATCCGACCGTACGCCGCCTGCGTCGGCCCGAACAGGTCGTCCTCCAGGCGGGTCGCCGTGTCGTCGTCGACCAGCTCGTACGCCTCCCCGAGCGCCGCGAGCGCCACTGCGATCGTGTCGGCCGCCTCCGCGGTCGCGCCCAGCAGCTCTCTGTGCCCTTCGTCGCTCGTGTACGTCATCGCAGCGCGAGCATAGTGCGCTAAAGCGCCGGGCAGTCCTGCCGACTACCCGGGACGACTCATCCCTCGGAGTCGTCCCTCGATGAACCAGGCTTCCCTGCACTCACGGGTGGCCGCGACGGTCGCTGCCGTCGCGCTGCTGCTCGGCGCCTTCCCCGCGCGCGCGTTGGCCGCGGCCGCGAGATCAGTCGCGGCCGCGGGCGAGTCGACGCCCGTCGACCTGACCGGCGCGTCCGATCAGGGCAGCCACATCGGAGGCGGCGGCTCCCTGGTCCGCACGATCGTCGGCCTGGCGATCGTGATCGGCGTCATCTACGGCGTCGCGTGGGTGCTCAGACAGGTCAAGGCGAGCCGCCAGCCGCAGGCGACCGGCGCCGGCCTCGCGAGCCTCGCGAGCGTCCCGCTCGGCCCCAACCGCTCCGTCCACCTCGTGCGCGCCGGCCGCGATCTCGTGCTGCTCGGCGTCGCCGAGCATGGCGTCGTCCCGATCCGCACCTACTCCGAGGACGAGGCGCGCGCGGCCGGCTTGATTGACGAGGACGGGATGCTGATCCTGCCGGCCGAGGAGATCGACGCGCGCCGCGCGCGCCGTGTCGCCTTCAGACTGCCGCAGCTCACGCTGCCCGCGGCCAAGGCGCTCAAGCCGCCCCGCCCGCGGCCCGCCCGTCCTGTCCTGCCGGCGCCGAGAAGCGCACTCGACCAGCTGCGCTCCTGGACGGTGCGCGGATGAAGGGCGACGGCTCGAACGCGGTTCAGATCCTGCTGCTCGTCGGCGGACTCACGCTGATCCCCGCGCTGCTGTTCACCGTCACCGGCTTCACGCGCATCCTCATCGTCCTCGGCTTCATCCGCACCGCGATCGGCACGCCGACGGCGCCGCCGAACCAGGTGCTCGTCGGCATCGCGCTGTTTTTGACGCTGTTCGTGATGGCGCCGACGTTCACCACGATCAAGGACACCGCCTGGGATCCGCTGCAGGCGCACAGAATCGACACGGCGCAAGCCGTCAAGCGCGCCGAGGAGCCGCTGCGCACCTTCATGTTCAGACAGACGCGCGACGGCGACCTCGCCCTCTTCGTGCGGCTCTCGAAGATCAGAGAGCAGCCGAGAACACGCGCCGACATCCCGACGACCGTCCTGGTCCCCGCCTTCATCGTCAGCGAGCTGAAGACGGCGTTCCAGATCGGCTTCCTGATCTTCCTGCCGTTCCTCGTGATCGACCTGATCGTCGCGAGCACGCTGATGTCAATGGGCATGATCATGCTGCCGCCCGTCTTCATCTCGCTGCCGTTCAAGGTCCTGCTGTTCGTCCTGGTCGACGGGTGGGGCCTCGTCACCGAGTCGCTGGTCCGGAGCTTCCACTAGAGCGATGGACCAGGACACCGTCATCCACCTCTCGCAGCAGGCGATGGAGCTCGCGATGAAGGTCGGCGGGCCGCTGCTGCTCGTCGGCCTCGCGATCGGCCTGATCGTGTCCGTCTTCCAGGCGGTCACGCAGATCCAGGAGCAGTCGCTCTCGTTCATCCCGAAGATCGTCGGCGTCGCCGTCGTGGTCGTCGTCGCCGGCCCGTGGATGCTCGGCCAGCTGCTCGGCTACACGGAGGAGCTGTACCGCTCGATCCCCGCGCTGGTGGGCGGAGGCTGATCTGTGATGCCAGCCACGCCACTCGACCAGGTGCTCGCGCAGTTCGGCGGCGTGCAGACTGCCGGCTTCATCCTCGTGCTCGCGCGTATCAGCCCGCTGTTCGTCGTCGCGCCGCTGTTCAGCTCGAGACAGATCCCGCCGCGCGTGCGCACCGTGGTGGCCTGTGCGTTGGCAGTCGGCCTCACGCCGCTCGCGATGCACGGCCAGCAGATCCCCAACGACGTGCTCGTGCTGTTCGGCATGGTGCTCAAGGAGCTGC
>Ga0207681_10000697_pt1 | contig 22047 bp, 16 predicted proteins | sample KBSS53metaG_FD_184324 | JGI IMG/M metagenome (GOLD analysis project Ga0207681, IMG submission 184324) | Switchgrass rhizosphere microbial communities from Kellogg Biological Station, Michigan, USA - KBS S5-3 metaG (SPAdes) (version 2) | ecosystem: Host-associated > Plants > Roots > Rhizosphere... | reverse complement strand
CCTCGCCGACTTCGGCGGGGATCGCGAACGTCCAGCCAAGATAGCCCTCGGCCGGGTCGAGCCCATCCAACGGCGGCACTTGCGACACGTCGCACGACGCGCAGACGCCGCCGAGCGCGACGATCTCGCGCAGCATCAACAGCGGCTCGCTGCCGTTCTTCATCGCGCCCGCGTGCGGCCGGACATGGAACGGCCAGGTCGGGGCTTGGGCAGCGGGCGAGAAGACGCCGGCGATATCGTCGAGCAGCGAGTCCAGATCCATGCCGAAGTCATCGCCGGACGGCGCATCCGCGGTCTGCCCGGGCTCTTCGATCGGGTCGCTTGCCGGCGCCGCTCCTGCATTGGCGGCCATCGCCGCCTCCATCGCGCGGATGAGCCCCGTATCGTCGGGCGCCTCGCCCCCTTCGCGCGCCGCCGTGACATGGTCGGCCAGCGTATCGAGGGCCTTGAGCAACAGGTCGATCAGCGCATCGTGCAGCTCCACGGCACCCTCGCGCACGTCGGACAGGAGCGTCTCGAACGTATGGGTATAACCCTGGAGCGCGGCGAACCCGAAGGCGCCCGCGCCGCCCTTGATGGAGTGGACCCCGCGGAACACGGCGTTGATGGTGTCGGCATCCTGGGTACCCGCCTTGCAGGCCGCCAGGCCGCCCTCGGCAGCGGCAAGCGATTCCTCGCACTCGGTGAAGAAGATCTGCTGGATTTCTTCCGGGCTCACGGCTCGTTCCCTTCGAAGAGTTCGGCGGTCAGGCCGGTCAGCTCAGCCGCGTCGAGCAGCGCCGCCGACGGCGTAATGGAAGCTCCCCCGGCGCTCCGACGCGCGCTGACCAGGAGTTGCAGGACCGCTTGACCGACGTGCGAGACCGCGCTGCCGTCAATCTTGGTGGCGCTCGCGCCCATCGCCGCGACGAGTTCGGGCCAGAGCGCCTCGGCGGCGGCGCGGTCGCAGCGGGCCGGAAGGATGATGCTGTTCATCGCTGATCTCCCCGATCGGAGCGCTTAGAATTCGCTCCAGTCGTTTCCGCTGGCATCGGTATTGCTCAGCGCCAGGTTGCCCCGGATCGCAGGCGCGGAAACCGCCACGCGCGGCCGGGCCATGGACACGACGCGGGACGGCGCGGCGGCCGAACCCGCTCCCGTGGCGCCGGCGAAGCGCGAAACGAGATTGGTGAGCTCTTCCGCCTCGCCCGCCAGGCTGCGTGCCGCCGCGGTTGACTGCTCGACCATCGCCGCGTTCTGCTGGGTCATGCGGTCCATGTCGCCGACCGAGCTGTTGACCTGCTGGAGGCTGTGCGACTGGCTTGCGGCGGTCTCGGCGATGCCGCTCACCATGTCGCTCACTTCGCCTACGCGGTTGACGATCTTCTCGAGCAGCGTGCCCGTCTCGCCCACCAAGGCCACACCGCCGGCGACCTGTTCGCCCGACGCGGTGATGAGCTCCTTGATGTCCTTGGCCGCTTCGGCCGAGCGCTGCGCCAGCGCACGCACTTCGTTCGCCACGACCGCGAAACCCTTGCCCGCATCACCGGCACGCGCGGCTTCGACACCGGCGTTGAGCGCCAACAAGTTGGTCTGGAAGGCGATGCCGTCGATCACGGTGATGATCTGCGCAATCTGCTGCGCCGAGCGTTCGATCTCCGCCATCGCTTCGGTCGCGCGGTCGACGACGGCGCCCCCGTCGGTGGCCTCGCGATGCGCGCTGTTGATCGTTTTCTGCACCTCGACGGCACTTTGCGCCATCGTCTTGACACCGCTGGTCACCTGATTGAGCGCCGCACTCGATTCCTCCAGGCTGGCGGCCTGCTGCTCGTTGCGCAGCGACAGATCGTCGGAGGCGGCACGTATCTCGGACGCACTATTCGAAACATTGAGAGCTGCGCTGCGCACCGAGGCCATGGTCTCGGCAAGCGAGCGCACCGCCCCGTTGAAGTCCTGGCGCAGCTGATCGTACTCGGGCGGGAACGCCTCGTGGATCGCGCAGTCCAGATTGTTGTGCGATAGCTGGTCCAGTGCCCGGTTCAACGCTTCCACCACGCGCGCCTGGGCTTCGCGGCCGCGCTGGACCTCGACCGCGTTGGTGCGGAATGTGGACATTGCCTTGGTCATGCGGCCCACGCAATCGCGATAGTCGACGTACTGGATGTCCGTTGTCGTATCGCCGGCGGCGAGCGCCTCCATGCGCAGCACGGTATTCACGTAAGGCGTGCAGACGCGCTGTGACGAGAGCACGACGGTCAGGACCGTCAGGCACCAGGCGCCGAACGCGGCGCCCACGAGCTCGGCGCTGCCCTTGGCCGACCATGTCGTGAAGACACCCACGGCGGCCAGGATTGTATGAACCACCAGGAGCGCCTTGAACTTCACACGTATCGGCGCGACCTTCTCGAACCAGTCCAGCATGCGAATACTCCGCTATGTCTTGGGCGCTGCGAATACTTGGCGCCGTCGAGCCGGTATTAACGATAGGGAGCCAAGGAGCGCTTACGCGGGCTCTGAGCATTTGCACGTACTGGCAACAAAGCATTTACTATGCGGCGCAGAGCTAAGGAGAGCCGGTTCCATTCGATGAATGAAAGAGACCGTTGCGATGCATGATGCCCGGGTTCTGGTGGTGGACGATTCCGCCGCGATGCGCGCCCTGTTCTGCGACGTGCTGGAGCAATCCAAGAACGTGCGCGTGGTCGGTACCGCGGCCAATGCGGCCGAGGCACGCGATCAGATCGGCGAGTTGATGCCCAATGTGATCACGCTCGACGTGGAGATGCCGGGGATGAGCGGCATCGAGTTCCTGGAAGAGATCATGACCGGCGGCAGCCCGCTGCCCATCGTCATGCTCTCCAGCCTGACTCAAAGCGGCACCGACACGTCGCTCAAGGCTTTCGAGCTGGGCGCGGTCGAGTGCTTCCCCAAGCCGCTCAAGGCAACGCCGGAGCAGTTCGCCAAGACGGTGGGCAAGCTCGGCAAGATCGTGCTCGCCGCGGCGAACTCGAACGTGCGCGACCGGCCTCGCCACAAGGGTCTGAAAGCCGCGGCAGAGGACACGTTCTCCTGCAACGGCACGATCGCGGCGTTCAGCACCTCGATGGGCGGGGTGGACGCGCTGTCCGACGTGCTGTCGCATTATCCCAAGAACTGCCCCCCCACGATCATCGTGCTGCAGACCGAGCCAGCCGTCGCTCAGGCGTTCATCACGCGGGCCAACAAGACCTTCGCGTGCAACGTTGCCGAGGCCGCCGACGGGGCGGCGCTGACGCCAGGCACCGTGTACATCGCTTCAGATCCCGCGCGCCACGTCGTGGTGGAGCCCAGCACTCCGCCCGTGCTGCGCCTCGTCGATCGCGAACCGGTCGAAGGGTTCCGCCCTTCCGCTACACTCCTGTTCGGCACGATCGCGCGCGCGAAACTGCCGGCGATCGGAGCGGTGCTGACCGGCATGGGCGAGGATGGCGCCAAGGGGCTCAAGCTCCTGCGCGACGCGGGCTGCCGCACGCTCGCGCAGGATCGCAACACGGCCACGGTGCCTCAGGCTCCGGCTGCGGCGGTGGCGGCCGGCGCGGTCGAGAGCGAGATGAAGCTCGACGATCTTGCCGCGGCGGTTCTCTCAGCCTGCAAGGCGGAGTGACCTCGCGCTTCCAGGCAAGTGGATCGAACGCCGCTCAGCCCGTCAGTGGGCGGCGGCGGGCGCGGCGCCTCTCGCTGGCCGCGGCGCGAGCCAGATCGCCGAGGCCGCGATCAGCAGGACCAGCGCCGAGATCATGAAGAGGTGCGTCGTCGCCACGGCGGTGCCCTGCTGCGTCACGATCTGGTCGAGCGCGCCCCTCGCCTGTTCCGTGGTGAAACCACGGTTCTCCATGCGCGTGATTGTCCCCTGCGCGTCGTTGAGGGCGCCCGACATCGTCGCGGTATCGATCCGCGCCTGATTGCTCCAGTACGTCGTCACGATCGCGGTCGCGATCGCGCCGGCCAGAGTTCGGCCAAAGTTGGCGATACCCGCAGCCGATGCAGTCTCGCTCGGCGCCACGGAGCCGAGGCTGATCGTCGTCAACGGCACCATGAACAAGGAAACACCCGCTCCGGCGATGAGCTGCGGCAAGGCCAGCGTCCAGAACGTCGCGTCGGACGACCACCAGAGCGAGCGCAGGAGCGACGCCATTCCCAGCCAGCTGATCCCGAAGAAGACGATCAGGCGCGGATCGAGACGCTTCATGATTTGGGGCACGAACGGAGACACGACCACCGCCAGGACGCCGCTGAACGCCATCGTGTACCCCGCATCGGTCGCGGTATAGCCTAGCGAGGTCTGCAACCACTGCGGGATGACCACGATTCCCGAGAAGTACGTGCCGAAGGCCAGAATCAGCGAAATCGTCGCGGTCGAAAATCCCTTGTGCCGGAAGACCTTCAGATCCACCACGGGGTGCGCCTCGGTCAGTTCCCAGATGAAGAACAGGCAGAAGACGATCACCGCGATGACCGCGCAGCCGACGATGAACGGCGAGGCGAACCAGTCCTCGTCGCGGCCATTGTCGAGCATGATCTGGAATGCGCCCACCCAGGTGATCAGCAGGCCCAGGCCGACGAAGTCGATCGGGGTCTTCTGAGTGGGAGTCTCGACCCCGCGCAAGAGGGTGATCACGCCAACGAAGATGACGGCGATGATCGGCAGGTTGATGAAGAAAATCCACTCCCAGGACCAGTCGTCGCTGATCCAGCCGCCGAGGATCGGTCCCAGGATCGGCGCGACGACAACCGTCATCGCCCACAGCGCCATTGCCTTGGGATGGTGCTCCTTGGGGAAGATGCGCAGGAGCAGCGTCTGGGTGAGCGGCATCAGCGGGCCGCCGCAGAACCCCTGCCCCAGGCGAAATGCCACCAGCATGCCGAGCGTGCCCGAAAGCCCGCAAAGCGCCGAGAAGACGCCGAAGCCGATCAGCGAGAACACGAAAGTGCGAAGAGTGCCGAACCGCGCCGCCAGCCAACCTGTCAGCGGCACGCAGATCGCTTCGGCGACCGAGTAGGACGTCACCACCCAAGTCCCGCTCGATGTCGATACCGCAAGGCCGCCCGCGATATGCGGGATCGAGACGTTGGCGATCGTCGTGTCGAGCACGACGATGAAGTTGGCCAAGGCGAGCACGACGCCGGCAAGGATCAACCTGACGCCGCTGAAGGTTTGCGGCTCGGCTGCGGGCCGGAAGACCTCCTTCAACGATAGGAGCGCAGCCATCAGCGCTGGCTCGTCAGATCGATCTTGGCTTCCATAGACAGGCCCACGCGCAAGGGATGCTCGCGCAGTTCCTTGGGATCCAGCGCGATCCGCACCGGCAGGCGCTGCACCACCTTGATCCAGTTGCCCGTGGCATTCTGCGCGGGGATCAGTGAAAATGCGGCGCCCGTTCCACCCGCGAAGCCAATGACCTTCCCGTGGTAGACCACGTCGTCACCATAGAAGTCGGACGTGACCGTCGCGCGCTGGCCGGGGCGCACCTTGCCGAGCTGGTTTTCCTTGAAGTTGGCATCGACGTAGAGGCTGCTCACAGGCACGATCGTCATGGTGACGGTGGTGTTGGTGACGCGCTGCCCCACTTGCACCGAGCGCTGCGCGACGACGCCGTCGATCGGCGCGCGGATCACCGTACGCGCAAGATCGAGCTTGGCCTGGGCCAGCCGGGACCTCGCGGCGCGAACCTCCGGCGCCTCGTCCACTGGAAGGCCTGCGACAAGCGCGTTCGCCGCCGTTTCGTCGCGGCGAGCGCTGACGGCATCGGCGCGCGCTTGGGCAAGGCCGGCATCGGCTTGGCGGACAGCCGCTTGTGCCCCCTGCAACGCCGTACGGGCCCGGCTCAGTTCCTCGCCCGAAACGGCACCGCTTCCATCGAGCGACGCGCGCCGCTCATACTCGAGCCGCGCCCGGTCCAGGTCGGCCCGGGCCGAAGCCAGGCGCGCCTGGGCCTCCGGGATGGCCGCTTCCTTGGCCGCGGCCGACGCGCCGCTTGCCGAACCTTGCGCGCGCGCTTGCGAATAGCGGCGCTGGGCCAGCGAGAGCATGGCTTCCGCCTGCTCGACCGCGATCCGCTGGTCCGTGTCCTCGAGCCGCAGGAGCAACTGGCCCTTGCGTACCGGCTGCGTGTCAACCACCGCGACATCCACCACCTGCCCGGTGGTGAGCGGCGTCACTTGCGCGTTCTCGCCCGCGACATAGGCATTGTCCGTCGACACGGAGCGACTGCCGATGAACACGTCATAGAGCAGGTAGAGCAGCCCGATCACGACGACCGCGACGAAGAGGCCGATGATCAACGGCCGCCGCTTCCCCTTGTCGACCACGCTGCCGGAGCCGTCGCCCGCGCCGGCAGCGTTGGGCTGCTCGTCGGCGGCGCGGTCTTGCTCGTTCTCACTCATTCGTCGAAGCCTTCTCATGAATCGGATCGGCGTAGCCGCCGCCCAGCGCCCGCTTGAGCGCCACTTCGCTGGCCAGCACGCGGAAGTGCGCGTCCACCGCTGCCTGGCGGGCATCCAGCGCCACCTGTTGCGCGCTCAGCACCTCGATGTAGCTCGACAGTCCGGCCCGGTAGCGGCTGGTCGCGAGTTGAAAGGCGCGTTCCGCCTCGCTGCGGGCTTGCTGCGCGTCCCGTTCCTGCGCTTGCGTGGCGTCACGCGTGGAAACCGCATCGGCCACATCTCGCAGAGCCTCGACGACCGTGCCGTTGTAATCCGCGACGGCCAGATCGAACGCGCCGCGGGCCTGGCGATATTCGCCCCGGATCCGGCCACCGTCGAAGATCGGCAGGCTGAATGCCGCACCGGCGTTGCCGTATGTCGATCCGCTGTCGAAAAGATGCGAGAGACCCAGCGATGTCAGCCCGATCAGTCCGCGCAGCGAGATGTCGGGCAGGAACGCGGTCTTGGCGATGTCGATGCGCTTGCCGGCGGCCTCGACCCGCAGCCGTGCGGCGACGATGTCGGGTCGACGGCCCGCAAGCGCGATGCCGGCATCGCTGGGAAGCACCGTTTCGGGCAGTTGCGTTAAGGCCGTGGGCTGGATCGTCAGGCCGCGATCGGGCCCCGCGCCGAGCAGCGCGGCCAGCGCATGGCGGCGCGCCGCGATCTGTTCGCGGTTGGCGGACAATGCGATCCGAGCCTGCGCGGTCTGAGCCGCCGTCTGGCGCACCGGCGTTTCGTTCTCCAGCCCCTGCCCCGCCCGCCGGCCGGTGAGCGCCGCGACGTTCTCGCGCGAGACGACAGCTTCGGCCAGCGCGCGATCGCGCTCCATAAGCCGCGCCAGATCGAAATAGGAGGACACGACGTTGGCCGTGAGCATCAGCCGCGCCTGGCTGGCATCCGCCTCGGCGGCCTCGGCCTCCGAAGTCGCCGCCGCCAGCAGCTTGCGATTACGGCCCCACAGGTCGAGGTCGAAGTCACCGGTGAGAGCAAGGGTCCCCGTCGACTTCCACCCGCGCGGCACGAACTGCGCCGGGATGCCATTGTTGTAGCTCTGCTTGACGACGCCCGCCGATCCCTGCCCGTTGATTTGCGGCAAGTTCTCGGCGCCCGTGATCTCCGCCGCCCCGCGCGCCTGACGGATGCGCGCTTGCGCCGCCGCGACATCGGGCGAGCCGGCCAGGGCCTCCCCTACCAGGGCATCGAGTTGCGCGTCGCCATAAGCTTTCCACCACTCGTCGATCGGCCAAGACGCAGAAGGGTCGGCAGCCGCCAATGAACGCGAACTCTCAAGCGTCGCGGGTGCGCGCGCCTCGGGCCGCGGTCCGAGGTCCGGAAGGCCGCAGCCGGCCAGTGCCAGCGAGAGCGTCAGCAGTCCCGCCGCAAAGAGTCGTGGTTTGAACGTGATCATGGCTGAGCGCGGAATTCGTACCTCGGCTTGCCCTTGTCAATAAAAAACTGTACTTGCCCGTACGGTATGAAAATGGCCCTGAGCAAGCGCGAGCAGAACAAGCTGCGCCGGCGATCCACGATCGTGGAGATCGCCACGCGCGCTTTCCTGGAGCACGGCTACGCGGCCACGAGCATGTCTGCGATCGCGGATGAGCTCGGCGGTTCGAAGGCGACGCTGTGGTCGCACTTTTCGTCCAAGGAGGAGCTTTTCACCGCAGTCGTCGACGATCTGGTGGAGCGTTTCGGTGCCGCCCTGCAGAGCACGTTGAATGCCGAGGGGTTCTCGATCGACGCCTTGCGGCGCTACTGCCTGGGGTTCCTCGAGAAGCTGGTGACCGAGGAGTCGGTCCTCCTGTTTCGCCTCATCATGGCCGACGGAGGCCGCTTCCCCGAGATCAACGCGGTCTTCCACGTTCGCGGGCCTTCGCGCATCCAACGCTTGCTCACCGCCTTCTTCGCGACGCGTTTCACCGAGGACAACGCTTCCACGCTTGCCATGCTGACCAACGCAACGCTGGTGGGATACCGCACGCATATGCTGACCCGCCCAGTGTTGCCGACCCTCCTGGAACGCGAGCAGTTCGTCGACGAGTTCATCGCACACCTGAGGCTTCCCGAACCGCGTGAGGATCCGGCCATAAGTGCCCATTAAGGCATCCCCATGTACCCGCCTAAGTTTGCGGTAGGGGCTGGCGGACGCGCCCCGATCGGGTAACGACGGTAGGCATGGCTGCATCCGACATCGCCCTCCTCGGCAAGCGGCGCCTTGGCCCTATGTTCGCGGTCCAGTTCCTCGGCGCCTTCAACGATAACCTGCTCAAGCTCGCGCTGGTCTTCCTGGCGAGCTTCACGATCTACCGGAGCGAGCCCGGCGGCGCCGAGCAGCTGGCGGTGATCTCCAGCGGGCTGTTCATCCTGCCCTACTTCCTGTTCTCCGCCATTGCCGGCCAGATAGCCGATCGCATCGACAAGGCCCGGCTGGTCCGCATGGTGAAGGCCGCGGAGGTCGGGATCATGACGATCGCGCTCGCCGGGTTCTGGCTCCAGTCGGTCCCGCTGCTGCTCGCCTGCCTGTTCCTGATGGGGGTGCACTCGACCGTGTTTGGGCCGGTCAAGTACTCGATCCTGCCCCAGCATCTTCGCGCCGACGAGATCGTCGGCGGCACCAGCCTGGTCGAGGGCGGCACCTTCCTTGCGATCCTGGGCGGCCAGCTTCTCGCCGGGTTCATTCCGCCGTGGGAGGCGGGCGTGGTCGCCGTCACGCTGGCCTTGCTCGGCCTGGCTGCCAGCTTCGCCGTGCCACCCGCGCCTCCACGCGGAGAGGCCGGCCCGATCGACTGGAACATCGTACGTGGCACCTGGCGCGTCCTGCGCACCGCGCGCGGCGGACGCGGGGTGTGGCTGGCGATCCTGGGCATCAGCTGGTTCTTCACCGCAGGCGCAGTGCTGACGAGCGAGTTCGCGCCGCTCGTCTCGGGCCAGTTCGACGCGGGGCCGCACGTCGTCAACCTGTTCCTCGCCGTCTTCTCGGTGATGGTGGCGCTGGGCTCGCTGGTGGTCAACCGGCTGCTCAAGGGCGAAGTCTCCGCGCGCTACGTCCCGATCAGCGCGTTGGCGATGGGTCTCGGCCTGCTCGACTTGTGGTTCTCGTCCGAGGCTTTCGCGCCTGCCGTCTCCGGCGCCGGCGTTGCCGAGTTCCTCGCCAACCCGGGCTCCTGGCGGATCCTCGCCGACCTCGTGGTCGTCGCCTTCGCCGGCGGCATCTTCATCGTCCCGCTCTACGCCATCCTCCAGGTCTGGACCGCGCCCGAGCAACGCTCGCAAGTCATTGCCGCCAACAACATCGTCAACGCCGCGGTGACCGTGATCGTCGTGGCGCTGACGAGCGTGCTGCTCGCCTCTGGCGTCGACGTACCCGGCCTCATCGGCGCGCTCGGCATCGCCACGCTGCTGGTTGCGCTGGTGAGCATCTGGCTCCTGCCCGAGACGCTGTTCAAGGACCTGGTGCGCCTCGTCCTTCGCGTGCTCTATCGCGTGGAAGTGCACGGCGGCGAGAACATGCCCCAGGCCGGCGAGCCGGCCGTCGTCGTCGTCAATCACTTGAGCTTCCTCGACGGTGCGCTGCTCGGCGCCTTCCTGCCGGGCCGCCCCACTTTCGCGATCAACACCCAGATCGCGCAGGCGTGGTGGGTGCAGCCGTTCCTCAAGCTGTTCGAGGCCTTTCCGATCGACCCCACGAACCCCATGGCGGCCAAGGCGATGGTGCGCGCCGTGCGCGAGGGCAAGACGCTGGTGATCTTCCCGGAAGGGCGCATCACCGTGACCGGCGCGCTGATGAAGGTCTTCGACGGGCCCGGCATGGTGGCCGACAAGGCCCACGCCCCGATCGTCCCCGTGCGCCTCGACGGGCCGCAGTACACCCCCTTCTCGCGCCTGCGCGGCAAAGTGCGCACGCGGCTGTTCCCCAAGGTGACGATCACCGTCCTGCCCCCGCGCCGCTTCGAAATAGAAGGAGAGATGAGCGCGCGCCAACGCCGCGCCATCGCTGGCCGCCGTCTCTACGACGAGATGAGCGCGATGATCTTCGACACCTCCCACACGCAGACCACGCTGTTCACGGCGCTGTGCGAAGCGCGGCACATCCACGGCGGCAAGGCGCTGGTGGTCGAGGACGTGAAGCGTGCACCGATCAACTACGACAAGCTGATCCTCGGCAGCGAGCTCGTGGGCGAACGCCTCGCCTACCGCACGCGACCGGGCGAGAACGTGGGCCTGCTGCTGCCCAACGTCACCGGGGTGGCCCTTGCCTTCTTCGGCCTGCAAGCCGAAGGCCGCGTGCCCGCGATGCTGAACTTCACCGCCGGCCAGGCCAACCTGCTCTCGGCCTGCGCCACTGCCTGCATCCGCACCGTCGTGACCGCCCACGCCTTCGTCGAACAGGCCAAGCTGGAGCCGATCATCGCCGCGCTCGAGGCGGATGGACGGCGCATCCTCTACCTCGAGGACATCGCCGCCGAGATCGGCACCCGCGCCAAAATCGCCAAGCTGCTGCTCAAGCGCGGCGCCGCCGCCCGGCACCGCGCCCGCCGCATCGCGCCCGACGCGCCTGCCGTCGTCCTGTTCACCAGCGGCTCGGAAGGCATGCCCAAGGGCGTCGTCCTCACCCACAAGAACCTGCTGTCGAACTGCGCCCAGCTCGCGGCGCGAATCGACTTCAACCCGTCGGACATCGTGCTGAACGTGCTGCCGGTGTTCCACAGCTTCGGCCTGACCGGCGGCACCCTGCTGCCGCTGCTCAACGGCGTGAAGACGGTGCTCTATCCCAGTCCGCTGCACTACCGGATCGTGCCCGCCCTCGCCTACGACGCCAACGCGACGATCCTGTTCGGCACCGACACCTTCCTGTCGGGCTACGCGCGCATGGCGCACAGCTATGACTTCTACGCGCTGCGCTATATCTTCGCAGGCGCCGAGCGCGTGCGCGACGAGACGCGCAAGGTCTATGCCGAAAAGTTCGGCCTGCGCATCCTCGAAGGCTACGGCGCGACCGAGGCAGCGCCGGTCATCGCCGTGAACACGCCCATGCACTTTAAGGCCGGCACGGTCGGCAGGCTACTGCCCGCGATCGAGCCGCGCCTCGATCCAGTGCCCGGCATCGAGGAAGGTGGCCGCCTGTTCATCCGCGGGCCGAACGTCATGGCCGGCTATCTGCTGGCCGACGAGCCCTGCACCTTGCGCCCGCCCGAAGGGGGCTGGCACGATACCGGCGACATCGTGACCATCGACGCGGAAGGCTTCGTCGCGATCAAGGGCCGCGCCAAGCGCTTCGCCAAGATCGGCGGCGAGATGGTGTCCCTGCCCGCAGTCGAAGGCTACGCCGCGCAAGTCTGGCCGGAGGCCGAGCACGCGGTTGTCACGCGTCCGGACGCCAAGAAGGGAGAACAGCTGGTGCTGTTCACCACCGCCAAGACCGCGACCGGCGCGGACCTGCTCGCCTGGGCACGCAACAACGGCGTGACCGAACTGATGATCCCGCGCGATGTCCGCGTGCTCGACGCGCTGCCGGTGCTGGGCACCGGCAAGCTCGACTACGTGACCATGAACGAGATGGCGACGCAAGCTTGAGGCCATCCCGCCCTAGTCTGTTGCTTGGCGGCCCGACGCTCAGCGCCAATCCAGCCAGGCGGCAATGCCTTCGCCCATGACGAGATCGCGCTCGTGGCGGCGCAACCAGGGAAGATCGGCGCGGAAGGTCCGCACCAGCAGCGGATAGGGACAGGGCAGCCGGCTCAGGTCCGATCCCCAGAAAGTCCGTTCCGCGCCGAACGCATCGAACAGGGACTTCAGGAACGGCATCACGTCGTCCCAAGGTGCTTGCATGTTGCTGTAGTCCGGTAGGCAGGTCGCCTTCACTGCTACGTTGTCCGCATCTGCCAGTGCCAGCAATGACGCGAGCTGCGCGAAGGCCTCGGCACCCTTCTTGTGCACTCGAGCGCCCATGTGGTCGACGATGATCGGCAGTGTGGGGTGGCGGCGGGCGATCGCCGCCAGCAGCGGCATCTTGCCCGCCGGGGCCAGCATCAGGGGCAGGCGCGCGCGCGCCGCCTCGTGCCAGAACGGGTGGTCCGGTCCCTCGGCAACGCGCGGGTCGCCGTCGCTCAGGATCAGCCGCGCGCCCAGCATCCCGGGCGGATCGCGCCAGCGGGGCAGCGCATCGAGAAACTCCGGATCGGGCGGGATGCGGCCCATCACCGCGAAGCGGCGCGGATGATCGGCCACCGCGCGCAGGGCGACGTCGTTGCGGTCTCCCTCCCACGACGGCGGGACCAGGATCGCCCGGTCGACGCCAGCGCTGTCCAACGCCAGCAGTGCCTCGGCCGCCGTCAGCGGCTGCGGGCGCTGCGGCGAGGTGCGTTCTTGCGCCCCCGCCTTCGGCCACGGACGGTCCGGCCGGTCGGCTTCCCAGACGTGGATTTGCGCGTCGATGATCATTCGCCTTGTCCTTTGGCAAGCGTCTGGGCGGCACGCTGGACCAGCGCGCGGAATTTGGCGAGCGGGGCGGAGCGCGAATGCGGGTTCCACGCGAGCACGAACTGCTTGGAGAGCGCCAGCCCTTCTATCGGGCGCAGAACGAGCCCCTGCCAACCGCCGCGCCGCCGCGCCGCCAGCATGATCGCCACGCCGAGCCCCTCCGAGACCAGGCTGAGCATGGCGGCATCGCTCGAAGCCAGCTCTTGGAGAGCTTGGGCTACCGCCCGGCGCTGGGTCGCTGAAGGACGCCTTCTAGAAGATACAGGTGCCAATGCCTAAGTCCATGCGACGAGGAGATACGCATGACGAAGACGGCATTGGTAGTGGGCGCGAGCGGCATCGTCGGCGGTGCGACAGCGCAACTTCTGGTCGAGCAGGGTTGGACGGTGCATGGCCTGGCGCGGCGGCCCGGCGGCCAGCCCGGGGTGCATCCCATTGCCGCCGATCTGCAGGATCCGAGTGCGACCGCACAGGCCCTGCGCGACATCGCCCCGGACGCGGTGTTCATCACGACGTGGCTGCGGCAAGACACAGAGGCGGAGAACATCCGCGTCAATTCAGCCATGGTCCGCAACCTGCTGGACGGCTTGCCGAGGCCCAGTGGCCCGCGTCACGTCGCTCTGGTCACGGGGTTGAAGCACTACCTTGGCCCATTCGAAGCCTACGGCCAGGGCGTGCTGCCGCAGACTCCCTTCCACGAGGAACAGGACCGCCTCGACATCGACAATTTCTACTACGCCCAGGAAGATGAGTTGTTCGCTGCGGCGGCACGCGATGGTTTCACCTGGAGCGTCCATCGCCCGCACACCGTGATCGGACTGGCCGTCGGGAACGCGATGAACATGGGCACGACGCTGGCGGTCTACGCCACGCTGTGCCGCGAGACCGGGCGGCCCTTCACCTTCCCGGGCTCCGCCGCGCAATGGTCGGGGCTGACCGACATGACGGACGCCGGACAGCTTGCGCGCCACTTGCTGTGGGCGACGCAAACCGATGCCGCGCATGACGAGGCGTTCAATATCGTCAATGGCGACATCTTCCGCTGGCAATGGATGTGGAGCCGCATCGCCGATTGGTTCGGCATCGCGGCTGCGCCATTCGACGGCACGGTCCGGCCGCTCGAGCAGCAGATGGCGAATGACGCCAGCCTGTGGCGCGAGATCGCCACCCGCGAGGGACTCAAGGAGCCCGATCTCGCGCGCCTCGCCTCGCCCTGGCATACAGACGCCGATCTGGGCCGGCCCATCGAGGTCGTGGCCGACATGTCGAAGAGCCGGCGACTGGGCTTCACCGCCTATCAACCTACCGACGACGCGTTCTTCGCCCTCTTCGCGCGCCTGCGCGCCGATCGGTTGATACCATAGGTCCGTTGCCACCCGGCTCGTTATCTCAGGGTCACCGTCACCAAGAGCTAGCAGCAGTCGATGAACTCCGCTCCTGCGCGCCACGGTCGCGCGTAAGTCCGCTTGGTGCGCGCCTTCTACGCCATCGCCAGGATCATGCTGCGCACTTGCGGATAGACCTCGCGCTCCCACTTCGAGCCCGAGAACACGCCGTAATGCCCCACGCCCGGTTGCAGGTGGTGCCGCTTCAAGTGCGGCCTCAGGCTGGTGCACAATAGGTGCGCGGCCGCCGTCTGGCCCACCGCGCAGATGTCGTCGCGCTCGCCCTCCACGGTGAGCAGCGCGGTCTTGCGGATCGCCGCGCAGTCCACCCGGTGGCCGTCGTGCATCATCTCGCCTTTCGCCAGCTGCGCCTGCTGGAACACCCGGTCGATCGTCTCGAGGTAGAACTCCGCCGTCATGTCCAGCACCGCGAGGTATTCGTCGTAGAAATCCTCGATCTTCGCGGCCTCTTCCATCTCGAGATCGGCGAGGTGCTGGTAGAGCTTGCGGAACTGCGAGGCATGGCGGCCCATGTTCATCGACATGAACGCAGTCAGCTGGATGAAGCCGGGGTAGACCTTGCGCCCCGCACCCTTGTAGCGCCACGGCACGGTGTAGATGAGGTTGCTCTCGAACCAGTCGTAGCTTTGCGCATTGGCAAGCTCGTTGACCACCGTGGGGGATTCGCGCACGTCCACCGGCCCCCCCAACAGCGACATGGTGCGCGGCTGGCACGGGTCATCGTTCTGCGCCATGATGGCCACCGCCGCCAGAACCGGCACGCAGGGCTGGCACACCGCGAGCACATTGGCGCCGCGCTTTGCCGCCGGGTCGCCGATCTCCTGCAGGAAGCGGATGACGTAGTCGATGTATTCGTCGAACCCGAACTTGCCCGCCGACAGCGGTACGTCGCGCGCGTTCTTCCAGTCGGTGATGTAGACGTCGTGGTCACGCAGCAGCGTCTCGACGGTGTTGCGCAGAAGGGTGGCGAAGTGGCCCGAGAGCGGCGCCACCACCAGGACCTTGGGCTGCGGCGTGGCGACTTCGGGCTTCGCGAAGTGGAGCAGGTCACCGAAGGGCAGGGTCAGCGCCACGTCCTCTACCACCGGCGTCATGGCGTTCCCGCACAGGACCTCGTCGATGCCATAAGGCGGGCGCTTGTGCGTGATCGTCGACTTGTCGAAGGTCTCCGCCAGCGCGAAGAGGCGGCGTGCCATCGGCATCGTCTTTGCCCCGCCCAGGAACCGGTCGCGGAAGCTGGTCGCCGCGCGCGCGGTCAAGCGCGCTGGAGTCAGGGCGTCGCAATAGCCCTGATAGGCGTTATAGAGCATCCGCAATATTCCTCGAGCGCCTGGCGATTCGGCAAGGTTGCAAGTAAACGATTGTACAATCATGCTGCGCTGCATCATAACGATTGGCAAGCTGAATGAAGGGGCGGGTCATGGTGGATTCCGGTGCGACGCTGACGATCTCCAGCAAGACCTACTCGGCGTGGTCGTTGCGCGGTTGGCTGCTGTGCCGCCTTGCGGGGCTCGACGTCACTGAGAAGATGGTGGCCAACGATGCCACAAACCGCGCGGAACTGCTGCTGCTCTCGCCTTCGGTGCTGGTGCCGCGCCTGACGTGGAAGGGGGCGAGCGTATGGGACACGCTGGCGATCGCCGAGTTCCTCAACGAGCAGTTCCCCGATGCCCGGATGCTTCCGGAAGACCCGATCGCGCGGGCGCATTGCCGTTCGATATCGGGGGAGATCCACTCGGGCTTCACCAACTTGCGTTCGGCGCTGCCGATGAACCTGAAGGTTCGCCACGCGAAGTTCCCGGTGTTCTCAGGCGCGCGCCCCGATATCGAGCGGATCGAGGCGATCTGGCTCGAGTGCCTCGACCGTTACGGCGGTCCGTTCCTGTTTGGGGCGCAGCCGACAGTGGCGGACGCGATGTATGCACCGGTGACGACGCGCTTCGTCAGCTATGCGGTGGCGTTGCCGGAAGCGTGCGAGGCGTATTGCCGAACTATCGCCGAATGGGATCCGATGCGCGAATGGATCGCCGCTGCGAAGGCGGAGCCGGAGGAAATGGAAGAGCTCGACGTCGAGTTCTAAGCATCCTCGCCGTTGCTCAGCAATGGGGAGCGACCGTCTTAGCGCCGGCTCAGCTTTTCTGATTTTGAGCATGGCATTGACAAGACACCCATCTGACCTCCGCGGCTTCCCGCGATTGTAGGCCGTCGCTAGCCAATGCAGCAGATTGCCGCGCCATCAAGGACGTGGCGGATTCCCAAAATCACGATAGACCGATATCACCGGCCGTGACACGGTGGGCCAAGACCTCTCGTCCACGCGCGGGAATCTGAGCCGAGCTTCAATCAGGACCGATAAAGCTTATTCCAAATAGGCGGCTCGAAGCTTGACGATGTTCGCGCGCGAGACGCCGGCTTCCTTTTCAAGATACGCGTCGACGGAGCCCCACTTGGTCTCGATCTCATCGAAGGCGTAACTGAGGAAGGCGGTCCCATCGGCGGTCTTGAGGGGTTGCGGCTTGGCGGCGGCCGGCGTGCTCTGTAACTGGGCGAAAAGTTGCGCGGCAGGGTCCCCGGGATGCGCGGCAGGATCGATCCTGGGCATCTCCCACTCCGGCCGGCGCAGCATGGTCGAGAGGTGATAGTCGGTCAGGATCACCTCGCGCGGCACGCCAAGCGCGGTGAGGATCATCGCGGTGACAAAGCCGGTGCGGTCCTGCCCGGCCGAGCAGTTGTAGGCCACCGCGCCGTCCCGTGCGAGCAAGTCTTGGAACACCAGCTTGAGGTGTGGAGCGAGCATGGTCGGCATCCGACGGTAAACGCCCTCCCCATTTGTGGGCGCATCTTTCTTCATCAGCGTGGCCATCGAGTAGCCAATAGCTTCGTAGGGCACGCCGACGACGCGTGAGGGAGCGAGCACGCGCTCCTCGCTTGAGCGCAAGTCCACTTGATGCGCCAAGCCGAGCGTGCCGATCTGCGCCACGTCGGCATCGGTGAGCAGCGGCTGTCCGCCCGAGCGGTAGATCAGGCCCCAGCGCACGTGCTTGCCGCCCGCCGCAGGGTAGCCGCCGACATCGCGGAAGTTGGAGGCCTGCATCAACGGCAAGGATCGCTCGCCGACCCTGAGCGTCTGGCCGTCTGGATCCTTCAACAGGAAATAGAGCCGCTGCCCCGGCGTGACGGGCACCGTTGCGCGTCCGTCGCCGTCCGCCTTGGCGACGAGTTTCATCTGATCGGCTCGCGCTGCCGGATCGGCCGAGACCAGCACGTCTACAGGATCGGCATCGGTCCAAGACACGGTCAAATGATCCGGCGCATCACGCGTCACCACGGGAGCGGCATAGTGCCCGCGACGGCTATTGTGGGGAGGGCACCAGTCAGCAGGCTGCACAGCAACAGCAGGTTGCGGATCTGCTTCATCTTCTCGTTACTCCAAGTCCCGGATTATCCTTGCGAGCAGGTCCTGCCCCTTGCATCGACGCGCGCAGCGCTGCTTAAAACCGGACGTTCATCTCGCCTCCCAAAGTGCGAGGCTCGTTGAAGAAGCCGTTAAGGCCCGATGTCGGGCTCAAGGCTTTGTAGAATAGGTGCTGTTCGTTGAACACGTTGCGCGCCCAAAACGCGAAGGTCACTTTGGCATCGCCCTGGCCGACGGCAATATCGGCGACCGCGATGCGACTGTTCACGATGAAGGCCTTCTCACCCTTGGGCTGGTACACGTTCGCGGCATTCCCAGGGCCTATATACACCGGGTCCGACACGTTCGAGTAGAAGCCGTCGTCGTAATTACCGTCGAGGTGCGCGCGGATAGCGAAGCCGTTCAGCGGCAACTCGTAATCGACGGCCCCGCTGGCCGAAAACTTGGGCGTGTAAGTCTGATAGATGGGCACGGCGACCGTGCTGATCACACCATTTGCGTTGGGGTACGGGTTCACAGTCGCCGGAATACGCACGTACTGGTAGGCCGCAGAGCCGCTGAGCGTCAGGCCTGCGACCGGGTTGATGGTCAGTTCCGCTTCCACGCCATGCAAGCCCCCCGTGCCGGGTGCGTTGATTGTCGAAGTCGTCGTCCGGGTCTGGCGCACGCCGCCCAGCTCGTAGGGACGACTGAAATCGACCTGAATATCCTTGTAGGTGCCGGCATAGGCGGCGATGTTGAAGCGGGCGTGATGGTCGAAGAACTCGGTCTTCGCGCCAATTTCAAAAATCGAGACCGTCTCCGGATTGAACGCGTCATATTCCTGGCTGCGTGAGTTCGCGCCGCCTGACTTGTACCCGGTGCTCCACTTGCCATACAAGTGCACGTCACGGCTCAGGTCGACCGCCAAGTTGATCATCGGATCGACGCGCGACCAGCTGGCGTCGAGCGGGATCTCACCCGCGACGCCGTTGCGGTTCACGGGCAGCGCGCCGTTCACGATCTCCAGGTCGCCATGCTTGGAGTCCCTCGTCCAGCGTAGACCTCCTGTGAGGTGAAGCGCATCGTCCAGCAGATCGGGAGTCCATGTCGCTTGGCCGAACGCGCCGATGCTCTTGGTCACGACATGGCTCTGGCGATCGATCCGCTGCGTCGCGGGGTCGGGATTGGCGGCTGTGTAGGTGGAACCGGCGGGGTTGGTGAAGGTGTTGGTGTTGAAGGCTTGCGCGTTGTCGGCCACGAACTCGCGGTAGTACAGCGCGCCTGCCACAAACTTCACGCGACCGATATCACCAATCGCCTGCAGTTCCTGGCTACGCTGGTTCTGGCGGAATTGCGCCAAGCTGTAGCGCGCGAAACCAACGTTGGTGAACACGCCGGTAGCATTCGACATCGAGGTAGCCGCCGAGCCGTTGTCGAACTGCCCTTGCTCCAATTTGCGATAGGAACTGATCGACTTGATCGTGAGGCCGGGCGCCGCGTTCCACTCGAGCGTTAGACGATGACCGTGCACCTTGCCCACGCTCGGCTGCTGGGGCACGCCAACATTGGCGGTGCCGACACGATCTGGCTGAATCGTGGCGACCGCCGCCTGCCGGTTAGTGCCCGGGGCGATCAGGTTCAGGTAAAGCGACGTCGACTCATCACGTGAGGTGTCGAACGAGTAATCCGCGCTGAAGTCCGACGACGGCTTCCACAGCGCTTCCACGTGTAGCCCGCGTTTGTCGTACTGGTTGAACCCGTCGGCACCGGAGAGCGGGTTTTTCACCAGCGGATCGCGATGCGCGACTACGCCGTCGATCTTCAACGCGATGTTGTGGAACGAGGGTAGGTCGACATGCACCTCGCCCTTGTAGCTGCCGAAATTGCCAAGGCCGCCGGTACCATTGAAGTGGAACTCGCCGCTCGGCTTCTTGGTCACGATGTTGACCGCGCCGCCTTCGGTATTGCGGCCGAACAGCGTGCCCTGCGGACCTTTCAACACTTCGATGTTCTCAATGTCGAACAGCGCAGTGCCCAAACCCTGTGCACGCCCGAGATAGACGCCGTCGATATAAACGCCGACGCCTTGGTCGCGGGCCGGTTGGTTACCGTCAGACAGTACGCCGATGCCGCGGATGTTCACTATCAATGCCGAGTTGCGCGAGTAGAACGGCGCGATCTTGAGCGATGGGATCGATCCGTCACCCAGATCCACCAGCGAAGTGACGTGGCGATTGGTCATATCGTCGCTGCCTAGCACCGATATAGAGATTGGCGTTTCCTGGAGGTTCGTCCTGCGCTTCTCTGCTGTAACGATGATTTCGCTCAGCCCACCGCCAGCAGCCTCACCGGGGAGATCGGCCGGAGCGTCCGCAGCGTGGGCCATGGCTGGAAGACAAGCAGGAGCAAGCAAGGCGAGCGCCGTCGTCGCCCGCCAGTGACGTTGGAGGTGCATGATGTATCCCTGTTCAAAGGCGGCGCGAAAAGCGGCCTTCGACGGGAGCGGTTAGGCACGCTCTGTTGCAGCATTGTGACCACCTCTGAGCGGCTGTGGCACTCTTGCTGTCGCCGTACCTGAAGCTGCAGGCGCCGACAAACGACCGTCTCCCCGGTGTTGACCATCGCGCTTTCGGGGATTTCGATAAACCCCGGAGTCGTCACCGCGTCGACCGCGCCGGCCGCGTCGAAGGAGTTGGGTTGGGCCGGTAGCTCCGAAGAAAGTCCGCTCTCCCCGATTTTCCGGTCAATAAAGGCGCGTCAGGCGGGGCCTGAACCCGCCTTTATCGAGGGACCCATTCCTACGCCTTACCGACCGCTTTGTCGGCGATGAACTCTGGTTGAAAACGAAGCCGACTTAATGGCGTCGACGACAAGGCCGTTGTCAATCGGGGTATCTTGGTCTGCCGTTTTGCGCCCCCCGGCGATCCCCGCCCCCCAGGTCCGCGTGCAGGTGTCACACAAGTGGCTTGGATCGGCAATGAAACTGCCATGTCGGGCCTCTACCCGCCGCCTCGCGTCATGATGATGATGACGTCTTGAGGGCGCTTTCATGAACTTTCATTTCCTTGGGTTTGCTGCACGTCGCACGATGTTGTTGAGTGCAGTGGCACCGGTCGCACTGGCGGCTCCGGCTCTGGCGCAAGGTGGAGCCGTCTCCGCTTCTGCAAGTGACTTGGATGTCAGCGACGCGGCGGCCGCCGAGGGCGCACAGATCATCGTCACGGCCAATCGGACGCGCTCGGCCACCGCGGTCACCGGGGTGGAGATCCAAAATATCCTGCCCGGCGTCAGCCCGTTGAAGGCGATCCAGACGCTACCCGGCGTCACCTACCTGACCGCCGATCCGTGGGGCAACAACGAGCAGAACGCCTCGCTGTTCATACATGGCTTCAACTCCGGCCAGCTCGGCTACACGATGGACGGCGTTCCGCTGGGCGACCAGAACTACGGCAACTACAATGGCCTGTCGGTCTCGCGCGCCGTCATTTCCGAGAACGTGGGCCGCGTAACCGTCAGCACCGGCGCGGGCGAACTGCGCGTCGCCTCCACCAGCAACCTGGGCGGCGCGATCGAGACGATCTCCAGCGATCCGCGCGACAAGGTCGGCCTCGAGGTCAACCAGACGATCGGCAGCTACGACACCTCGCGCACGTTCGTCCGCTTCGACAGCGGCGACATGGGGCAAGGCACCAGCTTCTACGTGTCGGCCGTCCGCCAGAAGGCCCGCGCCTGGGACTTCAACGGCAAGCAGGGCGGCTGGCAGGGCAACTTCAAACTCGTCCACAACGATAGCCAGCGTCGCATCACCGCCTACATCGCCTATTCGGACAAGACCGAGCCCAACGAAGACGCGACCACGATCTACAAGAACCCGGCGAATGCCGCCCAAGCCTACCAGCCCTATACCCGCCCGTTCTTCTACCCCGACTTTGCCGGAGCGCTGGCCTATCTGAACGCGAACGGCGCGGTGCCGGCGGTCGAGAACGTCAACTACCGAAACTACTACAGCGACGCACAACGCACCGACTGGCTGGTCTACCTCAAGGACGAGGAGAAGCTCACCGACAAGATCAACCTCTCGGTCCAGGGGTACTATCACCACAACGACGGCGCGGGCGTCGTCGCCGGGCCGATCACCGTCGCCTCCCTGCCGACGCTGTTCGCGCTCTACTTCCCGGGCCAGAACCTGAAGGCTTCGACCGGCGGCTCAGGATACGCGGTGCGCACCACCGAGTACCGCATCGACCGCAAGGGCGTGCTGTCCGAACTGAACATCGATGCCGGCGCCCACCAGATCGCCGCGGGTGTCTGGTACGAGAA
>Ga0207681_10000680_pt1 | contig 22334 bp, 22 predicted proteins | sample KBSS53metaG_FD_184324 | JGI IMG/M metagenome (GOLD analysis project Ga0207681, IMG submission 184324) | Switchgrass rhizosphere microbial communities from Kellogg Biological Station, Michigan, USA - KBS S5-3 metaG (SPAdes) (version 2) | ecosystem: Host-associated > Plants > Roots > Rhizosphere... | reverse complement strand
TCCCCGTGAAGTACTGATAGGTCAGGCCCTTGCCGGCGCGGATGTCGTACTGGAAGACGTTGGCGGGCAGGTCGTCCTCGTGGGCGTACCACGTCATGGTGGTGCGGCCGGCCGGGTTGTAGTCGCCGAACACCACGTCGGCGATCGCCGTGCCGATGTCCTGCCCCGAGTTGCCGATGTGAACGATGGCGGGCGCGTTGTCACCGATCCAGTCGAGCGCCTGCGGGTAGCTGGACACCATCACGACGATCGTGTTCGGGTTCGCCGCGAACACCTGCTGCGCCAGCGTGATCTGGGCGGGCTCGACGGTGATCTTCTGGCGGTCGATCGCCTCGCGTCCTTCGTTGGGCGAATCGCACTGCAGCCACCCCGCGTTGTCCGAGCAGTAAGGGTGGTTGCCCAGCGCCAGGATGACGAGGCTGGCGCTCGCCGCCGTGGCGACCTGGGCGGCCATGTCCGCGTCCTGCGCGGTGGTGATGGTGACGGCGGGAGTGACGCCGGCGAACTTGGCGCGGATGCCGTCGGTGATCGTCACCTTGTACGGAGGATTCCCGCCGTACCAGTCGCGCACGATGTTGTTCGCGCGCGGGCCGACGACCGCGATGGTCGTCAAGCCGGTCTTCGCCAGCGGCAGCTTGTTGCCGTCGTTCTTCAGCAGCACGACCGTCTTGCGCGTGACGTCCTTCGCCGTCTGCGCCGCCGCCGCCTGCGCCCAGGGCGTCTCCGTTCCCAGGATCTTCTTGCCGGGGACGCGGTCGGGCGGATCCAGATCGCCGACGCGGAAGCGCACGCGCAGGTTCCCGCGCAGCGCCGCGTCCATCTCCTCGACCGTCATCTTGCCCGTCGTGTAAGCGTTCTTGACGTTGTCGCGGAAGCCCGCCTGGTCTTGCAGCACCAGCGGCGTGCCAGCCTTGACGATCGCCGCGACCGCCGACGGCAGGTCCGGGTAGGCGTGCTGATCGCTGACCAGCGTGTTCGGCACCCACGCGTCGGTCGACAGCACGCCGTCGAATCCCCATTCGCCCATCACCAGCGACTTCAGCAGCGACGTCGTCGCCGACGGCTCGCCGTTGATCTTGTTGTAGGCCTCCATGATCCCCTGCGCCTTCGACACGTGGATCGCGTGCTCGAACGGCACCGCGTAGTACTCGCGCAGGTTGCGGTCGTCGAAGTCCGACGAGCTGGTGTTGCGCATGGTCTCGTTGTTGTTCGCGAGCCAGTGCTTCAACGTCGACGCCGCCATCAAGTAATTCGGATCGCCGCCGTGGAGGCCGGCGATGTAGCCCTCGGACAGCTTGCTGACCAGATAGGGATCCTCGCCCGACGATTCCTCCATGCGTCCCCAGCGCGGATCGCGGCCGAGGTCGACCAGCGGCGCGCGAATCACGACGCCGACGCCGCGGCCCTGCGCGTTCACGCCGCGCATGGCGTTGTACACGCGCGCCTCGTACGCGGTGGTGACGCCGACGGTCTTCATCGCGTCGGGATCCCACGACTCGGCGAGGCTGGACGTCTGCGGGAACTGGGTGCCGGTCAAGTAAAGAACGTTACTCGTGCCGTCGCTGGCCCAGCCGACACCGTGCAGGCCTTCCGTGAACGTCGTGAACGCGGGGACGCCCAGCCGATCGACCGGGAACTGGTACTCGTTCATCAGCCCCAGCTTCTCGTCCGGCGTCATCTGCGCCAGCAGGTCGGTGATGCGCTCCTCGATCGGCGCGCAGGGATCCTGAAAGCGATACATATAATCTGAAGGATTACTGGTGCATGCGGGCGGCGCCGCGGCGGTGCTGCCGCCCGATCCGGGGCACGTCGGCGTCTTGTTGCCGCCCATGCCGACGCCGGCCGCGCCGCCCGTGCCGCCCTTGCCGGTCGTGTTATTGCCGCCGCCGCCGCAACCACCCAGTGAGCCAAGCAAAAGAACCAACGCAACTAGTCCTGCGTACTTCATGGGGCGGGACCTTAGCATCCGTTCCGCGCGCGACGATCATTAAGTTAGCCAGATTTACTAAATCGGTGGCCGCGGCTAGAGTGCCGCGTTCCCTTCGCTTCGAGAGGTTTCCATGCGCAGCACGATCTTGGGTTTCGGTCGCTCGTTCGTGGTTGTGCTGGCGGTGGGCGCGGCCGGTGGCGCCGGCTGCGGCGGAGGCGGCGGCGGTCCGCGGACGGGCGGCGCGGGCGCGAGCGGCGCGGCGGGAACAGTCGGCGGCGCCGGGACGTCGGGCGCGGCGGGCAGCGCCGGCAGCGCCGCGACGATGGGCGGCGCCGGAACATCGGGCGCGGCCGGAACAGTCGGCGGCGCCGGGACGACGGGCGCGGGCGCGACAACGGGTGCCGCGGGCACGACCGGCGTCGGCGGCGTCGCGGGGACGATGGGAATCACGGGCGCCGGCGGCAGCACCACCGGCGGCGCGGGCCGCGGCGGGACGACCGGCGCCGGCGGCGTTGCGGGCACCACCGGTGTCGGCGGGCAAGGCGGAGCGGCGGGGCGGGGCGGCACGACGGGCGCCGCGGGACGCGGCGGCACCGGCGGCGCGGGTGGCATGGCCGGTGGCACCGCAGGAACGACGGGCGCGGCTGGTTCGACCGCAGCGGTCGGCGTCGCGTGCACGGGCACGGCGCCGTGGGTGACGACGGGAACGGCGGCGGTCAACCTCACCGTCAACGCGGGATCGCGCGGCGCCGCGTGGTCGCGCTTCTACGAGGGCGCGGTCGCGACCGATCACGCCAACACGATCCTCACCACGGCGTACGGCCGCAACATCCAGGGCGCGCTGAAGAAGGGCCACGACCAGGCCGGCTTCCGCTACGCGCGCTTCCACGGCATCTTCAACGACGACATCGGCGTCTACAGCGAGCCGGGCGGCACGCCGACCTACAACTGGTCGCGGCTGGATCAGGTCTACGACGCCGTCATCGCCGCTGGCATGCGTCCGTTCGTGGAGGTCAGCTTCACGCCGCGCGCGCTGGCGACCAACACGGCGCAGAACCTGAATTCGCTCTGGTACAACAACATGTCGCCCAACATCAGCCAGCCCAGGGACTGGACGCGCTGGCAGACGTTGATGGCCGAGTTCGTGCGCCACCTGGAATCGCGCTACGGCGCCGCCGAGGTGCGCAACAACTGGTACTTCGAGGTCTGGAACGAAGCCTCGTGGATGTACGCGCCCGGCCCGTCGGCGTACAACGAGCTTTACCGCAATACGGTCACCGGCCTGTTGCAGGGCGACGCGCAGCTGAAGGTCGGTGGGCCGGCCGACACGGGCGGCAACTCGCCGTACGCGATCCCCAGCCTGATCGACTTCGCGCGCACGAACAGCCTGAAGCTGGACTTCATCAGCTTCCACCGTTACGGCGACGACGGCGGCGCGATGGTCTCCGACGCGAACGGCATGGTCAGCTACCACAACACGATGATCGTCGACATGCTGAAGACGAAGACGTTCACCGGCGAGCTGTGGAACACCGAGTTCGGGCCCAGCTACATGCCGCACGTCGCGCGCGACAACGAATCGTCCGCCAGCTTCATCGCCAAGCTGATGCACCTCATCGGCACCGACGCGACCCGCGCGCCGCCCAACGGCTACGGCTACTGGGCGCTGTCCGATCTGTACGAGGAGATCGACACCGGCACGGCGCGCGCGTACCGCGAGGGAAATTATGGGCTGCTGCTGAAGGGCGATCCGGCGATCACCGAATCGTTCGACGTGCCCAAGCCCGCGTTCAACGCGTTCCGCGTGCTGCACCTGATGGGCGCGAACCAGCTGCCGGTGACGGGCGGCAGCACCGCGGATTCACAGGTCAACGCGGCGGCGACGATCTCGGCCGACGGGCAGAGCGTGCAGGTGCTGGTCTACAACCACGTCGCGGGCTGCGCGGCGAACTCGTCGACCTCCAGCCTGGTGTCGCTGACAGTGAACGGCATCCCGTTCGCGTCGTCGGGATCTCTGCGCGTGCGCCACTACATGATCGACCGAACGCACTCGAACTCGTACCAGACCTGGGTCACCCAGGGAAAGCCGGCCGCGCCGTCGCAGGCGCAGTGGGTTTCGCTGCGCGACACCGGCGAGCTCTGCTCGTACAGCGCCACGCAGACCGCGACTGGTGGGACGTGGACCGTGCGGTATCCGCAGAACGTGTACGGGGTTTCGTTGTTCGTGTTGTCGCCGTAGCGGCGGGGAGGGCGCGGGTCGGGCAGTCGGCGTTCGCGGCTCTTATTGCGTTATGCAGCGAGAAATTGTCGGAGCGATCACGGCGCCCGACGAGAACTGTGCGAAATTGTTCGCAGCCGAGCGTCGGCCCCCCGCGGGGATAACAGGTATGCTCGCGGGGTAACAGGAGTTGGACAGACAGCGGAACCGATCGCCCCGCTCGGTTGTCACTTCGCCGTGGGCTTCCATTCCATCCTGGCGCACACAACCTTCGTCCTGCTTTCGGCTGCGAGCTGCCGCCGTGCACCGATTCCTGATGTAGGGCGGCAGCGCCCCGCGCCGTCGGCCACGGTAAGCGCGCCAGTCCATGTCGCACCTCCCCTGTATTCGGACGAAGAAGCGAGGGCACTCATCAAGCGAGCGCCGTCCGTGGTGCCAGCATGGGAGACACGTACCAAGCGGGCAGTTCTGGAATCCCTGGGGATTGATGAGCGGCGGCTGCGCGAACGCCGAGTCGTGCAGTTCAACCAGCTTCATTTCGAAACGTGGCAGCTGTCCGACAGCTTCGAGATCTTCTGGGCCGCATCAGTGAGAGATCCAACGCCTCTCGAAAGCGGCAATCGCCAGATTTCGGGCGTCCGAATCCAGCGTAGGACGCCTGTGAACAAGGATCTGGAAGCGGAGGGGTTGCTGTCCAACCAGCCGTTGCAGCAGCCGAACGCCAAACGTGACCGCGACTAGGTTGTCTCATTCCGCGACGCCGTGGGCTCCGCCCGCGGCTTCTCGCGGCCGTGCTACGCTCGAACGCGACCTTGGCGTTCGCTGCTGAACGGCAGGTCGTTATCCACAGACGGAGCCATGGCTGCATTTCAGGTTGGGAGCGGTGAGTACACGGTGAGCGGCACCGTTGGCGACGTGCCGACGATCTACTCGGCGCTTATCGAGCACGCGAGTCTCCACGATGACTTTGGCCTGAAAGGATCGGATGGGACGGCCCTCGTTATCTCGGTCGAGCGGAACTCAGGCCAGTGGCCTGATGTGCTCATCTCGCAGCGGTTCGATCCAGGTCCGGAAGCCGGATTCCACCCAGGCGCGTTCCTGGTCCCTGAAACTCACCTCCTTCTCGTCGGGGCGGGAACGCGGCTGCTGGCCTACGATCTCCGAAGCGCTCGGAGACTTTGGGAGGACGCGGCGGATACCGGATTCTGGGGATGGAAACGCCACGACGATGTAATCGTAATGTCCGCTGAGCTGGAGCTTGCCGCGTGGACGCTCGAAGGCAAGAAGCTGTGGTCGACGTTTGTCGAGCCGCCGTGGACTTACGAGGTTCGAGCCAATCGTATTCACCTCGACGTGATGGGGAGGAAGTCGGTATTCGATCTCCGAAGAGGACCTTCTACCCGAGGAGCTGGGTAACATGTTCGGCTGCCACGACTGACGGCGCCGTTTCCGGAGTCAGCGGGGCGGCGTGAACGCGGAGGCGAACCGGCGGATGTAGCGGCCGAGGACAGCGTCGATGCCGCGGAGCTTGTAGAGCTCGTCCTCGACGTCGCCCCACGCTTCCCATTCGTTGTCCATCGCCTCCATCTGATCGCCGCGCGTCGCGCGGTCCTCTGACGGGCGACCGCCCGGGAACTTCGCCATCGCGCGGTCGTGCAGCGCGGCCCAGCGGTCGAGGCCGGCGATCTCGTCGAGCGCGGTCCGTGTCCTCGCCGCGCAGTTCCCGGACGAGTTAGCGAAGTAACCGTGGTAGCCACCGCCCATCACTTCGCCCACGAGCTCGTTGACGAAGTAGACGTTCTGTTCGGCGCGCGTCATGCCGCGCAGACCGGTGGCGTACTTCTCGTCGAGGAGGCGTGACGCGATCTCGTTGACTACGTCGACGTCTCCCCTCTTCACCAGCTCGCGCGTCGATAGATTGGCGAGCTCGCGTGGTTTGGACAGACGCCTCCACTCAGCCTGGGACTCGGCGGACGGCGGACCCTCGTCGCAGCTCGTTCGCGTTTCACGGAGCTGGCGCCGGATACCCTTGGTGATCTGCTCCAACGTCCCGACGGTGCCGACCTTCACGTCGAGCTCGCGCGGCCCACCAGCGTCGCTGCGCGCCTTCAGCGTCGGTGCGGGCGACGTCGCCGTCGCCGTCGGTTGCTCCGACTTGCGGCACCCCTCGACGGACGGCAGGGATATCACCCAAGCCGCGACGACGACAACTCGCATGCGCAGCGGCAGTATAGGCCGGCCTCGCCGCATACGACTGACCGGCGCGCAACCGGCGCGAAAAAAGGCGGTATCGTCAGAGCGTGAATGGGGCGACTGACGAACGGCCGGCTGCGTTGAGTCCCTCGCCGCGGCCGGCCCGGCCGCCGTGGCGGGACTTCGTGCCGCTGATGCGCGCGTTCAACACCGACGTGCTGGGCGGGTTGACGCTGGTGCACCGGAAGTACGGGGACTTCGTGCGCACGCGGCTGCCGTTGCAGCTCTACTTCGTCGCGGATCCGCGCGCGATCGACGAGATCCTGGTCAAGAAGGCGGATGCATTTCGCAAGGATCGCGTGTCCCGGCTGCTCTCGCGCGTGGTCGGCAACGGCTTGCTGGTCAACGAGGGCGAATCGTGGCGCCGCCAGCGGCGGCTGGTGCAACCCGCCTTCCACCACCAGCAGCTGCAGTCGTACGCCGCGCTGATGACGGGCGCGATCGAGCGCGCGCGCGACGGCTGGCGTGGCGGCGAGACGCGCGACGTGCACGCGGACATGATGGGGGTGACGCTGAACATCGTCGCGGAGGCGCTTTTCGGCGCGGACGTGTCGGCCGCGGCCGGCGACGTCGGCCACACCATCAGCGAGCTGATGGAGGACTTCGGCCGCATCCTCGGGTTATCGGCGCGCTTCCAGCCGCCGGCCTGGGTGCCGACGCCCACCAACCGGCGGCTGCGCCGGTCCAAGCGGCGCATCAACGATCTCATCCAGGGCATCATCGACGAGCGCAGGAACAGCGACGAGTCGCACGACGATCTGCTGTCGCTGCTGATTCGCGCGCGCGACGAAGCGGGCGGGAAGATGACGGACACGCAGGTGCGCGACGAGGCGGTCGTCCTGTTCCTGGCCGGACACGAGACGACGGCGCTGGCGCTGACGTACGCGCTGCACCTGCTGGCCACGCACCCCGAATCGCAGGCGCGGCTGGCCGAGGAGATCGGCCGCGTGCTCGGCGGGCGCAGCCCCGGTCTCGCCGATCTGGAGAAGCTGGCGATGACCGAGGCCGTCGTGCTCGAGTCGATGCGCCTGTATCCCCCTGCGTGGGGCTTCGCGCGCGAGGCGCTCGCGCCCGTCGAGATCGCCGGCTTCGCGTTCCCCAAAGGGGCGGAGTTCGTGATTTCGCCGTGGGTCGTCCACCGCGACGCGCGCAACTTCGAGAACCCCGACGCCTTCAAGCCCGAGCGCTGGCAGAACGATCTGCAGCACCGCCTCGCGAAGTTCGCGTACTTCCCGTTCGGCGGCGGTCCGCGCGTCTGCATCGGCAACCGGTTCGCGATGATGGAAGCCAAGCTGGTGCTCGCCAGCGCCGTGCAGCGATTCCGCTTCGAGCCCACGCCTCAGACGAAGATCGACCTCTTCCCCAGCGTCACCCTGCGCCCGCGCGGCGGCGTCTCGCTTCGGCTGGTGGAACGAGGTTCCGTCGCGCCTTGCTCCGACACGTAGTCCATGCCGGTCACACCCTTTCACGGCGGCATCGGACTCGCGCTGAAAGCCGCAGCGGGCCGGCGGTTCTCGTTCGTGCTGTTCTGTTGCACGCAGATCGCGATCGATCTGGAGTCCGCGTACCACCTCTTTCGAGACGAGTGGCCCGTTCACCGGTTCTTTCACACGTTCATCGGCGCGGCGCTCGTGTCGACGGTGGCGGTGTTTGGCTTGCGTCCCGCGGTCACCGCGGTGCTGCGACATCTCGCACGCAGGCCGGACCTGCAGCGCTGGATCGGCCCGCCCGACATTTCCGTGGGGGCGGCGATCGTGACGGCGATCGTCGGATGTGTCGGCCACGTCATCCCGGACGCGATTATGCACGCCGACGTCGAGCCGTTCGCGCCGTTCACGTCGACGAACCCGTTCCACGAAGCCATCGCTGTCAGCACGCTTCACCTCGCGCTCGTCATCCTCGGCGTCGTTGGATTCGGAATGATTTTCCTGATGGGCCGTCCGCAAAAACGCGTCTAGACGAAGAACTGCCGCTTCGGCGCAGGCTGCGGACGTTCGCTGCCAATCTGACGGTGAGGGGGCCCATCCCGCAGAGTCTTCGCTCGGTATCGCCCTTGCACGGCCTGGGCGAATGACGGTCAAAACGAAGATCGGTCTTGGGGCCGGTGCATTGGTGGTGCTCTTCGTCGGAATCTTTCCGGACGCGGTTGTTGGCCGAGTGTTCGCCTGTCAGCGCTGGAGAGACGAACTGGGCGCGATCGACTTTTCCGACGGAATCCAGAAGGCGGAAGCAGACGTGATCGCGTCGCGGTACGAACGCGCCGTGCTGGGCTCTTGGTCGGCGTGCAGCGGAACCACGACGCCGACTCTGGTTGATGGCGTATGGCGTGCGCAGATCTTGTTCGGGTTCGGCGGTGAACCTACCGGTCATTGGATCAGCGTCAATCCGATCTCGGGCGGCGTCAGCGCGCCGGGCGGGCCCAGATATGCGACGTATGCGTCATTCAGAAGGGCGGCGCTCGTGCACGCTGTTCTCTACGGGCGCTAGCGCTCTTTCCTAGATGTCACTGGTTCGGCCAGCGCTGCGAGCGGTAGCACGCGGCGGATCGCATCGACGTCGTGGCGCGTGGACGTGCCGCCGCCGCGGATCTCGACGTGGACGCCGGAGCGCAGCTGGATCAGCAGGTCGCAGCTGTCGGGGGCGCGGGCTTCGCATTGATAGAAGCCGTTGCCGGCGGTGGCGGGCAGACCGAGGTCGGCTTGCGGGAATCCGGCGTTGCTCATCGCGAGCCAGTTGTCGTACGCGGTCTGATCCATCGGATGGCGCGCCAGCGTCACGGTGATGTGCGTGGCGCCGGCGGTGTACGTTCGGCGCAGGTAGCCGTCGCCGGGCTGGCGCGCACCGGCGGAGAAGCCGGGAATCGCGTCGGGAAGGTCGAACGCGGGCGCGGCGGGGGCGGCGAGGCGGCAGCCGGCCAGCATGAAAGTCACCAGCACGACGATGCCGTAGCGGCGCATGGCCGTCGACGATAGCATTGGCTGCTGGTGGCCTCCGCGTCCGGTCGGACCTTGCGAATCGTGACGATCATGGCCGTCGGGGCGATCGCGTGCAGCCATAGTCCGCCTCCGCCGCCAATGCCGTTGCCGTCGCTTCCGCCCCCGAATGTCGCCGCCTTCCCAATGACAGGGCCGGCGACCGTTCCAATGACACGGCCGGTGACCGTCGCCGCCCCGACGCGCACCTGTCATTGCTTCGACTGGGTCCACCAGGACGAGTTCGGGTACGAATGCTTCGAGAACGCTTTCGCGTGCACGCACGCGCACGCGACGTCGGGTTTCATCGACCGGACCGAATGTCGAACCACCATTCTTTACCAGCAGTGCGTGAAGGTCGGTTGCAAGGGCGGCACGTGCTATCGCTACGGCGAAAACTGCCCGCCCGCGCCGTCGAACTAGTACGTGTTGGCGGCAGCCAGCAGGTTTTTGACGGCGACCCTAGGGGAGATCCGCGCGTTACGCACGCGCCCGCGACGCGCACTGATCCACAGAGGGAGGCGTGTCATGAAACATCTACTCTGTGCGGTGGCAGCGCTCGCGCTGCCGATGGCGATGGCCTGCGAACAGCCGATCGCGAACGACGCGGCGGGCTCCGACGAGGCGCTGACGCTGCCGGGTGCGCGCACCGCGGTGATGAAGAACGCGGCGGGCGCGACGGTGGCGAAGGTGCTGTTCGCGCGGCTGGGCAGCGAACGGGCGCTGGTGACGGTGACGGTCAGCTTTCCCGGCATCCGGGCGGGTTTCCACGGCTTCCACATCCACGCCAACGACAACCCGGCCAACGGCGACGGCTGCATCGCCGATCCGGCCCAGCCCGCCAACACGCACTTCGTTTCGGCGGACGGCCACTTCAATCCGACCGGGCAGACGCACGGCAATCATGGCGGCGACACGCCGGGCGTGAATGTGCTGAGCGACGGTAGCGCGCTCCTGAATTACACACACGAGGTGGCGGTGGCCGACCTTACCGGCCACGCCGTCATCCTGCACGAAGGGATGGACAACTTCGGCAACATCCCGCTCGGTACGGCCGCCAATCAGTACACGGCGAATTCGCAGGACGCGATCACGGCGACGCAGAACACGGGCAACGCCGGCAACCGGATCGCCTGCGGCGTCATCCAGTAAACGAAGCTACGGCGCCGCGAGCGGTGCGTACTCGAACCAGTCGAAGTCGGCCGGCACGGTCGAGCGCTTGCCGGCGCCCGTCGCGTACAGGCCGATCACGGCGCCGGTGAAGTGGTTCCGGCCGTGCTTGTGGATCTCCTCGGCCGACAGCGCACGCGCCGGTAGCGTGCCGAGCCGCTGGGCGGCGGCGCTCCCCGTCGCGACGGCGAAGGTGTACGACGTCTCGTCGGACGTCATCTCCAGCGTCACGGCGCCGTCGCCATTCAAGGGCGCGCGGCCGACGACCGTCGACACGCCCGCGATCCGGCTGGTCAGTACAGCCTCGCGTCCCGAAGCGCCGCGGCGGACGGCCAGGTCGTAGCGGTCGGTCTCGTTCGCGCGCACGGTCAGGCCCGCTTCGTCGCCCGCCTCGCGTGGCGCGAACTCGAGCCGCGCGCGGCAGCGCAGCCGGAAGTGCTGCTGCCGCCGCACGACCAGCGCGGGCGACGCGACGTCGTCGAGCGTGATCGCCGAGCCGGTCAGACGCAGGAAACCGGGCCGCGCCGACAGTGACGTGTCGCCCGCGTTCGGGTTGCGCACGGACATCCACTCGAACCCCAGCGCCGGCCGATCGAAGTCGTCGCGCGCCGGCGCGGGCGCCGCCGGTTGCGCCGGCAGAGCGGGCGCCGGCATGCGCAGCTCGACGCGGCCGCCGTCGCCGATGGTCGGCCAGCCGTCGGCGGAAAAGCGCACCGGCGCCAGGAACGTCTCGCGGCCCAGGTGGTTGAAGCGCCCGCCCTGCGGCCGGATGCCCAGGAACACCGCCCAGGTCGTCCCGTCATCCAGCTCGACGAGGTCGGCGTGGCCCGTCGCCTGGATCGCGTGCTCGGGCCGGTTCCGGTGCGTCAGGATCGGGTTGCCCGGGAAGGACTCGAACGGTCCGAACGGGGACGCGCCGCGCGCGACGACCTCCATGTGCCCGTACTCGGTGCCGCCCTCCGCCGCGAACAGGTAGTAGCGCCCCTTCATCTTGTAGACGTGCGCGCCCTCGGGCCAGATGCCGCCCGTTCCCTCCCAGATCACCCGCATCGGATCGCGCAGCGCGCCCGTCGCCGGATCGATGCGCGCCTGGGAGATGCGCGGGTGATCCTGGACCGCGCCCTTGCCGTCGCGCAGGTAGTAGGTCTCGCCGTCGGCGAACAGCAGCGACGGATCGAAGCCGCCGTGCTCGCCGCGGTCCAGCCAGATCGGATCGGACCACGGCCCGCGCGGGTCGGTGGCCGTGACGTAGAAGCTGCCGTTGCGCTTGGGCGAGCCGACCATCGTCGTGATCATGTAGAAGCGGCCCGCGTGGTGGCGCAGCGTCGGCGCGTAGATGCCGCCCGAGCTGTACACGCCGGCGAGGTTCAGCTGGCTCTCGCGCGTCAGCACGTGTCCGATCTGCGTCCAGCTCACCAGGTCGCGGCTGTGGAAGATCGGGACGCCCGGGAAATATTCGAAGCTGCTGTTGACCAGATAGAAGTCGGCGCCCACGCGGCAGATGCTGGGATCCGGATACATGCCGGGCAGGATCGGATTGCCGAACGTCCGTTCCGCGGCAGCCGCCGGCGGTTTCAGCTTGCCGCCATCAACCACGAACCCCCAGCCTCCGCACAGAATCGCGACGGCTGTGAAAGCCGCAAGCGTGGTCGTCCATCTCGGCACGCGTCATCCAAGCACAGGACGGCGCGGCGGGCGACGGGATTGTACGCGCGGGGCTGGCGCGCGCGTGTCAGTCCAGGGGAGAGGGCATGGGCTTACCCATCGTCTTGCGAATGGCCGCGCCCGCGGTGTGGCGGCCGTGCGGTACCGCGATCTTTCCCTTGATCGGCATCTCGGGAACCGGCGCGGGCTCGCCCATCATCGGAGGAGCCGGCGGATCGACGACGGGCGGCGGCAGCGCGACCTGGCCCGGGACGTCGATCGGCATGGGCGCGCCCATCAACTGCTCGCCGCCCATCAGCCGCTTCAGCCCCATCAGACCGACGAACTGCGCGCAGACCTGCGCCCACAGCACGATCAGCAACGTGCCCGCGAACACCAGCAGCCCCTTCTTGCGCGCGGCCCGCAGGCGCTCGCGGCAGTCGGACGTCAGGATGGTGTTGTCGGGGCGGCGGTAGATGCGCAGGCACGCGCGCGCGCCCAGCAGGCGAATCGCCTCGGCGCGCGTCAGCGCCGACACGTTGTAGACGTTCTGCTTGCACTGACCGCAATGCCGGACCTGCTCGTCGCCGCGCATTGCGTCCCACGGTACCTCGCAGGGGATCGGGATCTCGACCAGGTCCAGGGCATCATTGACGACGGGGAGTGAGCGGCGCATGGGGCAGCTGAGACGGGCGTCGCGTGCGAAGGATCTCGGCTAACATCAACGACGCCGCATGCACCGTGCCGGCATATCGCTTAAGTCAGCATATCTCCTCGCATTGTTTGCGATGTGGGGCGTCCCGCGACGGGCCGGCGCGAACGGCGCCTTCCCCGAATCCGACGCCGTCCTGGTGCCGCGGGACCGACCCGCGCAGATCATCCTGTCCACGAACTTCGGGCTCATCATCTCGGACGACGACGGCGCGACGTGGCAGTGGACGTGCGAGCGACCGGAGACATCGATGGCGACCACCTACATGCTGGGCGCGCCCCCGCAGGAACTCCTCTACGCCCTGTCGCCCGACGTCGGACTGGCGACGTCGGATGACGTCTCGTGCCGGTGGGTCCACGCGGGTGGCGCGCTCGCGAACGCGATCGTGACCGACGTGTTCCCCGATCCGTCGGATTCGCAGCGCGTGCTCGCGATCGCCGCCGCAAGAACCGACGCCGGGATCGGGTCGGATACCGTGTACGAATCGACGGACGGCGGCGAGACCTTCGCCGCGACGCCGCTTTTCGTCGCGAGCACGGGCGACAAGCTGGTCGGCGTCGAGATCGCGCGCACCGATCCGCGCATCATCTATGTCGCGATCGCGGCGCCCGGCCCTCACCCGATGCTCGCGCGGTCGGACGACGCGGGCGCGCACTGGGAGACGCTGGACCTCCAGCCGTCGGTCGGCGCGCGGACCGCGCGCATCGTCGCCGTGGATCCCGCCGACGCGAACGTCGTCTACCTGCGCGTGATCGGCGGGGCGGACGAATCGCTGGCGATCAGCCGCGACGGCGGCATGTCCTTCACGACACCGATCACCTTGCCCGGCGGCGTGCTGAGCGCGTTCGCCCGTCTGGCCAGCGGCACCGTGCTGGTGGCGGGCCTGCTTCCCAGCGACGGCGGCACGACGGCCGGCCTCGGCTGGCGCTCGGGCGACGGCGGCGTGACGTTCGAAGACTGGACGCTGGCGCCGATGCCGCGCGTGCGCGCGCTCGCCGAGCGCGAAGGCAAGCTGTACCTCGCGGGCAGCAACTACCAGGACGGATGGGCGCTGGCCGTGTCCAGCGACGAGGGCCGAACGCTCCAGCCGATCGCGCGTTACAACCAGGTCGGTTCGGTGAGGGCGTGCGTGGCGGCCGTCTGCCAGGACCTGTGCGACGACCAGGCGGGCCGCAAGATCTGGGGGCCGGAGGTGTGCAACCCGTCGCTGGGCGACGGCGGCGCGGACGCCGGCCCGCCCCCGTCGTCGTCGGGGTGCGGCTGCGGCACGGCCGCGCCGCGCGGCGCGACCGAGATCGTCGCGGCGCTGTTCGCGGCGTTCGCCATGGCGCTGCGAAATGCGGCAAGGCGGCGACGCCGCATCGTCGACTAACTCAGAGGCGCCCGTTCAGCGCGGCGAAGCGCACCAGCTCGACGCCCGAATGCACGCCGAGCTTTCTGTTGATGCGCGCGCGATGCGTCTCGACGGTCTTCACGCTGATGAACAGCTCCGCCGCGATCCGCTGATTGCCGTGCCCGGCGACCACCAGATCGAAGATCTCGCGCTCGCGCGCGGACAGCTGACCGAACAGCCCTTCCGACTGCGCGTCCTGACGGCCCTCCACCATCAGCTCGGGATCGAAGCGCGGCGGCAGGTAGCGCGCGCCGCCGGCGACCACGCGCACGGCGCCGAAGATCTCCTCGGCCGACTGTTCCTTCAACGCGTATCCGCGCGCGCCGGCCGCGAACGCCTCGCGCACGAAGCACGGGTTGTCGACCGCGGTCAGGATCAGCACGCGCGCGCCGCGGTGGCGCCGGCACAGCTCACGCGTCGCGGAGATGCCGCTCTCGCCGCGCAGGAAGAGGTCCATGATCGTGAGGTCGGGATGGTGCTGGTCGGCGAGCCGCCACGCATCCTGCGCGGTCGCGGCCTCGGCGACCATTTCGAATGACGGTTCCCGGGTGGCGAAAAGCTCTCTCAAGGCGGAGCGAAAGACCGCATGATCTTCGACCAGCATCAACCGCATTCGCGCAGGACCTTCCTTCCCCCCCCGCGGGGAGCCTCCTGCGTGAAGCGGGGTGAGTCCTATCGGGTCTTTCCCGTATTCGTCTTTGGCACCGGCTAAAGTGTGCCGGCTAACGAAGGGGCAGTGTCCCGCTCGCCACCATCCCGGCCGCTGCGATGCCGCCAACCACCATCGACGCCACGATCATGATGCCCAGCCAGCACCCGGCGACCGCCGCGGTGTAGGCCAGCGCCTTCTCGGCCGGGCATTTCATCAGTCGCTGCAAGCCGAGGTACAGAAGGTAGAGCGAGTAAAGCATCGCCAGCCAGACCAGCGCCCCCAGCGACGGGATGATCCCGAGAATGCCGACGACCCACACCGGCGTGGCGGAGTAGACGGCGACCTTCAGGCCTTGCGCGACGCCTTTCTCCGCGCCGAACTTCGGCGCGAGCGCGTCGATGATCAGCGCGACCGCGTACGTGGCGCCCACGGAGATCCCGAGCATCACGACGCCGGCCACCAGCAGGCTGGCGATCGAAAAGCCCACCGGGCGGACGAAGCTGTTGCCGATGAACTCCGCGACCGCCTTGGCCCCCGCCAGCGGCAGCGCGTAGTTCTTCAGAAGGTCAGCCGTGGGTGTGCTCTCGCCGGCGATGACCTCCCATTCCTGGTTCGGCTTCAGACAGATGTTCTGGACTCGCTGAACTAGCGCCATGGCGTCCTCCTTGCCCGAGACGCGCATGTTACGCCCGTCTCCGGTTTCGGTGTGAACCGTCGGCTAATCGACGGACACGGTGTTCGGCAGCTCGTTCACGTCGGCCGCGCTGGCCGGAAACGCGGAAGCGAGCGCGTTTCCCAGCAGCTCGACCGCCGCGACCATGCCCGCGGTGGGGTCACCTCTGCGGAAATCCGCGGTGATGCGTTCGACGACGCGGTCCCAGAAGTCCGGCGCCACCTTGGCGTGAATGCCGGCGTCACCGAGCACGACGACCTTGCGCCGCCGCGGCACCAGGAAGATCAGCACGCCGTTGCGCGCGCGCGTGGCCGACACGCCCATGCGCCGGAACGCGCGCTCGGCAGCGGCGCGCGTGTCGGCCCAGAACCAGGAACGGGCGATCGCAACGCAGATCTCGCCCGAGGTGCGCTGCTCGGCCGCGCGGATCGCCCCCTCCACCGCGTCGAGGTCGATGCCGTGCGCGATGCGCTTGGCCGGCGTCACCATCCGCCGGACGCGCCTCCGCCGCCCGTGCTCCCGCCGCCGCCCGAGAAGCCACCACCGCCGCCGCCCCCGCCCCAGCCACCGCCTCCGCCGCCCCACCAGTTGCTGTCGCCGCCCCAGCGGCTTCTGCCCGCGGACCCGAGGAGGAACAAAGCCCACGGGTGACGACGCGCGAGGAAGAAGACGACCACGAAGAAAACCAGCATCCCCAGAAACCCTGTCTTGATCAGCGCCACCCTGGACGCGTCGGGCCGGCGCGGCTCGGGCGCGCCGCCGATCGCGGCGATCAGCGCGTCCACCCCCGCCTTCACGGCGCCGTCGCGATCGCCGGCGCGAATGCGCGGCGCCATGTCGTTCTGGATGATCCGTCCGGCGCGTGCATCCGGAACGGCGCCCTCGAGGCCATAGCCGACGGCGATGCGCAGGCGCCGATCCTCGCTGAAGATGAACAGCGCGACGCCGTCGTCGTGGCCCTTGCGCCCGATACCCCAGGCGGTGAACGCCTTGACGGCCCAGTCCTCGATCGGTACGCCGCCGGTCGTCTTGTCGATCCAGACGATCAGCTGGTGCCCGGTCCCGCGTTCGTAATCCTCCAGTTCGCGCGTCAGGCTGGACGCGTAGGCCGGGGAAAGGAACCCCGCGTGGTCGGTGACGAACTCGGTCGGCGCCGGCGGGATCGCGGTCGGATCGGCCGCGCGCGCGACGCCGGCCGCGGCGGCCGTGACGGCAAAGGCCGCGACCGCGACGATCAGAAGCCGGCGGTGCATGGCGGTCATCGCCGGGGCGACGTCAGAACTGGACGCGCGGCGCGGTCTCGGCGCCGGCCTGGGCCTTGAAGTACGCCTTCTCCGCGAACCGTCCGCCGAAGGCGCTGGCGATGATGTTGGTCGGGAACGTGTTGCGCGTGCTGTTGAACGCCTGCGCGGTCTGGACGAAACGCATCCGCTCGACGGCGATGCGGTTCTCGGCGCCCTCCAGCTGGACCTGAAGGTCACGGAAGGCCTGGGTGGCCTTCAGATCGGGGTAGCGCTCGACCACGACCATCAGCTTCGACAGCGCGGATGAAAGTTGATCCTGCGCGGCGCGGAATTTCTCGACGGAGGCGGCGTCGTTCGGCGACGTGTTGCCCTGCACCTGACCGACCTTGGCGCGCGCCTCGGTGACGGCGGTGAAGGTGTCCTTCTCGAACTTGGCCGCGCCCTTGACGGTCTCGACCAGGTTCGGCACCAGGTCCGCGCGCCGCTGGTAGACGTTCTCGACCTGCGACCACTGCGCCTGCACGGCCTGGTCCATCGAGACGAGCTTGTTGTAGCTCCTCACCCCCCAGAAGCCGACGATTGCCGCCAGGACCAGGAACCCGAGGACGAACTTTGACATGCCTCAAGCATAGGCACTGCCGGCGGCCCGACAACCAGGGGGCGTCAGGAGGCGCGTGAGGCCGCGCGGCTCGGTTCGCGCACGGGCGTCGCGCAGATCTCCGCCAGCGTCCCCGCGATCTCGGCCGGCGCGACCTCCTTGGTGGCTCGTCCTTTCTTGCGGTCGGTCGCGCGGACGATGTCAGCCAGCGACAGCATGCCGACCGGACGCCGATCGCGATCGACAATGGGGATTCGCCTGATTTGATAGGTGCGCATCATCTTCTCCGCGGTCGAGACCGCGTCATCAGGGCCGCAGCACTGCAGGTTGCGGGACATCGCCTCCGAGACCGATATCGCGCTGGGCGCGCGATCGCGCATCAGCGACGCCATGCAGATGTCGCGATCGGTGATCATCGCGAGGACGCGACCTTCACCGTCGAGAACGGGCACCGCGCCGCAGTCGCAGTCCCACATCAGCCGCGCCGCGACCGCGGTCGAGTCGGTGGCGCGGACGGTGGCCACCTGCTTCGTCATCAGGTCTCGGATCTTCATGAGCAACCTCCCAGTCTCAAACTAAGGCGCGAGGGATTGCCTGGGCCCGATCGGGTGCCACGATCGAAAGAGGAGGCGGGTCATGAGGTGGATGGGTTGCATGAGCTTGTTGGCCTTGCTCGCGGTCACGGCAGGGCCGGCGCGGGCGGAAGAGCAGCCGGAGGCCGGCGGTGAGACAATCATCAGGGCGCCGCAAGACAGGGCCGCTCTCGATGCGAGCATCACCAACGACATCAAGGCGAAGCTCGAGGCTGAATGGATGCTGCGCCATGCGGACGTGATCATCTCGACGCAGAACGGCGTGGTGACGCTGGTGGGAGTGGTCGACACGGTGTTCGCGCGCGATCGGGCGGTCAATGTGGCGACGAACGCCACCGGAGTCGCGTACGTGAACAACATGCTCCGCTTGAACAGCTCGTCGCCGAGCGCGCCGATGCGCAACTAGTTCTAGTCGCTCCGCGCCGCAGGCGCGGTCTGCGACTATTGTTTTTTTCAGGTAGCCGCACTCCCGCGCTTCGCGCGGAGCGACTAGAGCGCATCTCATAAATCGCGCGATCTAAGTGCGCGAGACTCGATCACTTTTCGGGAGGGGATCGACAGGTGGATCAATCTCTGATCTAACCTTGATGTGGACCTCACCGAAGAGCAGTGGGCTCTGATCGAGCCTATTTTTCCCGAGAAAGAGACGCTCCACGAGAACGGGCGTGGACGGCCGTACCGCGATCCTCGAGACGTCTTCCATGGCGTGCTCTGGGTCCTTCGCACGGGTGCGCCGTGGGCGGACCTGCCACGGCGCTACCCGCCATACCAGACCTGTCACCGTAGGTTTCAGGGCTGGGTCCGCGACGGTACGCTCGAGAAGATTCTCCGGACTCTCGCCGAGCACCTGCGTCGTCGAGGAAAGCTAGACCTGACGGAAGCTTTCATCGACGGGACCCACGCAGGTGCAAAAAGGGGGGCCCTCTGGTTGGGAGAACTCGACGCGGCCTCGCGACCAAGATCATGGTCATTTCAGACCGCTTTGGTCTTCCTGTCGCCGCAAGGATTGCGAGTGGTCCGCGACATGAGCAGAAGCTCGTCGAAGAAACCATCGCCTCCCGCTTCACGCGGGCGCTCCCGAAGCTCCTGATCGGCGACAAGGCTTACGACAGCGACCCTCTCGACGCTGAGCTCAAGAAGCGCGGCATCGTGCTCGTCGCTCCGCACCACCCGAGGCATCCCAAGACCCAGGACGCCAGGCGCCTACGCCGCTACAAGCGCCGATGGCATGTCGAGCGGCTCTTCGCCTGGATCCTGCGCAACCGTCGGGTCCACACCCGCTACGAAACCAAAGCCGGCAACTTCATGGGCTTCGTCTGGCTCGCCTGCGTCCGAATCCTTCTGAGGCATTTATGAGATGCGCTCTAGTCGCGCGGATTCGGTCGCGCTTCGCGGTCGAGCAGGGCGCGCTTGCGCGCGATGCCCCAGCGGTAACCCGTCAGCGCGCCGTCGCTGGCGATCACGCGGTGGCAGGGGATCGCCACCGCGATCGGATTGCTGGCGATCGCGCGCGCCACCGCGCGCACCGACCGGGGCGCGCCGATCTTGCGGGCGACCGCGCCGTAGCTGGTGGTGGCGCCGGTCGGGATCGCGCGCAGCGCCTGCCACACCCGCTGCTGGAACGCGGTGCCGCGCACGTCCAGCGGTAGATCCAGGCCGACGGCGGGCGCCTCGACGAATCCGACGACCCGCGCGACCAGCTTCTCGAAGCGCGCGTCGGCGCCGATCAGGTTCGCGCGCGGGAACCGCTTCTGGAAGTCGCGCAGCAGCTCGTCGGGATCGTCGCCCAGCAGGATCGCGCACACGCCGCGCGCGGTGGCGGCCACGAGGATCGCGCCCAGCGAGCACTGCCCGACGGCGAACCGGATGGTGGTGTCGGCGCCGCCCGCGCGGTACGCCGTCGGCGTCATGCCCAGCATCGCGTCCGCGTGCTCGTAGAAGCGCCCGCTCGAGTTGAAGCCTGATTCGTAGATGGCGTCGGTGACGCTCTTGCTCGCGGCCAGCCGATCGCGCACGCGCCGCGCGCGCTGGGCCGCTGCGTACGCGGCGGGCGTCACGCCCGTCTCCCGCCTGAACACGCGGTGAAAATGCCAGGCGCTGAGCCCGGCCGTGCGCGCGAGCTCGGCCAGGGGCGGGACCTCGGCGCGGGACTCGATCAAGCGGCACACTGCGGCCACCGTGTCGGATCGTTTCTCGCTGCGTGCGTTCATGTGACCATCGTGGCCCACGCGGCGCTCGGCCGCACTCCGGGTCTTGCTGTCACCGTCCAGCTTCGCACGCGGGCGCCCGCCGTCACCAGATTCAAACGGGAGGTGCCTCATGATTCGCAAGCTATCGTCGGGCAAGTATCGCGTTTACTCGCGCCGCCAGAACCCGAAGACGGGCAAGCGCCGGAACCTGGGGACGTTCGCGACGCGGTCGGCCGCCGAGAAGCACGAGCGCGCCGTGCAGTTCTTCAAGCGCGCCTAGCCCGGTGCCGCGCGGCGCGGGCTCACGGAACGGAGATCTCGAACGCGACGCAGTAGTTGGTCTGCGCGGCGCGCGTCAGCGAGCCGACGAACGGATCCGAGTCGCGCAGCTGTCCCCAGCGCGCGGTGCCGTTGGGCCGGATGTTGCCGTCGGAGGTCCAGGCGTAGCCCACCGTCAAGCCGGTGGCGGGCAGATCGGTCGCGCACGTGATCTGAACGGTGTCGCTCGCGATGGCGACGCTGCTGATGGTGATGTGCGTGGCGCCGGACCGCACCTCGAACCCGCGTCCCTGCGCCCACTCCATGAACCCGTTCTGGTGCGGCATCGGCAGCGTCGTGTCCCACGCCAGCGGCGGTAACGGGACGTGAAAGTGCACGGTGATCACGCGGCCGCTGCGCTCGACGGTCGTCGGCTGCAGCGGCTGCCAGTCCTTGCCCAGGACGACACGCTGGTACATCACCTCGCCGTACTTTTCGCCCAGCCGTTCGTAGTCCGGGTTGGTGAGGTGGATGTTGTCGTTGACGTACGCGTACTGGTACTTCGGGCCGGTGCAGACGATCTGCCCCGGATAATCGACGCCGATGCGCCACTGCGCCTGCGTCGCCGGCGCGGTGGCGCCCGCGCCCGCCGACGAGGAATGCTGCTGCGAGAGCAGCATCGGGATGGGCCAGGTCTGCCCGGTGAGCGCGGGCAGGTCCTGGTTGTAGCTCTGCCACAGCTTCACCATGTCGGCCTCGAAGGTCGCGCTGCCGGCATCCGATTCGCCGTGCGTCAGCACGATCGCGCCCACGCCGTAGCTCTTGCCCTGCGCCTTGGCGAGCCGCGCGATCGCAGCGACCTCGAACAGCGACGCGGCGTAGGCGCGGCCCGTCGTTCCTGTGTCGGTCGCGCCCTTCTGGAGGATCGCGATCGTCTGTCCCGCCTCGCCTACCTCGGTGTGCACGCTGACGTAGTCACGGGTCTGGCCCGCCATCACCAGCGTCGTCAATTCGTCGGCCATCGCCGTGTGGTACGACTCGCCGTAGATGTTGCGCGGGTAGGGGCTGGGGTAACCGGTCGCGATCGCGCGCAGGGTCTCGGTCAGCGGCGCCACCGACAGCATCGCGTTCATCGGGTCGTAGGGCGGCACGCTGGCGTTGCCGAGCGACAGCTTCAGGTTGCGGAAACGCTGCGTGGTCGCGCCGATCGTCATCGCGGGCGCGTTGCCGTGTCCACCGACGGACAGGCTCTGCCCCGTGCCGACGACGCCGACCCAGTCCCACGTCGGCGCGGCGACGACGCCGGTGCCCGCGGAGCCTGCACCTGCGCCGCCGCTCCCTGTCGATCCACCGCTGCCACCGCTGCCACCGCTGCCGCCGCCCGCGCCGCCGCCGCGGCCGGCCGATCCGGTGCCGCCGCCGCTGGCCGCCTGCGCGCCGCCGCCGCCGCTGGTCCCCGCGCCGCCTCCGCTCGCGCCGGTTCCGCCGGTGCCGGCGCTGCCGCCGCCCGCGCCGCCGCGTCCCGCGGCGCCCGTCGTTCCGCTCCCGCCGCTGGTGCCGGCGCCGCCGGTGCCGGTGCTTCCCCCGCTGCCGCCGCCGGCGTCGCCGCCGCGGCCGCCGCCCGCGTTCGTGCCCGCGCTTCCCGTTCCCGCCGCGCCGCTGCCGCCCGCACCGCCCTTGCCGCCCGTCGATCCCCCTCCGCCGCCGCCGCAGCCGAGCGCGATCAGGATCGCCGCTACCGCTCCCGCTTCACCCCAGCCGCGAATCGAGACGAAGGCTCTAGGGCGACAGCGTGAGCGATCCGGCATCGAGCGCAACTTCATAATAGCCGTGAT
>Ga0207681_10000672_pt1 | contig 22530 bp, 14 predicted proteins | sample KBSS53metaG_FD_184324 | JGI IMG/M metagenome (GOLD analysis project Ga0207681, IMG submission 184324) | Switchgrass rhizosphere microbial communities from Kellogg Biological Station, Michigan, USA - KBS S5-3 metaG (SPAdes) (version 2) | ecosystem: Host-associated > Plants > Roots > Rhizosphere... | reverse complement strand
AAACTATCGATCAATCAATCTGGAATAAATTCGGGCAGGACGGTTGATGAGTCAGCGGCAAGGTCGGTCGCCAGTTTCAGCGCCGATTCAACCGCGGCAGGTTTCGCATCGTTAATCGTCGTAGTAATTCGCACCATCGCGCCGTCTGAGCGGCGCATTCGAACGCTATCTAACACCGTGTAGACCTTCCCCCAGTATTCACTTGCAACCGAGCGGCCGCGACCCTGATACCAGTAGACCAGCACCTCTTTATGGTCGCCGTTTTGAATCACATACTTGTTGGCAACGAAAGCCGCTCTGCCTTTAGGCGCGATCGTGACGCGGCCCGGTTCGCTCATCACCCAGCCTGAACCAGGTAAACAATTCAGAGGGCTGTGATACGTGGCACCATCGCGCTGGCTCGCGTAGTAGCCGACATAAAAGTTGACCGTACGTCCATCGTCGCTGCGATAATTCCGCAGCAGGTAGTCGCTGGCCCGCAGCACCGCGAGCGTTTCCGCGTCAAACTGTTCGTCATTCCCAATCTGTTTCCACGAGCCGAGTTGGCCCGGAAACTCTTTGAGACTTTTGCGTTCGACGCGAACCTCGCCCAGGTATTCCCACGCGTTTACAGCCGCGCCGCCGGCGAGCAGCACCACCAACAAAATCGCGAAGCGCCAGGATTTCATTGTTGTGCTCCAGTGGAAGATGTAGGGGCGGGTGTCCGCCCTGGGCGCACACGCGGGTGCGCCCCTACAACCGCTGCAAGTTGCACCGGCGCCGTGTTGGGCGAAACAGGTCGCGTTTGCGAGACGCGATCTAAAAGCCAGCCGACGCCAAACAACATCAGAAACGCGACGACATAAATCACCCAACCAGAAAAGGTATGGAAGAAGCCGTCAGCGACGCGCGTTCCGTAGTAGCGTGCGAGTATGCCGGTGCCGCTGACGCGCAGCGCGTTCGTAAAGATGGCAATGGGAATGGCCGACAGCACGATGATCGTCGAGCGCCAAAAGCCGAACTGCTTTAGTCGTGCGAAGGCCGAGTTAAAAAACGAAGACGATGAGGCATTGCCGTCGCCATCCGAGTCGTCGCGCGGATGTGTGAAATAAGCGAAGACTACGGCCAGCGTCACAAGCGTCATGAGCGAACGAATGCCGCTGCAAGCTTCAACCACTTCCAGCTTCTTTGTCTCGCGCGCGCCCAGCGGCATCAGCTCAATCACGTTGCCCTGGCGCAGCACTGGAATATCGAACAACGTCATCGCCGACACGGCACAGCGCGACGCAAATAGCTGGAGGGGAAAGGCAATCTTGTTGAAGATAATTGCCGGAATAGGGATGGCTAGCAGCAGCAGAAACAGCGGCACAATCATCAGGCGCAAAAGCTGGAAGCCCCAGAAGTAGAGCAGGATTCCGGCCAGGATCAGCACCAGGGAAGTGCGTTGCACGAAGAGTTCGGCTCCGGCCGTGCCTGCCCAGAGGGCGAGCATTGCGGTCGAGACCGCCAGCAAACCACACCACATCGCCGGGCGTCGCGCGCTTTGTGCTAATCGTTCGCGCTGACTCCAAACAATGAAGCCGATGATGAAAGGGATCAGGAGGCCGTGGGAATAGTTTTCGTCGGTCCACCAGTCCCTGCCCAGCTTCGCGAGCACGGTGGCGTACGCGAAAGCCAGCGCACCGGCAATGGCAAGTATTCGCCAGAGATGTTTGGAAATGGGGAAAGCGGAGACTGTCGGGGCGTTCATAGACGGCACTCGCTCGACGGAAACTCAATAAGTAGGGCACGGCATGCCGTGCCCCGGAGAATGTTGGGTAAGGAAAGGGCAAGTTTCCCTACTCGATCAACTAAAGTTTTAAAGGAAGGTGGATTCCGCGATGATGGACGGCGGGTTGGAATTTTTTAGCCTGAGAAGTGTGACGCAATTTGTCACCGGATGTAGGGGCGGGCGGACCTGCGTGTCCGCCCTCTTAACGCCACCTGAAACGGGCGGACACAGGTCCGCCCCTACAATACCAGCGCGATTAATCGTTAGCAGTGAAGTAAACGGAGTAAGACGTTAAGAATTCCGGATGGCTGCCGCGCGCAGTTACCATATAACCTCGCGCGCCGTTGCCGGGTTCCACTTTCCACTTGTAAGAATAGTTCTGTCCATCGGTTGCCTTCGCCGCGTCTTTGAGTCTGCCGATTTCGGAATATCTGACTCGCTGCGGCCGGGCCACTACTGTGATCAGGATTAGGCGATGTTCGCTGCTGAAGCGCACGATCAGGTAACTGTACTTCGCGTCGCGCTTCAGGATCCAAACTTCCTGCTCGCCACCTTCTTCCTTTTCCTTTTCTTCCTTTTCCTGCGTCGCGATCTTGCGCAGCCGTTCGTGCACGGCTTCCTCCGTCATGTCCAGCCGGAGACCGAACGACCGGCCCGGGGCATCCTTCGCGACTGCCGAAACGCATTGCGTAGTCAACGCAAGGCCCAAGAATAAATTTACGGCGAAGCGTCTAGTCATGATCCACTCCTAAGCGTTTGACGATTCATTCACTCTATTTACAGCGCTTTGAGAAATTCGGTAGTGCGCCAGTTTCAGGTTTGCTCTGTGCTACCTTTGTGTTCTCTGTGCCTTTGTGGTGAATTCGATAAGCAAACATCCACCACAGAGACACAGAGTTCACAGAGGACGCACAGAGATTCTCAAATTAGGGCGCTACCAGAAATTCTTGAGGCGAGTATTGCTATCAAGGTAGGGCCACGGCATGGCGTGCCCCTACATCGGATAAGAAAATTACTCACTGACAACCGCCTGATAAATCTGAAGCGTCTCCTCGGCATCTCGCTCCACATTAAACTTTTCGCGCACGCGCGCCAGACCACGCATGCTCATCGCGCGTCGCAGCGTGTAATCTCGCGCGATCTTTTCAATCGCATCCGCAAACGAAACTTCGTCGCGAGGCATTGCCAACAAACCACTCACTCCGTCAGCGACGATTTCTGGAGTCGCGCCGCTGCGACTGCCAACCACGGGCACGCCGCACGCCATCGCTTCGGCTGTTACCAGCCCAAACGCTTCGCCTGTCGACGCCAGCACAAAAATGTCTGTAGCCTGGAGGAGCGTAGATGGATCATCGCAGTAACCCAGCCAATGAATTCGATCGGCGACTCCCAAATCGTTCGCCAAATTTCGCAACCCTTCCAACATCGCTCCGTCGCCGGCGACGAGCAACTTGAAGGAAAGCGATCGCTGGGCCAGCAACGCGCAGGCGCGCACGATAGTTTGCGGATTTTTGAAGGGACGCAGGACGGAGACGGTGGAGATAGTCATTTCCTCCGGCCGAATGCCAAGCTCTGTTCTCAGACGCTGGCGCGTCGCCGGATCGGGATGAAAGCGATTCGTATCCACACCAAGGTGACGCACAATAATTTTTTCTTGAGACACGCCACAACTGATCAGTTGCTCCCTGACGAAGTTTGAAATAGCGATGACTTTCGCGGCGGGCTCAGTTGCAGTCGCGCCGCGCATTCGGATGAGTAGTCTTCTCCAGGAGGTCGCAGTGAGTTCGCCACTGTTGAGTTGTTCGTAGATGATGTGCGGCGCGCCGGCCATCCGGGCCAGGTAAATCACCGCGCTGAAGTAGTCGAAGAAACAGATGTGGACCAGCGAGACATCGTAGCGGCGAATTATTTGCCGGAGGCGCCGTAAGTATTGCCAGCGGCCGTCGCCATAATTTGCGACCTCGATTTCGGCGTCTGCGTCACGAAAGCGATCGGCTAACTCCTTTTTGATCTCCGCTGCGAAAACCAAAACTATCTTTGCGCCGATTTCACGCAGCCGCTGGCAAATTCGCAGATGAATATCCTCCTGACTCGTCCAGGTGCGCGGAGCGGAATCCAACAACAGCGCTACACTCAAATCTTTCATGGAAAGCCAATTCATCTCCTCTGTGCCATCACAGAGAAAAATCAGAACCTACAGATCGTAGAGCTGGATGAGCTGCGTCACGTTCCGTCGCAGATCGAATTTCTCCTCCACCACTTTCCGCCCGGCTTCACCCAGCTTTCGTCGCAATTCAGGATCGGTCGCCAGTGTGTTGAGTCGCTCGGCTGCGGCAACCGCATCGCCGCGCGCCACCAGAAAACCCGTCACGCCGCCAGTAACCAGTTCCGGTATTCCTCCGACATTCGTGGCCACGATAGGTTTGCCATAAGCCATGGCTTCGGCAATCATCCAGCCGAAAAGCTCCTCCCATTCCGATAGCTGGCACACAATGTCGGCCGCGTCGTAAACGCCCTCGCCAAACGGATCCTGAATCAAACCGGTCCAGGTGATGTGGCCCGCGATGCCCAGCGCTGCTGCATCGTTCATGAATTGTTCGCGATAGGCGCCTTCGCCCACCAACACAAAATGAACGTTTGCATTCCTGAAAATCAACTCGCGCGCGGCTTGCAGGAGTTCGGGAATTCCCTTCTCCGGAATCATCCAACTCACCTGGACAATCACGACGCGCTCCGCCGGGATTTGATAACGTCTGCGAAATTCCGTTGCCGCCGTCCTCGATTCAACGACTCGAGAAAGATCCACGGCGTTATAAACCAAAGCATGACGATCACGCGGCAACAGATCGAGAGTTGTGAGACAGTTCTGACCGTAACGGCTAACGCAGACCACGCTGTTAATCGGAAAGTTGATTACCCGCGCCAGCAGTCGTTTCCAAATCGGTGCTCGTCGCGCCACGTAGCCGGCCGGGCGCGAAGTGTGGTCTGTGAAAAATATTTTCTTGGCCGACAGAAATCGCGCGAGCCAGGGGTAGACACCGAGAAATCCAGTGAAGTGCAAATGCAGAATTTCCGGTTTGTGGCGACGGAGAATTTTGGCTAGCACTTTCGCGGCGCCCCAATTTGCCACGGTCGAATTCTCTAAAACTTCAATGGAGACGTTGGGCAGGTCAAGGAATTTGCGAACCTCGTCAGGCGGAGGTTTGAGGAAACATAAAACACTTTTCCAGCCATGGTCGTTGAGCTGCAGCGAAAGCTCGCGGGCAAAAGTTTCGGTGCCTCCAATTCGGAATGGCTTCACTCCAAAAACGGAGACTACCGTTCGCATTCAAACCTCGCAGGACCATCCGCAGTTTTTGAAACATCCACAGATTTCGCAGATTTCACAGATTCAGCAAAGGGACCCATACGCGGTGATGACATTAGGATTTCTTTCTTGCCCCAAACGTCTCCGCGTAATCCGTGTAATCTGCGGATGAATTTCGGTTCACTGCTCACTGCTCACCGCTCACTTATTCGCTTCAATCTTGCACCGATCATTTCCTTTAGTTTCTTTACACGCAGCTCAGCGGAGTAGGCACTACTCAACGCGCGATAAAAAATCGACGGCTGCAGGTCGCGGACAAACGCCGGCTGAAAATTTGTCTGGTTACCGAAACCAAGGATGCGCTGGTCCTCTTCAGTTAAATCTCCCAGAAACGCCGCGTTGAGAATCAGCGGATGATAACGATAGTAGTCAACATCTTCCTTTTGCAGTGCCACGCGCGGATTGTGATAGTTGAAAAAACATGCCTGCCGCTCTTCCAGCATCGGCACGCCTTGCCGGTGAATGCCCGACGTATCAAACAAAAAAGCTGTGCCGGCCGGACCGAGCAGTTGCGCGATGCGCGAAGGTTCGACTTCCGCGACTTCGGCGTTCTTCATCACGCGCGGGTGCTGCCGGCGATGGCTGCCCTTGATGTAGTTGAACGCTCCGCTGCGTACGTCGGAAAGATAGATCGCCAGTTTTACTTCCCGATGAATCTCAGTTGCGTTCGTCTGGTCGTACCAGGCGTCGCCATGCCAGCCATGGAAGTCTCTCTTCGTCGGCAGAGACTTCCAGCCCTTGGCCTCAGTCAGCTCGTATTGCTCGCCCAGGTAACGATTCAAGACTTTCTTTACGAACGGGTGCAGCACGAGATCGACGAAACCCTGCTCGAGTGTCAGCACATCCTCTACCATGTGGCGGTAGGGCTCGGTTTTTTGATACCCATCGAAATTATTCCAGCGCACGCGCTGCAGCCGCGCCGCGAAAGCCTGCTGCATGGAACGCAACGTCTGTGGCGAAATCAATTCGGGGAGGATTACGAGGCCGTCCTCGTCGAGTCGAGAAAACAGATCGTCGACCTGCGAATCGCGGCTGGACAAATGCAGAATGCTCGCGAGTCCGTTGCTGCTGATTTGAATTTCGTCTCTCATTTTCAACAAGCCTGTAACGGTTAAGGCCGGCAGTTTCAGAGTTCAAGCTTTAGCTTGTGTTGTTTGATAAAACCCAAAGCCGCAGCCTGAAGGCTGAACTCTGAACTACGGCTTCATCCTAGCACGGGCTCAAATTCCCGCTCGCGCTGAATTTCGTTGCTTCTGGCTGCGGCGCGTTCGTGCATTATTTGCCGCAGCTTGTAATCCCGGTACGCTCCCGGCGGTCCTTCCTTCCCGTCGACGGCGGCGGCAACCATATTGAATGCTTCTCGCGCGCTGGCGAAATGAAGCTTGAACTCACCGCTCTTCTCGGCAAACTCCATCACCTGGCCCATGAACCGTTTCATCTGCTCGCCGATCATCAAGTCCTGATCCCAGTCGAAGAAGCCATGTGAATAAAGTTTGACGAAGATCCAGTCTGGCCTGCCCTTCACACCGACGCCGGCGCCGCGCCAGCGCTGGAAACGATCCATCGTCAACGGGTAATTCTGCGCCAGCGCGCCGTCTTCGACTCTTGGCACCGGCAAACCTCGCACTCGTCGCGTCCAATCGAAAACGAGTGGACCGGTGAAGATAATCGGCAGTTGTAACTGGTCGCCGACTTTCACATCCGGTCCCGAAGCGTGCGGTCTTGCTTCAGTCAACGGTCCACCGCACTGGTAGATCGAATTGATGCGCGCCACTTGTGATTGATAGGGCACAGAAGGCAGGGTGAAGTCGGCATAACAACCGGTGTCAGCCAGTATCTGCATTTCGGAATCGACACCGCAATAGCGTCCTCCCGCAGAATTCGCGAGCGCCCAATTGCCGTGAACAAAGCCATACTTCGGCTGCGTGTCCGCGCCCGCCAATCTCGCCAGACATTTATGATCTTCGGCGAGTATGTCGCGAAACGTTTCTAATTGCCGCCGAGTGTTCTCAGCCGTGTCCGGCTGGTCCACACCGTGATGCAAATGGATCTCGACCTCCCCATAACCGTCAGATTGTAAGCCCGAGAGCATGTCGAGCAAGGGACGCTCGTATTGTTCAGCCGGGAAGAAGTTGGTATGACGAAAAGGCGTGCCATCGTGATCGCGAATCGCGTCGCCGGTTGAGCGCGCGAGTTCGCACCAACGCTCAAGGCGATCAAGCGCCGTCTGGCCCAGCCCCGGCTCAAAGTGGTTGGCTATTAGGAAAATCAGATGCGTGGCGCCGGACGATCCCCACGCACGCCTCAGGCGCTCACCGGCGCGCCACGCCGGATAGCGCAGCAGCCAGGGCAAGGACCACTTGAGCTTGTCGCTGAGTTTCGTGTTTACAAAATCGTCTGACATTGGTTCTGAAAACGACTGTCGACCGCTGACCGTCCACCGAAAAAGTCTACTGAGCTTGAGCACAACATCTGACTGGGACCGCGGGCGTCCCGCCCGCCGCGAGCGCGGAGCGCGAGCGTGCTTCCAGATTGAGCCCGCCTGCGAGATCTCGCATCTTGCGATGCTCGCGGCGGGCGAGACGCCCGCGGTCCCAGTGAACTCGACTGTGGTAATTCAAGGTTTGTCAAAGTGACCCCCATCACGGGCCGCGGTTGCTCCTGCGGCGATTAATGCTTCTATATTCACACCCGGATCGGTGCCGTCCGTGGCTCGCTTGCGCGTTCGGCTGCCGTCACTCAAGCGCCAGTCGCCGCCCGCTGAATCGTTGAAGCCAATTCTTTGAAACGAACTCACAAAATAATTTCCGGCCGGATATTTTTCTTCGTCGTGATTGCCGGCTGCCACGCCGAGATTGTCTGCGATCACGTTCCCACGGAACGTTCCACCAGGAAAGCAATTGCAAAAAGGACTGTCGCGACCGCAGTCGCCGCTGGTAATCAAACAGGCCACGCCATAGTTATTGAACTGCACAATGTTGTCGCGAAACACGAAACCGCCGGCAGGCGCGCCATACGCAGTGATGATGTTGCCGGCTTGCTGCACGGTGTTATGGGCCACCAGAATTTGCCGGCCGCCGCTGACTTGCAGAAAGTAAGGAATGTTGTCGGCTCGATCGGCGACGATGTCTACCAGCAGGTTGTTGACGATGCGAATGCCTTTGGCTTCCTGGCTGTGATGTTCGTTGTCGCTGCCGAGAATGTTTATTCCCGAACTCGCATGCCGCACGAGGTTATTGCGCACCTCGATATCTTCGAGCGTGGACCATGGCGCTTTGCCGCTCTGATTGCGCACCGTCAGCACGATCGCGGTCGAGAGTATTTCGCTTTCGATCAGGTTTCCTTCCATTACAACCCTACGCGCGTTCTTTAGCTCGAAGGTTCCTTTAATGGTGGCGCGGCCCAGCCACTCCTTTGGCTTGCGAAAATAATTTCGCCGAATCTCGATATCCGACGGCACGAGGTTAGGAATCGACGGGTCGGCGCCACCAATCAGCATTACTTCGCCCGCGCCTTCGAGATAGTTGTTGACGATGTGAAAAGGCCCGGGCCCGTTCCACCCCGCGATGGCCTGTGTTTCATCGCCTGCCCCCGCGAATCCGGAAACGTGAGAATTAACGATCGAGGTTTCGGCGCTGTTGAGCGCGAAGCCGCGCCGGGCGCGATTCAAGCCGGTCGAATGAACGTAACAGCGATCGAAAACCAGGTGATGCGGGAACTGCGCCAGGTCGCGATAGTCAGAGCCACCGAGGTCGACGAGGTTTGTGACGTAACCCGTGTTTGAAGCGTTCACGATTTCCACGCCGATGAACTTGTAGTGATGCGCGCGGGCCTCGGTGCCGATAGCGACTTTGTCAGCAGGCGCCAGAATCCGAGGCATAGCACGCGCGTGCAATGACGGCTTGAGGCGCTCGCCTTCCCGAGCAATGCCGCTCAAATCCGAGGTGCGAATCGTTATGTAATCGGCATCCCCACCGCTGCCTCCCGGTTTGAAAGGAAGCACAATCGATCCCATGAAAGCAGCGCCGGCTGGCAACACAATCGTGTCGCCGAATCTGGCCGCACGAAGCGCCGATTGCAGATCGTCGCCGGCCTTCAACGTTACTGTGCGCGGCCGCGGCAATTGCGCGCGGCTCTTTTCCGCGAACATCAACGCCAAAGACACGCCAACCGTTCCGGCAAAGAGCAGCACGGCTAACCCTGATTTTAGTTTGCGTTCACCGTCCATCGTTTCTTATCGCAGGTTAAGCCAGTAGCAACCTAACTTCGCGTATTCCTTAGGCACCATCTCCCAGCCAAAGCTTTTCAGCCACCACGTAGAAGCGGACGGCGTATCAATGCCGGCATCAACCGGATCCATGCTCACTTCGATTCCGCTGCCGCTAAACACCTTGCGAAAAGTCCACAACGCGCGCCGCGAGTGATAGCCGGAAGTGACCACCACGATCGAGCGAATCTGGTGTCGCTCGCAATACAACCTCACTACCCACGCTTCGTCGTAAGTTCCCAAAATCGGATCCATCGAGACTTCAATTTTTTCGGCCGGTACAGCCGCCTCGCGCAATTCATTTATCGCCCGTTCATAGTAAAACGGATTGCGCTGCTCGCTTTCCGACCAGCCGCTGCGCAAATTGTCGTTCGTCAGGAGAACCCGCGGCGCGCGGCCTTCGTTGTAGAGTTGGGCCACGTGTCTGGCGCGTTCGCGAAAAGTAGCCGAGCCACTCAACATCACAATCGCATCGGCGTGCGTGACGGGCGTGCGCACGATTAGGAACCGCGCCGCGCCCCAGGCGAACGCAGGCAACACGACAACGACAACCGCGCTCGCGCCACACATCCAAAATTTTTGTCTCTTGGTTTTCAAAATCACTTCCAACCTATCAGCACGAGTTCCTTTTTGGAGTGCGCTGACCTGTCAGCGCTTTGGTCCTGGGCGACCTGTCGCCCAAGTTATCCAACTAGTTCGTTCCCCACCACGGTCGCGACCAGTCGCGACCGACTAAAGCGCTGACAGGCCAGCGCACTCCAAAAAACTTACCAGCAGATGCCCTGATATGTTCCCTCCTCGCCGATTGGCTTATGAAAAAGCCGCACCAGATCCAAAACCAGTTGGCCCTCCTTTAGCTGCGGCTCAATGTTTCTAAACTCCGCGGCCTTGTTCCCAATGATCACCACATCAGATTCACCGATGACTTCATCAATACTCCCGCGCATCAGTTGCGAAATGTGTGGTATCTCGCGTTCGATGTATTGCTTGTTCGCGCCGAAAAGCCTGGCCAGCGAAACGTCGCGGTCGTAGATCGACAGTTGCAGACCCTTGCCGATCAAGGTCTCGATCAACGTCACCATCGGCGACTCGCGCAGATCGTCGGTGCCCGCCTTGAAACTAAAACCGAGCACGCCCACTCGTTTCTTCTTCGTCTGCAGAACCATGTCCACCGCCCGCTCGATCTGTAAACGGTTGCTCGGCAGAATCGCAGACAACACCGGCACCTCGACGTCCACCTGCTTGGCCTTGTAATTGATCGCGCGCAAGTCTTTCGGCAAACAGGACCCGCCGAACGCGAATCCGGGCGTCAGGTAATAGGGCGACAGATTCAATTTTGTATCTTGCGTAAAAACTTCCATCACCTCGTGGCTGTCAATCCCCACCGCTTTGCAAATGTTTCCAATCTCATTCGCAAAGCTCACCTTCAGCGCATGGAAACAGTTGCAGGCATACTTGACCATCTCCGCGGTTTTTAGTGCGGTCACAAAAAGCGGCGCGTCGATTCCGGCGTAGAGATCGCACACGAGATTCGCCGTTTGTTCATCGTCCGCGCCGATGAGGGTGAAGGGCGGCGCGTTGAAGTCTTTCAGTGAACTTCCTTCTCGCAAGAATTCCGGGTTTATACAAACGCCGAAGTCCGCGCCTGCCTGTTTGCCTGAATGTTTTTCGAGGGTCGGCACCACCAAACTTTCAATTGTTCCTGGCAACATGGTGCTGCGGATCACAACGGTGTGACGTTCAGATTTCTGCTTCAAGGCCGCGCCGATTTCCTTGCAGACATGTTTGACGTGATCAAGATCCAAACTTCCATTCGCGTTGCTGGGCGTGCCGACGCAAACCAGTGACACATCGGAATTCAGCACCGCCCGCAGCGAATCTGTCGTGGCGCGCAGTTGTTTCGCTGCGACCATCGTTGCTATTAGCTCATCGACGCCGGCTTCGACGATCGGACTCTTGCCGGAATTGATGATGGCAACTTTGGTAGCATTAAGATCGACGCCGGTGACGTCGTGCCCGGCGCTGGCAAAGCACGCCGCCGACACACAGCCGACATAACCGATTCCGAAGACGCTTAGTTTCATACTCGTTATCTTTTGCCTGTTGGCGTTATGAGTCCCCAGAAAAAACTTGTGCCCCACGAAAGATGAATTGCCAGAAAAGCTGCCGGCATCGTCAGCATTACGCCGGCGCTTTCATGAGCCCTGCGCGTGGCAGAGAAAGAAAAACTTAAAGCGGCGACCAGATAGACCGCGAACTCCAAAGCAAGCAACATCCAGAAACTCGCGCGCCAAAATCCAGCCAGCCCGAGCAAAGCGATTGAAGCGACGAATGCAGGCGCAACCAGTTGCCGCGGTTTGGTTGAGCGCGGACGGCGACGAATCATGCGCGCTTTCCACGTGCCATACCTAAAGTATTGCGAAGCGAGCTTCGCGAGCGTGGGACGGGCGAAATAATCGCAATGCGCCGCCTGGTCCAGGACTACCCGTTGGCCGCGCGCGCGCACGCGGTAGTTGAAATCGTAGTCTTCGTTCGTGAGCAGCTGCTCGTCAAATCCGCCTAACTCCAACCACAGAGATTTTTTAAAACAAGCGAAGGCCACGGTGTCGACGTCTTCCGGCACCGAGCCAGGGCGGACACGCAGGTCCGCCCCTACAATGCTTCCAGCATTCCCCAGGCGATACTTCGCGTCGCCTATTCCGAACGGATGCGAAACTGCGATCGCGATCGCGCGTGCGCTCGGCGTGTCGGCTGCCGCACGCACGCGGCAAGGCATACCGACCACTGCCGCCTCGCCCGCGCGCAACACGTCAACACAACCGCGTATGTAGCCGGCCGACGGCGCTGCGTGAGCGTCCATTCGCGCGATGATTTCGCCGCGCGCGGCGGCAATACCGAGATTGAGCGCGTAAGGAATTGCCCGCGCCGGATTTTGCAAAAGCTTAATTGCCAGCCGCGGGTGCAATTGCTGAAACTCTTCGACCACTTCCCCCGTGCGGTCGGTCGACATGCCGTCCACCACGACGATTTCGTAAGCTTCGGACGCGTACTGATCGACAAGATTCTCAAGCGCCTTGCCGATGAATTTTTCTTCGTTGTAACAGGGAACAATTACAGACACGGTTGGTTGGACCGCGACCTTCAACCGGGTCGTGGGTGCGGCAACAACTGCGTCTGGAAGTATCGCGGTGCTCATGAAGTTTCGATCAGCGCGCTCGGCTTATCGACGCTGAGTGCTTCCTGCCGTAGTGGCACGGCATGCCGTGGCCCCGGGGCAGAAGCCCGCGCGTCAGCAAGGGCCCGCTGTTTTTCCGGTAGGCGCACGGCATGCCGTGGCCCTATTCTGACGTGCTCGCAAATCGCGGCAAAGCGCTCGGCCACCTGTCGCCAGCCAAAGTTTTGTCTAACTGTCGCCGCCGCCCTGGCGCCCAGTTCGCTTGCGAATGTGTTGTCGCCCAAAACCTTAACCACGGCCGTCGCAAACTCCTCCGCGGTGTCGGCCAGCAAAAGTTCTGTTCCATTCTCAACCGGCAAACCCTCGGCGCCGATGGTCGTCGAAACAATCGCCTTCTCCATGGCCATCGCTTCGTAGATTTTCAAACGCGTGCCGCCGCCAATCCTGAGCGGCACCACGTAGGCCGCAGCTTTTTCCATGTAAGGCCGCACGTCGTCAACCCGGCCCGTTACGATCACTGCCGGATCTTTTTCCGCTAGTTCCAGCAGGCTCGGATAGGGGTTGCGTCCGACCACGGTCAGCGTGACGTCAGGAATTTCTTGCTTGATGCGCGGCAAGATTTCTTCCGTGAAGTAAGTGATTGCATCTTCGTTTGGCAGCCAGTCCATCGAGCCGGTGAACACGATGTTGTGCGCGGTAGTTTTTTCTTTCCCGCTCGGACGGAAGAAATTTGTGTCGACGCCGGTGGGTATTTCAAACACCTCCGCAACGCCGTAGTCATTCTGCATCTGCTCGCAGTCTTCTTTTGAAACCGCAACCACCGCATCGAACCGGCGACACGCGCGTCGCTCAAACGCGCGCATCTTTAACCACTGCGTGAACAAATAACTCTTCTTGGCGAGATTACTCTGCACTTCGTAATGTCGTTTCCAGATCATTGCCTCGACGTTATGTTGAAACAACACAGTCGGGCAGGCGAGATTTCGCGGCACGTTCGCCGCCGGCGCGAGAAAATCGCAGACGACTAAATCAACGCTCCGCGCTCTTTCACTAATCTCACGCTGCAACTGCGGCGACTGATACTTCCCAATCGCATAAGGCAGACTGGAAACTGAATTCACAAGCAGCTCGGCATAGAACGCGCGCGTAAACTTTTCCCGCGGCTGATACGGCACGCACACAACTTCATGCGCATACTCCTTCGCGCTGGCGCGTTCGCTTGCACTCGCCGCGCCGTCGTCGAGCGTGATGTAAGTGATCCGGTGATTACGCTTCAGCTCCTTCAGCATGTTGTAAGTGCGAATCTTTCCGCCCTTATCGACCGGATGAAGCAGTTCAGTTTTTATCCAAAGGATGTGCATCAAGGATCCTCGTTCAGGCGTGCGCGAGCTCAAGCTGTGAGTCTTCCAAACGGTCGGCAGTTTCGCCATCAAGAAACTGCCGTTGCCACACTTCAAAATTGACGAGCGCCCAGAGTCGCTCTGAATGATCCTCGCCCTGCTGATGTCGCTGGACGAGCGACTCCACGAACGCCGGCTCAAAAATTCCGCGGCTCAGGGCCCGTTCACTCAGTACGTATTCATCGATGACGTTTCGGAAAGCGCCGCGAAACCACGAACCAACCGGAACGGGAAAACCCATTTTGGGCCGCGACAAAATAGCTTCCGGCAACACACCCTTCATGCTCTGGCGCAGGATGTACTTGGTAGTTGCGCCGCGCAGCTTCATGCGTTCGGGCAGCGCCGCGCTGAATTCGACCAGCTTGTGATCCAAAAAGGGCACGCGGCTTTCTATCGACGCCGCCATGCTCATCTGATCCTGCTTCATCAACAGCTCGTGCAGGTAAGTTTTGGTATCGACATACAGGAGCTGATCGAGTAGCGAAGCGCTGCCGGCATTGGTAAGCAGGTCGCGCATCACGCGATAGGGATCGGGTTGGTTTTGTTCCCGCAATTCCCGAGTCAACAACTGATCCTGCATGGCCCGAGGGAATACAGCAAAGTTGTCGAAGTAGATGCTTTCGATGTCTGGCGTGAGCGTCAGAAAAGTCCGCGACAGCTTTTGCCGCGCCCGCGACGTGTTGGATAGGTTGGCAATCTGTCGGCGTATCGCAGCTCGAAGAAACTCCGGCGCAAATCGCTGGTATTGCTTTCCCAGTTTCACATTGAGAATGGTTTTGCGATACCGGCCATAGCCGGCCAACATTTCATCGCTGCCTTCGCCGGTCAGAACCACCTTCACATGCTGCGACGCCAATTGCGAAACAAAATAAAGCGCCACACTCGAGGGGTGCGCGATCGGCTCGTCCTCATGCCAAACCAGCCGCGGCAGCGCCGCAAAAAAATCTTTCGGACTGACGACTACTTCGTGGTGATTGGTTTTGAAAGCTCTGGCGACCAGCCGTGCATACGCGAGTTCGTTTGCCTCACGCTCAGCAAAAGCCACCGAGAAGGTCTTAATCGGATCGGCGACCATGCCACTCATCACTGCGGCGATGGCCGATGAATCGATGCCGCCCGAAAGAAACATTCCCAACGGCACGTCGGCCATCAGCCGGAGCCGCACCGACTCGCGGAAGAGTTCAGTAAACTCCGCGATGCAGTCAGCATCGCTGCGCCTGTCGCTTTCCTGGCGTTGGAAGGCAAGGTCCCAATACTGTTTGATTTCAATTTTGCCGTCGCGCCAAAGCAAGGTGTGACCGGGCAAGAGACGCTTGATGCCGCGGAAGAGCGTCTCCTCGCCCGACGTCGCGTGATTGGCAAGGTAGTCAGGCAGCGCTGCGTTATTGAGTTCAGCTCGAATCGCATCGGCTTCGAAAAGCGCTTTGATCTCAGACGCGAAATAAAGTGAACCGTCGGCGGTCTGGGCGTAATAGAGCGGCTTCACGCCGAGACGATCGCGAGCGATAAATAGTTCGCGTCGGTTCTGGTCCCAGATCGCAAACGCAAACATGCCGCGCAAGTAGTTGACGCACTCGGCGCCGTGTTCTTCGTAGAGATGAAGAATGGTTTCCGTATCGCAGTGCGTTTGGTAAACGTGGCCGCGCGCTTCCAGCGACTCGCGAAATCCGGCGTGGTTGTAAATCTCTCCGTTGTAAATGATGTGGAGCGTCCGGTCTTCATTCGTCATCGGCTGCTGACCGGAGGCCACGTCCACGATGCTCAAACGGCGATGGCCCAACGCAACACGGCCAACGCGGCCGGCGCGGGCATCGATGAAGATGCCGCTATCGTCGGGTCCGCGATGTCGCAAGACGTCGCGCATACGCTCGAGCGTCACCGCGTCGATGCTGCGTCGCGAATTGCTTGATAAGGCTATGCCGTTAATTCCACACATGCGTTTTCACATTCCAGATTCCAGATTCCAGATTTTAGATTGCCTTCCCCGGTTTCAATTCTGAAGTTGTCGTCGTTGCGACCGGCGACGAGATATTCAATTCGCTTGTCCGAAGTCAGCATCTCTTTTCCATCGAGCTCGATTCGCTGACCATCCAGCACGAGCAGCTCCAGCAGTTGTTCATTCCCCGAAACCGCGAAGCGCGCCCAGCTCAAATCAAAATCTGAAGCGACTCGCACCGTCTCCACCCGCCGGCTGCGCGCCCCCCGCAGCAGGATCAGATCGCGATGATCCGCACTCGTGATTTCAAACGCGCGGCCACCGACTGCCTCCACTTCTTTCACCTCAAACTTCGCCGACTTCACCTCACCCACCGGCAGCAACACTGTCACGACTTCGTCCGGTTCCCCGCTTTTGCCGGAAAAATCCGAGGAAAACGTCAGCACAGGCGCCGGTTCCCTGCTTCCATAACAGTCTGAAACCCAACCGTTTTCCCTGTGACAACGCGCTGCATCAGCGCCGCACGGTGCGAACGAAGCAATTTGCAAATGCTCCTCGTCGTTGGCGCCGGGTGCGAAGTGAAAGCGTAGTTCCAGCTCGTGGTCGCCCGCTGAACTCAGGCGATCGCGAACCAGCCAGTAGTCATTCTTCAGAAACAGAATGCTGCGCGTGTGCGTCGCCGGTTGGGCCAGGCGCTCGTAGCCGTCGTGTTTGCCGGAAACGTAATCGAAGCGCCTTTGGCTGATCCAGGAGATCGGTTCAGACTTTGCCATCGACTGCCAGGAGAACGCTCCGGCCGGAACTGAGGACGGCTCTCCGTCAACCAGCAGCACGTTGTGAGCCCTGGAACCGCGAAACAAATCGCGCAACTCCTGCGATCCGGTGTATGTGTGTGTGCCGGGATCGACCAACACCGGTTGCCCATGTGCCGCCACTTCGATGGCGAGCGCATCCGCATGCGCGTGTCCGCAGTTGTCAGTTCCGTGTGGCCCACAATCGAAAAGCAAATAGTTGGCCTGGTCGTGCCAGCCGTCGCGCATGACGTAATAACCGCCGTTTGGAAAATTTTTCGAGTGGACGGCGGGCTCCTCGCTCTTGATTTCGTCAAAAGCGTGAGCGGCTTGCGCGCCCAACAACCACAACGTCTCTTCTGCCAGCCACACGCAAACAAATTTGTAATCGCCGCGTCCGAACAACACTGCACCGGTCGAAAGCGTTGCGCGAAAATCATTAGCCGCGCGACGATCGAGTGGCAGCAGGCGCCCGCCGTCATCGTCTCCAAATAAAGGACTGGTGCCGTCAGGACGCGTGATGAACATCAGGTGGTCCAGGAGCGCGGTTAGTTTTTCTTCAACGAGGGCGGGCAGCCGCTTCTGATTGGCTCGCGATAGGATTATCAGGTGGATGTAAAAATCCGCGGTGTAGCGTTGGTAATAACTCGACTGTTCGAAGTAGACGCCGTCTGGTCGCACCTGGCGCTGCAACTGCTCAACGAGAATTCGCAACGCCGTCTCGCGCCAGCGCGATGCGTTTGTAAATTCGGGCAGGACGGTTCCGAGGTAAAAGAGGCCGAGCGCTTCGCCAGTCAAGTGCGTGTTCGGGCTGAAGTAGGTGGAGAGGTACGTTTCCAGGTGCCGCGCGTGGAGATAGAGAAACTTGAGCGCGCGTGTAAACGTCGCCGAGTCCAGCGCCGGCGAATGCTTGAAGTAGTGAAAGGCCCAGAGCCACGAAATTGAGCGGAAGGCGATTTCCAGACTGCTGGCCCAGTTGATTCCCTGCTTCGGCGGATTTTGGTCCATCCATGAATTTAGTTGAGTAACGAAAGCGCGGGCGTATTTTTCATCCCCGGTCAACCAGTAAGCCTGTCCGAGACGCAGGAAGTGCTGATGACGATTCAACTCCCAGGTTATTTTCTTGTCACCGCAAACCTCCGCGTTGAGGTAATCGATGCTGTTCCAATGCGCGAGGGGCGCGCGCTTGCCGGAGACGGGTTCGAGGTGCCAGTCGATTGGATCGCCGAAGCTGAGGCCCTTGAAACCAAGCAAGTCAAAATTGCCGGCGACTGCTCGATCGGCTGCCGCGACTATCTCGGCTTCAGCTCGCGGCCACCTGCTGCGTAACTCCGCAATTAAATTCTCGCGTTGATCGAAGCTTGCGAAAAACGCTGGACTGGTTCGCGCACGAAAATGATCGAGCAGGTCGACTGACTTCGCGTTATTAGTAAATAACCTGGCTAATGCTTCGTCGGACGGTAACTCGCTCAGTGCAGACCAGCCCTTTGCTTCTAAGAACTTCGCCACAGACTGTGAACTTCGCACGCGAAGTTCGTCGGCACTCATGCCCAACAGCTTGCGAATTCTGCTCGACTGAGGTGCGGCCTTAGCCTCTTCACCTCTTCCCCTTTTCCCCGATAACTTGCCGTAAACGCTCGTCCACTCCGCGCCGACTCTTTCCCAACTATATTTTTGACATTCGTCGCGCCCACACCGGGCCATGCTGTTCGCCAATTGGCTGTTCTGCAGCAGCTCCAGTGCACGCGCTGCCATCGTCTCGTAGTCGCCACGATTGACGACGAAGCCGCTTTCGCCGTCAGTCACCATGTCAGGAATGCCGCCGGCGTTGGTAGTGACGATAGGCACTCCACCCGCAAAGGCTTCCAAAATCGAGAGCGGCTGGTTGTCGATCTCCGAAGCGTTCAGGTAGATGTGTGCGCGTTTGTATTGCGCGACGATTTCGGAGTGCTCGATGCGTCCGACAAATGTTGTGTGTTGCAGTCCCAATGTCCGCGCAAGCGCCTCGAGCGCCGCGCGTTCTGGACCATTGCCGGCTATCGTCAACTCAGCTTCGGGAATGTTCTGCTGAATTATCGCGAACGCGCGCAGCACGTGTTCGACGCCGTAATGTTTTTCCAGATTCCGATTTGAAAGAAAGACCGGACGGAGCGGCTGGCGTTCGTGGAAAACAAAATCATCCAGCTCTATAAGGTTGTTGACGGCAACAGCCGGCGTCTGAAACTTTGCGAAAACTTTCACCAGGTACTGGGAAGGAACGACTACCTGGTGGGCCAACTTCATTGTGAGCAATGCGGTCCGCCAGCGTGTCAGGTGATCTTCCGCTTCGCCGCTGTGGTAGTTCAGCAGCACCCGCTTCCTAAACAGCCTGGCGACGAGCATCGCGGGCGTAGGCGCGAGGACGAACGAGAGATACGAAGCTGAAAAGATGTGGATAACATCGTATTTCGGAACACGCGCGAATAAGCTGGCGACGTAAAGCATTGAAGTAACAATCGTGCGCACGTATTTGATCGACTGAAGTTTTCGCAACACACCCGGAAGACGCGGATTGATTGGCAGGAAGCCCACTTCGAAAGCTGACAACTCGCGCAGACGCGCCATCAGCCGCGCCGCCTGAACGGCCTGGCCGCCAAGAATGTCGAGCGACGGGGCCACCATGAGGATGCGCAGAGGCCTGAGCGGGGGCAAGCCCACCTTCCCAACCCTGAGCTGACTAGAGTTGACCTGGACTTCTTCCGGTGAATGGCTTCCGTGACCAGATTTATGAAGCCAGTCGGGCAAGCTCTCAGGTCGGGAAGGTGGGCTTGCCCCCGCCGTTTGTCCAAACGTAACCCTCGACGGCTTGACCCGATCTGCCAGCAGTCTTTCATAGAGCGCTTCTGTGTTTCGCAGCAGCGCCTCGGATGAAAACTTCTCTTCAACAACGCGCCGGCCGCGTTCACCCATCGCACGCGCGTTCTGCGGATCGCGCAAAAGCGCAACGACTCGTTCGGCCATGAGTTCATCGCTGCCAGACGGCACGATGAATCCAGTCTCATTCTCAGCGATCGCTTCGCGCGCGCCGCCGACGTCTGTCGCTACCACCGGCCGGCCGGCAGCCATGTATTCAAGAATTGAATTGGAAAACCCTTCCGCCTTCGACGAGAGAACGCAGACATCGGAAACACTTAGCAGCTCGGCGATGTTTTCACAGCGACCGAGGAAAAACGTCTTGCCGGCAATGCCTAGTTGCGCCGCCAGCGCCTGCAACGACGATTGCAATGCACCTTCGCCCGCGAGAAGAAACGCTGTCTCCGGCAGCGCCTTACTAATCTGCGCGGCCGCTCGCAGAAACATCGGATAGTCTTTTACGTCGTGCCTCATGTTCGCGACGATGGTGACAAAGTGAGTCGAGCCAGCTACTCCGAGGCGACGCAACGTTTCTTCGCTCGAAGAATTTGCGGGCGGGACGACGCGAGCGAGATCGAGCCCCGAATGGATAACCGTGATGCGCTCGTTGCTAATGCCTTCTTCATTCAGTTTCTTCCGCACTGATTCGGAGTTCGCGACGATCTGATGCGACAAAGCGTAAGCCGCTCTTTGCAGTTGAATCTGGGCGGGCGTACGCATCCCGCTCGTTTCTCGGCGCGAGGCGATGCGAACTTTTACCCCGGCGAGAAACCCGGCGGTCATGCCAAAGATGTTGGTGTAGAAATCGTGAGTGTGCAGCAGATCGATTTTCGATTTGCGCAGGTGTCGTACAAGCTTCCAAAGTTGCAGTCCAGCGTTTGGACCATAGAAACTCTTCAACGGGTAGCAGGGTATTTTACCGAGATTCAACTTCTCAATCTGAGCGCGCAGCACTCCATCGGCCTTCAACGTCGCCAGAAAGATTTCGTACTTTCCGCTTTCGTGAAGCCTGCGAACCTGGTCCAACGCCTGGCGCTCGGAGCCGCCCTGGTCGAAGCTGTCGATGAGATGGAGAATTCGTGGTTTCAAAGTTTTATTGACTAAGCCTTAAGAACGGAGGCAAACCCACCTTCCTGACCCTAAGATTTTCTTAATCCTGACTTCAAACCTGCCTTTCATTGATTTGATCTGATCCGCGTTTATCCGCGAAAACCCGCGGCTAATCCACGTACTGCCGGTGCCAAAGCTCGAGCATCAGCAGCGACCACAAACCCATCGCATGATCGCGCCGGCCGCGCTCATGTTCATCAAGCAGCAGCTCGACGTGCTTACGCGAAACGTAACCGCGCTCGAGCGTGCGCGAATCGTTCAACGTATCGCGAATGCGATCGCGCAGTTGTTGGTTAATCCAATATTGGATCGGAACTCCAAAACCCTGCTTGGGACGATTCACGATTTCAGCCGGCACCAGGTCCGCAATCGCCTTTTTGAAAAGGTGCTTGGTTTCGTTTCCCGCCAGTTTCATCGCCGCCGGAATACGCGTCACAAATTCGATCAATTTGTGATCGAGCAGCGGCACGCGCGCTTCCAGGGAAACTGCCATGCTCATGCGATCGACTTTTGTCAGGATGTCGCCGGGCAGGTATGTCTTGCTGTCGATGTAAAGCAGCGAATCAAGCGGCGCGTCCGTTCTTACGTTGCGGCTGAGTTCCTGAAAATACGCGTTCAAATGGCTTGAGTCGCGCAACTGATCGCTGAAGCCGGCGGAGTACAATGCGCTCTTGTTGAGTCCGGTGAAAACGGAAACGTTATCGAGGTAGCGCGCGATGGGATCGAGTGAAACGTTGTGCAGATAATTCCGGCCCCAGGCGCCGTGCGGCAAACCGCGGCTCAGCGGATCCAGCAGACCGTCTTTTACAAATCTGGGAACGAGATCAAACCTGCTGCGCTGCCGCTCGGTGACGTATCGAGAATAGCCGGCAAACAATTCATCGCCGCCATCGCCGGTGAGCACAACCTTCACATGCTCTCGCGCCAGCTTGGAAACGACATACGTCGGTATCGCAGATGAATCCGCAAACGGCTCATCAAAATGCCAGGCCAACTGGTCGACCACTTCGCAAATATCCGGCGTCACCAAAAATTCGTGGTGCTCGGTGCCGAACTTCTGCGCAGTCAAGCGCGCGTATTTTAGCTCGTCGTAACTGTCTTCGTTGAAACCAATGGAAAAAGTTTTGACGGGCTGGCCCAGGTGGCGAGACATCAAACCCACCACCGTGCTCGAATCGATGCCGCCGGAAAGAAACGCGCCGAGCGGCACGTCTGAAACCAGCCGCAGCTTCACCGCTTCATCCAGGAGGGCGCGCAGCTCTTCCAGATAATCTGAAGCTGAATGACCGTTGCCGTTCCCGTTCGAGTCGTAACTAAAATCCCAGTAGCGCTCGACGGTCAGACGTCCGCATGTGAAAGTTAGGTGATGACCGGGCGGCAGCTTTTCGACGTTCTCGAAAATGCTGATGGGATCGGGCACGTACCCGAGGGAAAAATAAGCATCAAGTGCGCGCGGGTTGATCTTGCGCTCCACTTCCGGATGCTCGAGCAACGATTTCAACTCCGAACCAAAAACGAGCGCCCCGCTGCGCGTGACCGAGTAATACAACGGCTTCTTGCCGACGCGATCGCGGGCAATGAACAGCTTCTGATTGCGGTCGTCCCAGATCGCAAACGCAAACATTCCGCGCAGCTGATCGAGGCACGACGCGCCGAACTCTTCGTACGCATGAACGATCGTTTCCGTGTCGGAGTTAGTAGCGAAGCGATGACCGGGCGACTGTAGAGTTTTTTGCAGCTCGCGGTAGTTGTAGATCTCGCCGTTGAAGACAATCGTCACTGAGTTGTCTTCATTTGAAATTGGCTGGTGGCCGCCAGCGAGATCGATGATCGATAGACGAC
>Ga0207681_10000671_pt1 | contig 22602 bp, 17 predicted proteins | sample KBSS53metaG_FD_184324 | JGI IMG/M metagenome (GOLD analysis project Ga0207681, IMG submission 184324) | Switchgrass rhizosphere microbial communities from Kellogg Biological Station, Michigan, USA - KBS S5-3 metaG (SPAdes) (version 2) | ecosystem: Host-associated > Plants > Roots > Rhizosphere... | reverse complement strand
GCGCCTCGGTCTTCGTCACCTGCGACCAGCTGTGGCCCGCCTCGACGCGCACGACCTCGGCGCCAGGGCCCGCCCCGCGCACCTCGACGACGCCGCGCTCGACCCGCACCTCGACGCGCCGGCCCGCCTCCGCCTCCTCGTTCGCGACCGAGAACCGCGTACCAACGACGCGCACCTCGACGCCGCCCGCCGCGACCACGAACGACCGGCCCTCGCGGTGCGTGACGTCGCACGCGATACGGCCGCGCGCCACCACCAGCTTCAACGCCGACGGCGTGCGGTCGCCGACCTCGACGCGCGAGCGCGGCTCGACCTTCAGGCTGGATCCGTCGACCAGCGTCACCGACAGCGCGTCGGCGGCGGTCTCGAGCTGCGCGCCCTCCCACGCCGACGCGACCGTCCCCTGCTTGGCGGGATCATTCCCGCGCGTCACGACGATCGCCACCGCCGCCGCGCCCACGCACAGCGCCGCGCCCGCCCAACCGCGCGCGCGCCGCGGCCCACCCAGCCGCGCCGACACCCCGCCCCACAGCCGGTCCACCCGTTCTTCCGACAGGTCGACCCGCACGTGATGCGCCAGCCTCTCGTTATCGTTATCGTGATCGTTCAAGCTGCTCCTCCGCCGTTTTCAGCCGCCGTTTCACCGTCGATTGCGACAATCCCATGCGACGCGCGATCTCCGGCACGTCCAGCCCGTCCACCCGCCGCAGGATCAACGCCACCCGCGCCTGCGCCGGCAGCGCCGAGACCACCGCGTACACGCGTCGCAGTTCGACCGCGACGTCCCCCGGCACCGACGGCGCCGCGATCGCGTCGGCGTCGATCTCCTCCGGCACGCGCAGCCCCAGGCGCGACAGCAGGCGCCGCCGCCGCAGCCGCTTGCCCACGGCGCGCACGACGATCGATCCCAGCCACGCGGCGAACGCCTGCGGGTTGTCCAGCGACGACAGCCGGTTCAGCGCCGAGACGAAGCAGTCCTGGACCAGATCGTCGACCTCGTTGTCCTGCGGGAGCAGCCGGTGCGCCAGCCCCAACGCCATGCGGGCGTGACGCCGGAACAGCGCCTCCTGCGCCCACGGTTCGCCGGCGCGCGCCGCCGCGACCAGCGCGGCGTCGGTCGGGCCGGCGCCCGATCTCGTGGGCAATCTGCTGATCACGCCCATCGTTTTCCTGCCGTCCGCGTGCCTGGCTTATATGGCCGATTGCCCCACATCGCATGACTTCGTAACCAGTCCTAACCAGTAAGAGCCGCGACCCCCGTCAGGCGGTCCACCGCTCCCGGAACAGCGCGGTATGTGCGGTAACTACCGCTATTCGTTGTCGACGGCCTGCTTCGGCGACGACGCGGGCTTGGCGGGCTTTTCGGGCTTCTCGGGCTCGGCCGGGGGAAGGTCGACCTGGGGCGCCGCGGGCGCTTCCTTGGCGGCCGCTGGAGGGGGGGCCTTCGCCGCCTCCTTGGGCGTCTGGTTCGAGGCCGTCTTCGCCCCGCCGCCCGACGCCTTCGCGGCTTCCTTGGCGCCGGCCTTCTCCTTGTCCTTGCTGCCCTTCCCGTCCGGGATCTTGATCGCCGCCGCCGCCGCCTCGGCCTCCGCCGCCTCCTTCTCCTTCTCCTTGGCGTCGATCTCTTTCTGCTGCGCGACCGCCTCGGCCTTCATCGCCTCGATCTCTTCGAACACGGGCTTGGTCTTGGGCGAGCACGTCTGCGGCTTGAAGCCGCTGGCGTTGAACTTGTGCGAGACCTTCGCGTCGCCGTTCGGCGTCTCGATCTCGATCTCCAGCTTGTGGCTGCCCTTCTTCTTGGTCGAGCAGAACGACAGCACGTAGCGGCCGTCCGCCAGGCTGACCAGCTTCTGGTTGATCTCCTCGAAGCCTTTCTTGAACGCCTTGGGATCGTTCGACAGGTACGTCCCGGTCTTGCCGAGCATCGTCAGCTCCTGCCGATCGATCTTCTCGCCGACGCCGATCAAGTAGATCTGGACGTTCGTCCCCTTCAGCTTCTCCTTCATCTGCTCGATGCCGACGGTGTGCGCCAGCTCGCCGCGGTCGGTGAACACGACCAGCGTCGCCTGCTTCTCGCTGACGGCGGTGGCGGCCAGCTTCTCTTCCAGCGCCGAGATCCCCTGGTAGACCGCGCCGTACAGATTCGAGTTGCGGTTGCGCGGGCGGAACTTGCGGATCCCCTCGGCGAGGTTGCGGAACTGCTCCTTCCCGGCGCCGAAGGCGAGGAAGGGCGCGACCTCGTCGTTGCCGTCGAAGACGTTGACCGCGACCTCCTGGCGTTCGTTGAGATCCGCCGCGAAGTGCGTGACCGTCTCGGCGAGATCGGACAGGTACTCCGAGTCCGCCATCGGCCCGCTCAGATCGACCTGGATGATCGTGAAGTTCGCGCTGACGACGTCCGCATCGAGCAGAGCGCGCTTGCCCTTCTTGGGCGGGACCAGCTTGCCGTCCTCGTAGACCTTGAAGTCTTTCTCGACCAGACCGGGGACGGGCTTCCCGTTGTTGCGAACGTCCAGATAGAACGCGAGGTTGCCTGTCTTCTGGGTGGCGACGGCGACCTTCGTGACCTTCAACGTCCCCGAATTTCCGCAGCCCAAACCCACGCCCAAACCGGCAAGGGCGGCGAACAACACGGGCCCACGCAGCGCTCCGATAGCCTTCTGGAACACGGGCACGGAGCATACACCGACCGGGCGGCCGGTCGAGTCCCGGAAGCGTCTTGAGTCGCGAAACTCAAGCGTATCCTGACGACCTGCGCCGAGACCGGCTGGCTTCCCGCGTCGCAATGCCGCGGCTAGCCGGGGGGGAACACGTACTCGGTCGTCTGGCGGTACGTCTCGCCCGGTTGTAGGCGGGCCGACGGAAATTCTGGCCGGTTTGGCGAATCCGGAAATCGTTGCGCCTCCAGGCAGAACCCGGTTCGCGCGGCGTAGCGCGCGCCCCGCTTGCCGGCGACGCCGCCCAGGTGCGTGCCGACGTAAAGCTGCACGCCCGGCTCGGTCGACCGCACCACCATCCGCCGCCCCGATTCCGGTTCCAGCACCTCGGCGATCGTGCGCAGCGATCCGTCCCAGCCATCGACCGCGAAGCAGTGGTCGTAGCCGGAGCCGTGCCGCAGCTGCTCGTCGTCGGCGGCGATGCGCGCGCCGATCGGCGCGGACGCCAGAAAATCGAAGGGCGTTCCGCGCACGGCCCGCGGCGGCCCGGTCGGGATGCCGTGCGGATCGATGGGAAGGAAGCGCGACGCGGACAGGCGCAGGCGATGGTCGAGGATGCTGCCGCCCGCGTGCCCGGCGAGATTGAAGTACGAGTGCTGCGTCAGGTTCACGACCGTGGGCCGATCGGTGCGCGCCGTGTAGTCGACGCGCAACGCGCGCTCGCGCGTCAGCGTGTAGACGGCGTCGACCTCGACGGTGCCCGGGTAACCTTCCTCGCCGTCGCGGCTCACGTGCCGCAGCGCCAGCCTGGGTTCGGCGCCGTCGCTGGCGGCGGTCACCGTCCACGGAACGGTGTGGAATCCGCCCGGACCGCCGTGCAGGTGGTTGGCCCCGTCGTTCTTGGCGAGCTGGAAGACGCGATCGCCGACGGGCAGCTGGCCGCGCGCGATCCGGTTGCCGTAGCGGCCGATCAGCGCGCCCAGGAACGGCGCGTTGTCGAGATAGCCGGCCGGCTCGTCGAAGCCGAGCACGACGTCGACGGCGCGGCCTTCACCATCGGGCACCTCCAGCGTCATCACCGCGCCGCCCAGCGTGAGGATGCGGGCGCGGATTCCGTCGGGCTGGTGCAGGGTGTAAAGATCGACGGGCTGCTCGATCCCCGGCAGAGCGACGGTGGCCTTATCAATAGGCATGGAACTTAACTATTCCCGGTACCACGCCCCCTGGGCCTCAGGCGAGGAACTTTTGTCGAAAAAGTACCGTGCCAGGCGCAGACCTCGCAGGGCCGCGAGATCGCCAGGTCGCGTCGCTACTCTTCTGGCGGCTGGAAGCCGATAGGCTGCGGACTCTGGACTTCTGGCGCCATCAACTCCCGAATTGCCTCGAAGATCTGTTTGAACCGCTGATCGTGGTCGTCGTACCGTCGCTCGAGTGCGTCGAGCCTTTCGGCCAGGTCGCTATTCTGGCCAATGAGCGCTCGCATGCGTACGAAGGCCCGCATGATTTCCACATTCACCTGCACCGCACGCTCGCTGCGAAGGACGCTCGACAGCATGGCGACACCCTGCTCGGTGAATGCGAACGGTGCGAACTTTCGATGCTGTCCCCGTCCTTTCTTTAAGGTCACAATCTGTGACCTTAAAGAAGTGCGCTCCTCGGACGTGACGCGAAACATGAAATCCTCGGGAAAACGACGACTGTTCCGCCGCACGGCCTGGTTCAAGGCCTTCACCTCGACGCCATAAAGTTCGGCCAAGTCGTGGTCCAACATGACCCGCTGGGCCCGCAAGACCACTATCCGGCGACTGATCTCCTCAGTCGGAACGAGGACACGCCTCGACGACAAATCGGGTGACACAGCCCCGTTTCGGCTCGCAACGATACTTGTTGCGAGGCGCCCGATGGCGGCTCGAAGCGTACCTCGCGCGCCAGCGCGGCCGTCCGATGGAGAGGGGATGCGGCCGCGCCGCGCGCGAGATACGTGTGTGACCTGCACGAGAATGCGCGCCGGAACTACCGTTCGATCAAGCCCGAAGGCTTGAACGAATTGACGCGACTTAACCTCTTCGAGCAGGTCACACGTCGTGTGCCTTCAGCACGGAACGTGCCACGCAAAAGGCCCCGTCGGACGCGGGCCGGCGCTGCACGATCTGGCCGTTTTCGGCCAAGATGCGCTGCACACCGGCCGTTTTCGGCCACTTTTGTGCCACGACGTCCCGCGACCGGTCGTGGCCGCCCCGAACGTTCGTGCGGCTTTTACAGCCGTCTGCTGATCGCCTTGCGGTGCATTCCGAGCAGCCGGGCCGCGCCACTCTTGTTCCCGTCCGACAGCCGGACCGCCTCGGCGACCAGCGCCTCCTCGACAGCTTCCAGCTTGTTCTCGATCGGAAGCCGCAAGATCTTCTGGGCGATATTCTGAAGGGCGTCCGCGTTGGTGTTCGACGCGGGCGATTCCGAGATGAACGGGCCGAGCGCGTCGGGCGTGATCAGATCGTCGTCGGCGAACGCCGCCACGCGGTCGACCAGGTTGCGAAGCTGGCGGATGTGGCCGGGCCACGCCGCGCCCACCAGGATGTCCAGCGCCGCCTCGGAGAATCGCAGCGGCCGTTTCTGACCGCGGCAGAAGTGCGCCACCAGCGCCGGAATGTCCTCGCGCCGCTCGCCAAGCGGCGGGACGCGCACCGCGAGGACGTTGAGTCGATAGAAGAGATCCTCGCGGAACGATCCGTTGCGCACGCGCTCGGCGAGATCCGCGTGCGTCGCTGCGACCACGCGTCCCTCGAAGCGGCCCTGTGCGGTCGATCCGACGGGGCGAAAGACGCCGGTCTCGAGAATGCGCAGCAGCTTCGACTGCAGCGCGGCCGGCAGCTCGGCGACCTCGTCGAGGAACAGCGTGCCCTGCTTGACCTGCGCCAGGTACCCCTGCTGCTCGCGCTCGGCGCCGGTGAACGCGCCCTTCGCGTGACCGAACAGCTGCGACTCCATCAGCGCTTCGGGGATGGCGCCGCAGTTGACGTCCAGCAGTGGATGGTCGGGATGCGGCCCCAGCGTGTGCAGCGCCTCGACGACCAGCTCCTTGCCCGATCCAGTCGGTCCGGTGACCAGCACGGGGCGATCGGACAGCGCGGCCCGCCGGATGGTCTCGCGCAGCAGCTCCATCGCCGGCGACACGCCGACGAGGCGGCCCGTCACCGGCTCGGTGGCGGGCTGGCGCGCGCGCAGCTCGCTGACCTCGTGCTCCAGGCGGCGGCGCGCGCGCAGCGCGGTCAACACGGGCAGCACCAGCTCGTCGCAGAGATCGTCCTTCAGGATGTAGTCGTAGGCGCCCACCCGCATCGCCTGCCTGATCTCGGCGACCTCCTGATACGCGGTGACGATGATCGGCACGATCGTCGTGCGCGCGCGGATCTCCTCGACCAGCGTCAGGCCGTCGCGGTTGCGCGCGTCCGGCCCCAGGCGCAGATCGATCAGCGCGATGTCGGGCGCCTGCGTCTCGATCGCCTGGCGCGCGGCGGCCAGGCCGTCCGCCTCGTCGATCTCGACGTCGTCCAGCTTGCGAACGATCGCCGACAGTACCCGTCGCGCGCTCGCCTGATCGTCGACGATGAGCACCCTCATGAAACGGCCTCAGTGTACCCGCGGTCCGCCCGCGCCGGGGGAATCTCGATGCCGAACACCGTTCGCCCCTCTTCCCGCCGGACACCGATGCTCCACCCGAACCCGCGCACCAGCCGCTGCGTGACCGCCAACCCCAGGCCCATGCTGCCCTTCTTGCTGCTGACGAAGGGATCGAAGATCGTCGATCCGATGTCGTCGGCGATCCCGGGTCCTTCGTCCCAGACCTCCAGGACCATCGCGCCGCCGCCGTTGGCGCGCGAGCGGACGCCGACGGCCGATCCCGCCGGCACCGCCTGGACCGCGTTGCGCAACAGGTTGGCGAGGATCTGCACCAGGCGGTCAGGCTCGGCGATCACCACCAGATCGGGCGGCACATCGATCGCGGCAGCGATGTTGTTGGCGTCGACGATCTCGCGCACCAGGTCCAGCGCGCGCAGGACGCGCGGCAACACCAGCACGGGCGCCAGCTCGGGTTCCGGGATCTTCAGCTTGTGCAGCGTCGCGAACATGCGTTCCAGGCGGCCGATCTCCTCGCGCGCCGCCGCGAGATCGCGCGGGTCGACGGGCGCGCCGCCGCTCGCCTCGCGCAACAGGTAGCGCAGGAAGTTCAGCGGGTACGCGATCTCGTGCGACATCTCGGCGCCCAGCATGCCCAGCGTCAGCCGCTTGTCGTCGCGGGCGATGTCGGCTTCGAGGCGGCGCATCGCCTCCAGCTCGGCGAACACCGCGGCGTTGTGCAGCGCCACCGCGCCCAGGCTGGAGATCGTCTCGAGCAGCTCGAGATCCTCGCGCGTGTACAGGGCCGCCGCGTGCTTGGGCGCCAGCTTCAGCACGCCGCGCAGCCCGCCTTGCGATCGCATCGGCACCAGCAGGTGCCGGCGCCAGTGCGGTTCGGTCGTCCACACCGCGGTGCCCTCGTCCATGCGGGCGTTCACGCCCTGCGGGCGGTGCGGCAGTCGATCCAGATCCGCGGGCGCCAGCACCTCGGCGTGCTCCGTCGGCAGCCAGCGCATCACCGCCTCCTGGATGGCGCGGCCGATCTCGGGCACGTTGCCCTTCGACGCGAGGTCGTCGGCCAGCTGCTGCAGCGTCGGGCGGAACCGCGTCGTCGCGGTGAAGAACAGGCGGGCGGCCACGCGGGCGCCGACCGCCACCAGCACCGCGAACGCGACGGCCGCGCCCACCCACGGCACCAGCGCGACCGAGCCGGCGCTGTGAATCGCCGCGCGCAGACCAAGCCACGCGACCATCGCCACCACCAGCGCGCCCGTCAGCACCGGCGCCACGAACATCCGCCGCGTCAGCACGTGGGACGTCTCCAGCACGTTGTTGCGGATCAGCGCGTAGCCGACGGACATCGGCAGCAGCGGCGCCAGGAACGGCAGCATCAGGTGGAAGAGCGGCGCGCCCGTGAGGTAGCCGACGAGGAATCCGATCGCCAGCAGCGCCGGCACGGCCGCCAGGCCGAGCGCCGACGACACCAGCTCCTGTCGGCGCCGGCCGCGTTCGACCCGCAAGCGATAAATGATGCTGGCGGTGAGGACCACCAGGGCAGCCAGCGCGCCCGCCGAGACGGCGAGGCGCGGGCCGCGCAGATCCAGGCCCAGGCCCAGATGAGGCGCCAGCGCGAGCGCGACGCCCCCGGCGCCCGCGAGGACGGCCGCAACGAGCGCGCCGGCGCGCAGCGATCGCCGGCGCGTGCGCGGCGGCTCGGGAAACGAGTACGCCAGCCAGACGACGCACAGGGGGACCGACACCGTCGACAGCGTGAACAACGGCGCCAGCCACGCCGACGAGTGGTAGTCGTAGAAGGTCACCAGGAAGACGAAGCTGCCGACGCTCCAGGCGGCGTAAGCGACCGCGCCGGCACGGCGCCGCGCCAGCACCAGGACCGCCAGGCCCGACCAAAGCACGAACAGCGCGACCAGCGCGTACAGGCCGAAGAAGAACAGCGCCTCGTCGGCGCCCAGCGTGCGCAGCGCGCGCGTGATCGTCTTCGGCCCCTCGCGCGTCTCGAACGTCAGCTGCACTTCGGATCGGCCCGCGGCGGCGAGCGCCGCCATGCGCGCGGCGATCGGCTGCGCCGGCAGCGCGAGGGGCGCGCGCGGCGCGGGAACCGGGACGCCGTCGATCGCGACCAGGCGGTCGGGAAAGCGCAGCGGCACACGCTCGGTTCCCCACGCGGGCCACCACACCTCGGAGAAGCTGGCGTGCGGATCAGTGAACAGGCCCGGGAACGGACGGCCCTGCGACCGGTACGCGCTCAGGCTCGCCACCGCCGTCAGCACGGCGAGGCCCACGCCGACGGCGATGATCGCCGAGAGCGTCGCTCGCGAGAGCGATGGACCCAGACTGCCCCGGTCCGCCATCGGCTGCCATAACAACAGGGCTGAAGATTCTTGCCAAGACGGAAGCCACGGCGGCGCCCGCGCCGGCCCCGGCGACCGCCGCCGCCAGCGCCTGCAGGGGCAGCGCATCGGGGTCGCCCGCGCCCAGGGCGTCGAGCGCGGTGTCGAGCGCGTGACAGATTCGTTCCAGCAGCGCACCGTGGTGCTGTCCCTGCCAGAGCGCGGGGGACGCGGACTCGGCCAGCGCCCGGATGTGGCGGGCCAGCCAGCACAGCGCCTCCTGCACGGGCAGCGAGGTCAGGAACAGACGACAGAGACGCCCGGCGACGCGCGCGTAGGCGCGGGCCGGCGCGGCGCCCCGCCCCGCCGCCAGGAGCGCCTGATCCTGCCAGGCCCGCGCGAGCGCGAGCGCGCGCGATTCGCCGTCGGGATCCGGCACCGGGCGCGTCGCCAGCAACGCGAGACAGAGCGGATCCGCGGCGGCCAGGCAGGCCGCGCGAACGTTGACGGGTCCGTGCCCGGTCTTGAAGTTGTGACCGAGACGATCGCGCGTCTCGAACGCCTCCGCCGCCAGCCCGCGTCCCCCGTCGATGATCGCAGGCACGTCGGCGGTCAGAGCCAGCAACGCCCGCAGCTCGGCGACGGAGAGAGCGCGGTTCTCGGCGAGGACGCGGGCGGCCGCTGCGGCGGCCAGCGCGGACGCCTGGCTGGAATCGTCGGCGGCGATGTGCTCGCTCCAGCGCGTCGGCTCGCCCGTCGCGGCGAACGCCACCGCCGGGCCCAGCCGGTTGTACGTCGCGCCCGCCGGCCCGCCGCCGTTTCCGTTCGCGGGCGCGCCGCCCGCGCGTTTCGCGTGGGCGAGGCCGGGCTCTGCCTGGCCGAGCCCTTCGCGGGAGGGTTCGGGAACCCTTCCAGGGTTCCCGGCACAATGATAACCAGGATAAACGCGGTACCACTGGCCGCGCGCATCGCAGGCGGCGACGGCGTGGACCCAGGGCTGGCTGGCGAGATCATCCGCGCCCAGCGCGACGCTGTCGTCGTCGCGCGGGTGGTTGCGCGACGGATCGCCGACCGAGCAGATGATCGCGGCGCCGCGTCCGCGCCGCCCGCAGCGTGCCGCCTCGCGCAGCACGTCGCGCAGATATGGCGGCGTCCCCCACGCGCCATCGCTCATGGCGATCAGCACGACGTCGGCTTGCCAGCCACCGGCCGCCGCCGCGACGGCCGCCGCGAGATCGGCGGCGGCCAGGTACGGGCGCGCCGCGCCCGCGATGGACGGGACCTGGAACAGGCCGACGTGCGCGCCCGGGCACTGGGTCAGCACGATGCCCGCCATGGCGATCCCGTGGCCGGGTCCCCATGACGTCGCCGGCGCGTGCACGTCGTCGGCGTTCGGCAAGCCGACGGGAAATGGGCCCTCCACCGGCGACGGCAGCGCGGCGGCCCGATCGAACGAGATGTCCACGACGGCGACGCGAACCGCGCGCGCGGCGGGCGGGGAAATCACGGGCGCTGGAAACGGGCGCGCTGGCGGGGGTGCGCCGGCCGCAGACGCTTCGACGTCGAACGCGCCCGTCTGGACGTGGCCGTCGACGCCGGCGTAGTCACCGCTGCCGCGGCGGCCGCGCTTGCGCGCGATCAGCGGCGTCACCGACAGCGCGGGCGCGTCGCGTTCGCTCCCGGGCGACGCCAGATAAAGATCGACGGCGCCGATGCGCGCCAGCGGCCACCACGACGGCGCCGGGGCGCCCGCCGCACGCACCACGGCCCACCGAGCGTAACGACGCTCGGAAAGCGACGGGGGCTCGTTCCATTCGAGCTCCCGCTGGTAATGCACGACGGTCTCTCAGGCGGGTGCGGCCGAGGCGCGGGCCGGCGCGGGTGTCCGGACGGGCACGTCCGCGGCGTTCAGCACGGCCTCCTCGATCTCGCCGGCGATGCCGATGGCGTCCAGCTCGTCGCCCAGCCGATCGCCGTCGAGGCGCCACGAGACGATCGCGTTGCTGAAGGCGTCCAGCCACGTGGCGAACCACTTGAACCCGCCGTCGGCCGCGATCGCGGCCGCGCGGCGCACCAGCAGCGGCGCCACCCGCATCAACGCCCCGTGCGAGCACCCGAGCGCGCCCGGAACGTCGCCCCCGCGGAGCGCGCGATCCTGATCCGCGTCGACCACGTCATCGACCGCCTGCAAGCCGAGCATGAACAGATCGTGCGCGCGCAGGAACGGCCTCACCCGCTTCGCATCGCCGTCCGTCATCAGCAAGGCCTGCGACGGCACCGCGATCCAGCTCAGCTTCTCGCGGACGACGGTGGCATAGATCGGCGCGCGTACCGAGCGGGCCGCGAGCAGTCGCTGCTCGGCGCCCGTGCCGCGCCGCCAGCGCGCGCCGGCGCGACGGCAAAGCTGGTCGGCCAGCCCGCTGTCGCCCGTCGCGATCGCCACCGCCTCGCGCCAGCGCCGTTCGAATGTGTCGGCCAGCTCGTACAGCTCGTCCTCGGGATCGCTGACCTGCCCGTCCTCCAGACGATCGTGCAGCAGCCAGGTGACGCCGCCGTAGTGATGCGCCCGCAGGTAACGAAACAGATCGCCCTGGGGAACGCCCAGGCGGCCGCTCGACGCCTGCGCGGCGTAAAGCGGCAGCGCGCGATTGGGATGCAGGCCGACGAAATCGCTCCAGGTGCCGTCCAGGGACTGCGTCAGTCCCAGCCGCCAGGGCAACCGTTCGGCCAGCGCCCGCAGCGGCGCCCGGAGGGTCCCCACCAGCGTGCGGTAGGAATCCTCGATGGACGGCGCGCCCGGCAGCGAGGGCGGATGCGCCTCCGGCGGCACCGCCGCCCGCTTTTCACCAGTAGTCACCGGTCACCTGGAACGGCGAGACGTGCTTGAAGGTGATGTCGCGGACCAGCAACGCGTCGAGGGCGCCCACGTGCGCGTCGCTCCAGTCACCTTTCGGGCTCAGCTCGCGCAGCAGATCCAGCACGGCGCGCCGCTTGGGTTCCGTTCCCAGCTTGTCGTACTCGAACACCGCCCGCTGCAACGCGCGCAGGTGTCCCAGATCTGGTTCCGAGAACAGCCGCTTGTACAGCTCGACCAGCGACGTCGACGCCCCGTCGTTGGCCGCCACCGTCGGCACGATGGGCGCGAAGTCCTTCTGCGACAGCACCACGCGCAGACATTCCAGCTGCGTGAACGTCAGCTCCGGGTTGACCCCGCCGTTGGCGATCGTCAGCTGGCGATCGGCCTCCGCGCGCGTCGTCGGTTGGTCGCGCGCGACGGTCGCGAGCGCGTGTTGCAGCTCCGGCAGGCGTTCGGGGCGATCGTCCTCGCCCAGGAGATAGGAATAGATTCGTCTCAGCTCGCTCGCGGTCGCGGCCATGGCAGCCCCCTTTTGTACGTTTGTTTCGTACCGAGGCCGCGAACATGGGAACGTCGCGTCGAATGTCGAGTAATCGAATTCCCTATTGCGACATCACCCGACAGGTCGTTTGTTTAGGTTGCCGCAATCCCGCGTTTCACGCGGGAGCGGCAAGTCGCCGCACGAACCAGACGAGACCGACGACGGCGACGATCAAGGAAATCACGCGCGCGCCGTGGCGGGCGAACGGCGGCAGCGCGCGCAGCTTCCACAGCAGCGCGAGCAGCGGGGCCGCGACGGCGAGCTGACCGATCTCGACGCCGAGGTTGAACGCGATCAGCGGACCGGCGATCGACGTACCGGCGGCGCCCAGTCCAATTTCCTTGAGCGCGCCCGCGAAGCCGAGGCCGTGCAGCAGCCCGAACGCGAACGTCAGCACCCACCGCCCGCGTGGCTCGTCGCCGCGCACCAGGTTCTCGACGCCGACGAACACGATCGTCGCGGCGATCAGCGGTTCCACCACGCGGCTGGACAGCGTCACCAGGTCCAGCGCGGCCAGCGCCAGTGTCACCGAATGAGCGACGGTGAAGCAGGTGACGATGCCCGCGACCGTGCGGAACCGGCGGCAGACGACCAGCAGCCCCAGGATGAACAGCAGGTGGTCGTAACCGGTGAGGATGTGCTCGACGCCGAGGCGGGCGTAGCCACGGAAACCGGGCAGCGGCGGCGTGCCGGGCGCTTCGGCGTCGGCGGTGATGGGAACCTCGAACACCGTATCGTCGGGGCGCAGCACCTTCTGGCCGAGGAACGTGCGCGCGCCCGTCGCGGTCAACACGACGCCCGCCATCGCCCGCCCCGCCGCCCGCTTCAGCGTGACGGCGTCGAACACCAGCGGGGACCGCGTCGGCCGGCGGTACGAAATCCGGATGTCCAGATCGTTCTCGACGGTGGCGTCGAGGTGCGCGTCGAGCACGGCCAGCGTCTCGCCGCCGCTGGTGACGCGGTAGAAGCCGCGCGCGCATTCGTCCAGCGCGGGCCACAGGGCGGCCAGCTCGGGAACCTCGATGGTCTTGCGCGCGCCCGCGCCGGTGAAGCAGAGACGGGCGGCGGTCAGCAGCGACATCGTCGTGTGCAGGCCCAGGCGATCGCCGCTGACGTGCGCGTCGGTCGTGATCTCGAACGGATCGTGCGCGTGGGCGGGCGTGGCCGCGAACAGGATCGGAACGGCGACGAACGCCAGCCGCCGCGACGTCCGCGACGTTTTCATCAAGGCGCGCCGGCCGCCGGCAGCGTCGCCAGCCACAGACCGTCGAACGCGGACGGGACGCGGGTGCGCACGACGTAGGCGATGTCGACGGCGTCGTCGACGGAGCCGGCAACGGTCAGCGTCGTCGCGCGCTCGGCCAGCACCGTCGACGTTTCGCGCTCGAGGTCGAAGAGCTCGATCTGCCCCGAGTCGTCCTGGCTGTTCCAGCGGGTCAGCGCGGCGAGCCGGCGCGCGCCCAGGGCTATCCTGATGAACGACGTCGCCGACGCGATCGGCCGCTCGACGGGGTTGGCCGCGTTCAGGTCGATGACCCCGATCGACCCCGTGCTGTCGTGGAGCCGCCGGATCACGAGGAAGCGCGTGTCGGCGGAGAAGAACGCGTCGACGATCGGACCGGACGCCAGCGCCACGGCGCCTCGCGCCAGCCCGTCGGCCATCCACAGCGTCCGGTCCGGGCCTGAAAACGGGTGGTCCAGCCAGCCCATCTTCGTGCCGTCGTCGCTGTAGAAAACGAAGGTCGGGGCCACGGTGCCGGGCAAGACGCAACTTCCGTCCTCGGCGGACATCATCAGGAGGCTCTGGCGCCCGAGGATCGCCCGCACGGCGCGACCGTCGGGACGCCAGGCTTCCGGCGAGATCTCGGCGGCCCCGAGCTCGACGGGGCCCGCGCATTGCAGCGCGCGCCGCGCGCACGCGTCCCACACGTTCAGCGCGGTCCCGTCGGTCCAGGCGATGCGCCGCCCGTCGGGCGATCGCAGCAGGCGGCTGTCGAAGCGCACCCGGGCCTCGATCGGCACTTCGATCGCGCGGTTGACGTCGTAGGCCGCGACATCGAAGGAGGCGGGCGTCGAACCCGGCGTCGATCCGGGTACCTCGCGCGCGTAGACGATCGCGCACGGGATCTCACCCGTCTCCGGACAGGCCTGTGTGTCCGCGGTGCACCCGAGCACCTGGAAGAACCGGCACATCTCCGTCGAGAGCTTGAAGCAGCTCGCCGCCACCACGTCGCTCAACGCCGGGTCCCATTCCGGCAGACCGGCGGCGAGCACGGTGACACTGCCGTCGGCGGGCGATAATCGGGCGAGGACCTGCGCGCCCGCGGGATCTCCGCTGGGATGCCCGAGCGCCGCCAGGTCGCTGCCCATGAAAGCCCCGGCGCGGATCACGAACGCCTCGACGCCGCCTTCGCCCTTCACCGGCCCGATGGCGTTGAGGCCGACACTCAGGTTCGGGTACTCCCAGTAAGCCAGCGCGCTTCCGTCCGGACTCAGCACGACCGTGCCGAGAGGTAACGACTGGCTCGCGTGTTTGTCGACGTCGTACACATGCGTCTCATGGTCGTTGCCGGTCGCCAGGACATTCCCGATCCGGACGACCGGCCAGGCATCCGCGTTCCATTGCAGATCGGTCAGAGCCAGGCGCGGCTCGGCCTCGTCGAGCTCGCGCACCCAGAGATCATCGAGGCCGCTCCGGCCGCTGGCCGCTGGCCGCGTGAATGCCAGGCTCCGGGGCCGCCAGAACCACGTGTCGTGGAAGTCGCGGCCTTCCAGAATGCGCGCGCCGATCGTCAGCGGCGCCCCGCCGTCCGTGCACGCCGCCAGCGACAACGCCGCGACAATCGCTGACGTGATGCGCGTGCGCATTCGGTCAAAGCGTACGCCCTGGGGAAACGCCCGGCCAGCGGCTCCAAGGTGACTATCGACTAGCGAACCTGGATATTCGGGGCGGGCGGCGCCGCCATGCCGCTGCCGATGTGGAAGCTGGGGTGCGGCGGCTGGTTGTACGCGGTCTGCTCCGCCGACACCTGGGTGCGGTACTGCGCGTCGTGCATCAGCGTGTAGATCCGCCGCGTGGTCACGTTGGTGGTCGTGTAGAGGCGCAGCGCGCTGGAGTTGCTCTCGCGCCAGATGATCTCCTCGCGCCAGTCGCCCAGCAGGTCGGCGGTCAGCGCCGGCGTGGACTTGGTGCCGTTGTTCGATGCGCAGCCGCTGGCGCTGAGGATCGAGCTGCCGCCGTACTTGCTGATCGACGTGCCGTCCTCCAGCTCGCGCGTCTCGTCGGCGTCCCACCAGATCAGGAAGTTCTGTGACGACGGCGTCGAACCCAGGTTGGCGTTCGACGTCGCCGAGAACACACCGCTGACGCCCGACGCCCACATCTCGGCGCCCGGATTCGACGCCGAGATGTCGTCGGCGACGCAGCGGCCTGTGTCGTTGCCGTTGATCGGTCCCATCTGGATGATCGCGCAGGTGCGCGCGTCGCGGATGTGATACGCGGGGTGCGTCCCGTCCTCGTTGCACATGAACATCTCGAGGCCGGGGCGCGACGGGATGAAGTCGCCCACGTGCTCGGCGTCGCCGTGGTTGAAGCCGGTCGAGCAGAGGCCCGCGCCCGTGTTGTCGACGGCCATGGCGCCGTACATCAGCTCCTGGCTGGGATCGTCGTCGACGTTGGCGACCGTCATGCTGTGCGATCCCTGACCGCGGTAGGACTTGCCGGCGGAATCACTCGCGGTCGTGTTCGAGTCGAAGCCCCACAGCTTCGTCAGCTGCCCGCCGCGCCAGTTCATCGCGGACAGCGTCGTACGCGTGTAGTAACCGCGCGCCATGATGAAGCTGGGCAGCCCGGTGGTGTCGACGTACGCCGCCGTCGCCAGGAAGCGATCGACGCGGTTGCCGTAGTCGTCGCCCCACGAGCTGACGGTGCCGCGCTGGACCGGGAAATCGACCGTCGCCATCTCGGCGCCGGTCGCGCCGTTGAACACGGTCAGGTATTCGGGGCCGGACAGGACGTAGCCGTCGCTGTTCCGGTAGATCATCGTGTGCGTGGCGCTCGCGGCCGGACCCATCTTGATGTAATTGCCGCTGGCGTCCTTGCTGCCGGGCGCGGTCTTCACCGCCATCTCGGCCTTGCCGTCGCCGTCGGCGTCGATGACGACGAACTGCGAGTAGTGCGCGCCCGCGCGGATGTTCGGCCCCAGGTCGATCCGCCACAGCCGCGTTCCGTTCAGCTTGTAGGCGTCGATGAAGACGTTGCCGGTACAACCCGACTGCGAGTTGTCCTTGGCGTTCGAGGGATCCCACTTGAGGATGATCTCGTAGACGCCGTCGCCGTCGACGTCGCCCGTGCTGGCGTCGTTCGCGCTGTACGTGTACGCCTCGTTGGCGGTCGGGCACGTCGACGGCGTCGTCCCGCCGGCCGGCACCATCAGCGGGATGCGCAGGTACTGCTGCGCCCAGACGGTCGCGCTCTCGGAGTCGGCGCCGACGGTGCCGCCGATGACCGCGCGTACGGTGTACGTCGACGACGACGTGCCGGCGCTGTCGAGGTAGTTGGTGCTGTTGGTGACGTTCGCGACCATCGTCCCGTTGCGGTAGACGTTGTACGAGATGTTCGACGGGTTGGCGGCGTCGTACTCGAAGCCGAACATGCGCCAGCCGACGTAGACGCCGCCCGACACGGTGACGGCGACGACGCCGCGGTTGAGACGTTCGAGGTGATAGAAGCCGTTGCCGCCGGTGTTGTTGCCCGCGCCGGTCGTGCTCGAACCGCCCACGCCGGTCGTCCCCGCCGTGCCGGTCGTCCCGGACACGCCGGTGGTCCCGCCGCGCCCGGCCGCGCCCGTCGTCCCGCCCGCGCCCGTCGTTCCACCGACGCCCGCCGCGCCCGTCGTCCCCGACGATCCGGTCGTGCCGGCCGTCGTGACCGAGCCGCCGACGCCGGTCGTCCCCGCGTCGCCGGTCGTGCCGGCAACGCCGGTGGTCCCCGCCACGCCGCTCGTCCCCGCCGCTCCCGACGTCCCGCCCGGATTCGATCCGCCCGCGCCCGGAGACGAACCGGTGCCGACGTCGCCGGCGCAGCTCGCGATCAAACTACCGGCGAGCAGAGAAAGCGCGACAGCCGTCGCGCGGGGGAACGGACGGAACATGCAGGGGCCTCCGTCCGTACATGTCGGATGCGCCGGTTTCCATCATCCCCGTGGCGGCGGCAATCAGGACGAACTGCAAGTAGCTAATATCATTTCACTTCGCGCGGCGCGGGCCTACCAGACCTGGTACAGCCCGCTGAGGATCAGAACCGAGGTCAGACCGAGAATGCCGGAGTAGTAGCGTGGGATTCCCGTCGGTGGGCCGAGCTCCCAGGCCTTCACGATGTAATCGGCGCGGTCGAGCTTCGTCGCGATCATCGCGGTCACGCCGTTGGCCGCGATCAGGCCGTTGTCGCGGTTGATGTCGATCGCCCCGCCGTCGAGCGTGAAGGTGGCGCCGTAACTGTTGATGCCCTTCATGGTGAAGAAAGCGAGCAGCGTGTTGGCCTCGCTGACCTCCCACGCGTCGGGTTCCGCCAGCGTCCAGATCTGGTCCAGCGCCATGTTGATCTGCGCGCGGTAGGACTCGGCCAGGAAGTTGTCCCAGTTCGGCACGGGCTGGCCCGCGAACGTCGCGCGCACCGGCATCAGCCCCGTCGAAGGATGCGCGGTCCTCTGCCAGTACGCGCGCGACGACGACGCCGCCCGCGTCCAGAACGGATCGTCGGTCGCGTACGCCCAGAGATCGTAGTACGCGGGCATCACGATCGAGGGGCTGCTGCTGCTCAGCGCGGCGGCGACGTCCGTCGGCTCGTCGTATGGCAACGCCGCCACCGCGTCGAACGTATCCGTCACGCCGTCGACCACGCCGCCGTTCTCGTCTTGCTTGTGGCGCATCACGGTCAGCAAGCCGATCGCCGCCTTCTCGTAGTCGATGGTGGTGCTGCTGCCCCAGCGGTCGTGCGCGAAGATCAGCGCCATCGTCATCTGCTGCTCGCCGAACGGATCGTCGCACGGCTGCGTCGTCGCGTTCGGCTCGTTGCACCGGGACTGGAAATATCCGCGCTTGGGCGCGTCCTTGTACTCCAGCACCTCGGTCGCGTACGTCCACAGCCGATCGAATTCTTCCCGCTTGTCCAGCTGGACCGCGATCATCATCGCCAGGCCCACGCCCTCGGTGCGCACCTGCGCGCCGTGCAGGATGTCCTGGACGTTGGCCTGGTCCGCGCCGATCGGGAAATAGATCGCCGCCGTGTTCGGGTCGCCGTGGAAAAGCGACGTGAACCAGTTGCTGACCTTGGTGGCGATCTCGGCGTCGGTGTGCAGCTCGCGAAACGGCGCCATGACCGGCCGCCGGGGGAGCTGACGCAGGTGGATCCCTTCCGGACCGTTGTAGCCGATCGAATCGGTGGTGCTGCCGCAACCCGTGAACGCGAACGCGAGGGCCAGGACCGCCGCGGCGGTCCCCACGCCCGATCCGCGTCCGAACATGGTCCGGTTCAGTCGCCGACGTGCGCGCGAACGCGCGTCGCGAGCACGCTGTTCGGGTGACGGCGCAGGAAGGCCTCGGCGTGCTGGCGCGCGGCGTCCTTGCGCCCGACCTTCGCCAGCGCGTCGATACGCAGCACTTCCGCCTCCAGCTGCAGGCGGCCGGCCGGGAAGCGGCGGTCGTAACCGTCCAGCTCGGAGAGGGCACGGCGGGCGTCGCCGTTCGCGAGCGCCAGGCGTGCGTGATCGAGCGCGCCCAGCTCCTCGCTGAGCATCGCGGCCGTCGGGGTCTGCGAAAGATCGCGCGCCGCTGGAGCCGACGCGGGCGCGGCCGGAGCCGACACTGCGGCCGGCGCGGGCGCATCGGTGCTGCGCAAGGCGTAGTACCCGACGGGAACGGCCGTCGCGCCAACCACCGACATGCCGAGCAGCAACTTGGTCCAGGTGACCTTCGCCGCCGAAGCGGAAACCGAGGCAGCCGCCGATCCGGTCAGCAGCGCGGTCGAACCAGCCGCGAGGCCAAGCCCCGCCAGAACCTTGGCGCGCGTCTGCGCGGACGTCCGGTACGAGGAGCCGGCGCGGAGCAGCGCCCGTTCCAGCGGACTGGAATCCTCACCCTGCTCGTCGCGCAGGCGACCCGGTTCGGATGGCGACATCGGCGTTGTCATGGCTTCCTCTCGTCGTTCTTACCCGGCACGACGCCCTCCATTGCAGCGACGCGCTCTCGAAATTCCGATCGGGCGCGACGCAGCCGCGACGCCACCGTACCGCGTGGAATCTCGAGCACGTCCGCGATCTCCGACATGTTCATCTCTTCGAACTCGTACAGCACGAACACGACGCGCAGGCTTTCGTCCATCCGATCCAGCACACCATCTAGTAGTTGCCGCATGCGCTTCTGATCGGTCAGCTGTTCGGGCGTGGGAAAGGTTTCGTTACGTTCCGGTGCCTCTTCCGCGAGCACCTCGCGCCGGCGCGCCAGCGTCCGCCGCGCATGCGCGGCCAGGTTCAGCGCGATCTTGAAGAGGAAGCCCTTCTCGGCGCCGGGCCGTACGTCGTCCAGACGGCGCGCCGCCGTGATGAATGTTCTTTGAACCTCGTCATCGATCTCGGCGTCCGGTGTCCCGGCGTTGCGCAACACGCGTGCAACGAAGTCCAGGTAGCGATCGACCATGCCGCGCAGCCGCGCGTCGCGATCGCGCGCGGTGGTGGCGGGCGCCGGCGCGCCGTAGGTCGCAACCGCGCCGCTCACGATCGCAGCGTGAGGCGGTGCAGCGTCGGCGGGTACGTTCCCGCGCACGGCAAGTAGAGGCATTTCGTTCTTGGTTTTGAATTCCCGCATGAGCCCCAGGTGATCACCGGTGATCCGGCGATACCCATACAATATCTCAAAGTGCGCGGGAGAGTCCGAGTGTGACTACAGGTGCAACAGTAGGCGTTTCGCCCACTGTCCGCTCCGGTGTCGTTATCGTGAACCGCCGCTCGACGAGGGGAACCGTCGCGCCGGCCTCCAGCTCGAGCGCGAAACCGCCTCCAAAATGAGCGCCCGCGCGCACCAGCGCGCCCGCGCTCCACCAGCTGCGCCCGACGGAAGTGGGAAAGTCGAGGCCTTGACCCGTCGCGGAAAGCCAGCCGCCGATCCCCTGCGCGCAGGCCTGCAAGGTGACGGTCCGGCCCAGGCTCCACGGCGGACACGCGGTGACGGCCAGCGCCATCCAGTGCAGCACGATGTCGTCGGGCGTCTGCAGGAGATCGTTGGGCGCGTACACGAACGTGAGCCCGACCGATGCGCGCGGGCGATCGTCGGCGTGGCGTTCCAGCCGCGTGCTGAATCCGCCGCCCACGTTCATCGTGTTCGTGAGGACGTCGGCGGCAACCGCTTGCAGACCGACCTGAAACCGCGTGCGGACGTTCTCGGGCGGCGGCGGCGGTGGCTTCACGACGATCGGCTTCTCGGGCTCGGGCGGCTTGGGCGGCTCGGGTGGCGGAGGCGGCTCGGGCGGGGTCTCCGGCGGCTTGGGTGTCTCGGGCGGCGTGCGCACCGGTGGCGGCGTGCGAACCGGTGGCGGCGGCGGCGGCGTCGGGCGCTGCGGTTGCGAGACGAGCGCGAGCGCCGCGGTCAACGACAGCACCTCGACGACGGCCTCGCAGCTCTCGCCTTCCACGCGGCGGGTGTCGCCGTCACCCGGACCGTCCAGCATGCGCAGCTCACCGCGCACCCTCGTGCCGGTGCGGGTCAGGCGCACGCCGAGGTGAACGGCGTCCTCGCCGGACGTCGCGCGCCGCGCGCGGTTCATGCGCGTGAGCAGCCCGGCGTAGAACGCGTCGACCGACGAACAACCTGCCGGCGCATCGAACTCCACCCGGATGGCGACGATGTCGCCGCTCGCCGCCGGCGGTGGCGTCGCCGCCAGCGCCAGCGCGGCCGCGAGACCTAGGGGCAGGACCGGGAGCAAGGCCCCCCCAACGTGACACGAACAGGCCGATCGACGCCAATCGCGCCGGTGGCGCTTCCGGGGTGACGACGGACCTGGCTTTGCGCGCCGCGTTCCGGCGTTAAACTGCCGCGTCGTGACCACCGGAGATCGCCCCAGCAGCCCCACCCCAGCCGACCGCGCGCTGGTGCGCCGGGCACAGGAGACGCGCGAGCGTGTCATCGCGCGGCTGTCCGATCATTTCGCGCACGACGTGCTGGACGTCGAGGAGTTCGAACGCCGGGTCACGGTGGCCCAGACCGCCGACAACCCGGCCGACATCGAAGCCCTGCTGAGCGATCTGGGCGACCTGCCCGACGGGCCCGTCGCGGCGACGAAGGCGGTCGTGCCGACGGTCGTGACGGCGCTGGCGCCGGCTGACCAGGAACGCGAAGCCGCCTACGCGATCTTCGGCGGCATCGATCGCCGCGGGGCGTGGAACGTTCCGCGCCAGATGCGCGTGGTCGCGCTGTTCGGGGGTGCCAACCTCGACCTGCGCGAGGCGCGCTTTCCGGCCGGCGTCATCGACATCCACGTGACCGCCGTGATGGGCGGGATCAACATCGTGGTGCCGCCGGGGCTGGCGGTGCAGATGCACGGGTCCGCGATCATGGGCGGCTTCGCCGACGTCAACCGCGCGCCCGCCAATCCCGATCCGGACGCGCCGCTGCTGCGTGTCCACGGCCTGACGATGATGGGCGGGGTCAACATCGAGATGCGGCTTCCGGGCGAGAGCGAGGGCGGCGCCCGGCGGCGCGCTCGCCGTGAGCTGCGCGACGAACGGCGCGCGCAGCGGCTGCTGGATCGGCAACGATGAACGCGGGCGCGGAGACCGGCGGACCGAAGAGGATCGCGTCCTTGCTCGCGAGCGGCACGGAGCTGGTGTGCGCGCTGGGCCTGGGCGAGCGGCTGGTGGCGCGTTCACACGAGTGCGACTTTCCCGCCTGGGTCACGCGCCTGCCCGCGGTGAGCCGGCCGACGTTCGACATCGCGGGCAGCAGCGGCGAGATCGACGCACGGGTGCGCGAGCGGCTGCGGGCCGGAGCGCCGCTGTACGAGATCGACGAGACGCTGCTGGCGTCGCTGGCGCCCGACGTCATCGTCACGCAGACACACTGCGAGGTGTGCGCGGTCAGTCCCGGCGACATCGCCCACGGCGCGCCGGCGAAGCTGGAACGACGGCAGGTGGTGGCGCTGGACACCGGCACCGTCGACGGCATCCTCGAAGGTTTCCAGAACGTGGCCGGCGTGCTGGGCGCGGGCGACGCGGGGCGCGCGCTGGTCGCCGGCATCCGCGCGCGGCTGGCGGCGCTGGCGGAACGGACGCGCGCCCTCCCCGGCCCGCGTCCGGCGGTCGCCTGCCTGGAGTGGATCGATCCGCTGTTCGCGATGGGCAACTGGGGCCCCGAGCTGATCGCGCTGGCGGGCGGCACGTGCGCGCTGGGCGTCGCGGGCGCGCATTCCACGACGCTGGCCTGGCAGGCGTTGCGCGCCGCCGATCCCGACGTCATCGTGGTGGCGCCGTGCGGGTTCGGCGTCGAGCGCACGCTGGCCGAGATGCCGACGCTGGCGGCCCTGCCCGGCTG
>Ga0207681_10000667_pt1 | contig 22714 bp, 25 predicted proteins | sample KBSS53metaG_FD_184324 | JGI IMG/M metagenome (GOLD analysis project Ga0207681, IMG submission 184324) | Switchgrass rhizosphere microbial communities from Kellogg Biological Station, Michigan, USA - KBS S5-3 metaG (SPAdes) (version 2) | ecosystem: Host-associated > Plants > Roots > Rhizosphere... | reverse complement strand
CGGCTACCTCAGCTCGCAGGCCAGCTACTCGACCTGGCGCGACTTTGGCGCCGCCGTCGGCCCCCTGACGGCGCCCTGGTTGTTCCTCAATATCCCGCAGGCCTGGCTGTTCGCCTCGCTCGGCGCGCTGATGGCGGCCGGCGTCGTGTTCTGTCTGGCACCGCGGTCATTGCGCGTGACGTGACCCGCTCGGCGCGTCGCCGAAGTTTTTTAATTGCGTTATACTTCCATATGGAAGTACAACGGCTCCATCATGCCCGAGCCCGCGACATCCTCTCTGCCAGCCGTCGTTCCCCTGCTGCGCGCCCATGCGCGCATCGAGCAGCAGTTCGGCAATGCGCTGGGTTCGATTCACGGCCTCGCCCTGAAGGAGCTGCTGCTGCTGATGCACCTCGCGGCTGTGCCGAAGGTGCGGCTCAGTCGTATCGAACTCGCGCAGCGCCTGCATGTCAGCGCGTCGACCGTCACGCGCATGGCCGCGCCGCTCGAAAAGCTCGGCATGGTCGGCCGCCAGTCCGATCCACGCGATGCGCGGCTGGCCTATGTCGTCCTGACGTCTGCCGGGCAAAGGCTGACGAGGGAGGCGCGGGCCACCTTCGAACGCCTGGCCGAAGGCCTGTTCCGCGACCGCTGGGGCAAGACGGAAATCGCGACTCTCGCCGAGCTGCTGGGACGGCTCACCGCCGGCCTGCCAGGGGAACTTGCCTGATCTGGTGAGCCCGCCGCTCCTGGCCCTACCGGAACACGTCCTTGCGGTGTCGCACCTCGGCGAACACCGTCACCGGATCCTGGCCCAGCATGCCGACCGCCTTCTGAACCGACGGTTTGTCGGCGCGCAGGAAGGGATTGGTCGCCAGTTCGCGCTCCAGCTTTGCAGGGACTGTGGGGCGGTCCTTGGCGCGGCGCTCGGCGATCTCGTCGGCATAGGCGGCCAGTTCGGCGTTGTCGGGATCGGCATGGAGCGCGAAGCGCGCGTTCGAGGCGGTGTATTCGTGCGCGCAGTAGAGCATGGTCTCGGGCGGGAGCGCCTTGAGCCGCGTCAGGCTCGCCCAGAACTGCGGCGCGGTGCCCTCGAACATCCGGCCGCAGCCGAGCGCGAAGAGACTGTCGCCGACGAACGCCATCTGCGCCTCGGGCAAGTGGTAGGCGATATGGCCGAGGGTGTGGCCGCCAACGTCGATGACGTGCGCGGTGTAGTCACCCAGACGCACCGTGTCGCCCTGGCCGACGGTACGGTCGATGCCTTCGATCTTCGGCGCGTCGATCTTTGGCGCGGTCACGGTGCAGCCCGTGGCGGCCTTGATCGCGGCGTTGCCGCCGGCGTGGTCCGGGTGCCAGTGCGTGTTCCAGATCTGGGTGATCTGCCAACCCTTGGCGGCGGCCTGGCGCAGGTATTCGTCGGCATCGGGCGTGTCGATGCAGGCGGTCTCGCCGCTTGCGCTGTCGTGCAGCAGGAAGCCGTAGTTGTCGGACAAGCAGGGAAACTGGTGGACTTCGAGCATGGCGCGTCTCCTCGCGCGCCTATGTAGCGGGTGAGGGGCAAACGAAAAGCCCGCCGCGGCCGTGAGGCCGGGCGGGCTTTTTCTTGGCGTCGTCCCAGGCTCGACCCGGGACCGGTTGCGTCCGTGACGAACCCTTGCGCCTTGCGCTGCGGGCGGCTCGGCCGTCATGGGGCTCTCACCCCATGACGTCGGACGGGTTCTGCGACCCGCCGGCCGCGCTTCGCCTTTTCAGCGACTAGGCTACCGTCCGCAGTGCGAACGTCGCCTAGTCCCCTGGCTCAGCGGTTCTTCAGCGCTTCGCCCAGGATGTCGCCGAGCGACGCACCCGAGTCGGACGAACCGTACTGCTCGACCGCTTCCTTCTCTTCGGCGAGCTGGCGCGCCTTGACGGAGAAGTTGGGCTTCTTCGAGCGGTCGAAGCCGATGACCATGGCATCGAGCTTCTGGCCGACCTGGAAGCGATCCGGACGCTGCTCGTCGCGGTCGCGGCCAAGGTCGGAGCGCTTGATGAAGCCGGTGGCGCCGTCGTCGCCCGCCTGCACCTCGAGGCCGCCATCGCGGACTTCGAGGACCGTGACGGTGGTGACTTCGCCACGGCGCAGGCCACCGGCCGAACCGCCGGCCGCCGCCGTGCCGCCCGCCGCCGGAGCGCCGCGCTCGAGCTGCTTCATGCCCAGGCTGATGCGCTCCTTTTCGACGTCGACGTCGAGTACGACCGCGGAGACCTGCTCGCCCTTGCGGTGCAGCGCCAGCGCGTCCTCACCCGAGATGCCCCAGGCGATGTCGGACATGTGGACCATGCCGTCGACGTCGCCATCGAGGCCGATGAACAGGCCGAATTCGGTGGCGTTCTTGACTTCGCCCTCGACCTGGCTGCCCACCGGGTGCTTCTCGGCGAACTCTTCCCACGGATTGCGGTTGGCCTGCTTGAGGCCAAGGCTGATGCGGCGCTTCTCGCTGTCGACTTCGAGCACGACCACGTCGACTTCCTGCGAGGTCGAGACGATCTTGCCGGGGTGGACGTTCTTCTTGGTCCAGGACATCTCGGACACGTGGACCAGGCCTTCGATGCCCGGCTCCAGCTCCACGAAGGCGCCGTATTCGGTGATGTTGGTGACGGTGCCGTGCAGCTTGGCGCCGACCGGGTACTTGACCGCCGCGCCTTCCCAGGGATCGCTCTCGAGCTGCTTCATGCCGAGGCTGATGCGCTGCGTTTCCGAGTTGATGCGGATGATCTGCACCTTCACGGTGTCGCCGATGGCGATCACTTCGCTCGGGTGGTTGACGCGCTTGTAGCTCATGTCGGTGACATGGAGCAGGCCGTCGATGCCGCCCAGGTCGACGAACGCGCCGTAGTCGGTGATGTTCTTGACGACGCCGTCGATCACCTGGCCTTCGGTCAGCTTGTCGATCAGCTCGCTGCGCTGCTCGGCGCGGGTTTCCTCGAGGACGGCGCGGCGCGACACGACGATGTTGCCGCGGCGGCGATCCATCTTGAGGATCTGGAAGGGCTGGGGCACGTCCATCAGCGGCGCGACGTCACGCACCGGGCGGATGTCGACCTGGCTGCCGGGCAGGAACGCCACGGCGCCGTCGAGATCGACAGTGAAGCCGCCCTTGACGCGGCCGAAGATCACGCCCTCGACGCGCTTGCCTTCGCCGAACTCGCTCTCGAGCTTGTCCCAGGCGGCTTCGCGGCGGGCGCGGTCGCGCGACAGCATCGCTTCGCCGTCGGCGTTCTCGACGCGGTCGACATAGACTTCGACTTCGTCGCCGACCTTGAGGCCGTGCTCGGAGCCTTCACCGCGCGCAAACTCGCGCAGGGACACGCGGCCTTCGCTCTTGAGGCCCACGTCGATGACGGCCTTGTCGTTCTCGATGGCGGTGATGGTGCCCTTGACGACGCGGCCTTCGAAGCCGTCTTCCCCGGCACCGCCGAGTTGTTCGTCAAGCATTCTCGCGAAATCGTCGCGAGTCGGATTTGCCGTAGTGGCCATGTAGGTCTTTCTCTCGTATCGATTTTCCGGCCAGGCGGTTGGTTCCGCCGGTCTTTCCTCCGCGTTCCACACCATGTGGTTCGCGGGCCAAAAAGGGCCGAACTGCCGTGGCGGCCGAATGCCGGTCACGGCGTCTTACGCGGTCGCAGGACCGAGCGGGACGTCGCGGCGCTTAGTCGCGTAGGGGCGGAAAAGCAAGGGAGTGGTCGCGGACCGGCTCTTGCCGAGAACGGCTGACAGCGGGGGCGCCCCTTGCGCAACCCGAGGCGACTTAGGCGGGCTTCCCCTGGAGTTCCGCGTCCGTGCCAGCCGTCTCTCGCCGGCGGCCTTGCAGCAGGCGGGTGGCGCCGTTCACCAGCGGCTTCTCGATGAAGAGATAGACGATCGAGGCCGTGACGATCGCGACCGCAAGTCCGATCACGAGCGATGCCACGACGCCGAGGACTGGCTCCGATGTGGTCTTCGCGACGAGGATGCTGACAGGTCCGAGCACGAAGCTGTGGGTGAGGTAGAGGCTGTAGGATGCGTCGCCCAGGAACGAGAGCAGCCGCGCCGCGTGCGGCCAGAGGCGCGCGAAGGCGATGTGATAGGCGGCGGCGCGAACCACGACGAGGCTGAACAGCGCCGAAGCCCATTCGACATGCTGGAACGCGCAGGCCAGGGCGAGGCCTGCTGCCGCGCCGCCGAGCGCCAGCCACGGGAGCGCGCCGATGCGGCGCTCGACCGACCTGAGCGGCAGCGCGGCGGCGCACACGCCGGCCACGAAGTAGAACATTTCCGGCCGCGTGAAGACGTACGCCGCGGCCGAGCCGCCATAAGCCCCGGGATCGGAACCCAGCGCCATCCCGCAGGCGAGCAGCGCGCCGATGACGGCGATCACGAACAGGATGGCGGGCGTGCGGGGCAGGAACAGCGCGGTTGCCATGACGAGGTAGAAGAACATCTCGTAATTCAGCGACCATCCGAGCGAGTAGACCGGCTGATAGAGGCCGCTCTCATTGAGGTAGGGGATGAAGAGAAGGGAGCGGACGATATCGCCCATGCTCGCCGCTTCGCCGTGCACTGCTGCGGCCATCCCGATCGCGGCGACTGTCGTGAGGTAATAGAGCGGACAGATGCGCGCGATACGGCGCTTGAGGAAAAGCGCGACACCCGGTCCCTTGCGGGCGGCGGCGAAAGTGCGGGCGCTCGCGTGGACCATCACATAGCCGCTGATCGCGAAGAAGATGCACACGCCGAAGTGGCCGAGGTCGACGTTCCACCACTCGTTGCCGTGGAGGAAGCCGCGGTTCACGTTGCGCGCCATGAGGTGCGAATAGACGACCATCAGCGCGGCCAGGGCACGCAGGATCTGGATGCCGATCAGCCGTTGGCTCGCCGCGTCTGTCGCTGCCCCGCCGGTGAAGGCGGACCACGCGCGTGAGAATCGAGGTGAGCCGCCAGCCACGGCTCGGGCCTATAGCATGGCTCGTTTGGCACTCAATTGCACCAAAATGGATCAGTGCTTGGCGCGATCCGCTACCAGCGCGACGGCTGCGGCGACGGCGGCATCGCGATCCAGATCGGAAGTGTCGAGCACCACGGCATCGGGCGCGGCTTGCAGGGGCGCCTCCGCGCGCTGCATGTCGCGAGCATCCCGCGCGGCGAGGTCGGCGAGGATCTGGGCGAGGGTCACGTCGCGGCCGCGGGCCTGCATCTCCAGGAAGCGGCGGCGCGCGCGCGCCTCGACGCTGGCGGTGACGTAGAGCTTCACGTCGGCGTCCGGCGCGATCACGGTGCCGATGTCGCGGCCGTCGAGCACGGCACCGCCGGGTTGCGTCGCGAAGCTGCGCTGGCGTTCGAACAAGGCCTGACGCACGGCGGGATGGATCGAGACGCGGCTGGCGAGGCCACCCGTCGCCTCGGATCGCAGTTCGGGATCGAGCAGCAGCCCGTCCGGGAAGCTGGTCGCCGCGAGAGCATCGCCGCCGTCGTCGGGATCGCCGCCGTCCAGGAAGCACTGCCGACCGACCGCGCGATAGAGCAGGCCGGTGTCGAGGTGCGGCAGCCCGAAGTGGCCGGCCAGTGCCTTGGCGATCGTACCTTTGCCCGACGCGGTCGGCCCGTCGACGGCGATGATCATGCGAGCAGGCTTTCCAGCATCGGCTCGAAAGTGGGAAAGCTCGTGGCGATCGGCCGCGTGTTGTCCACTTCCACACCGGTGCGGCTCACCAGCCCGGCGATCGCCATGCTCATGGCGATGCGGTGATCGAGATGCGTGGCGACGGGGTGGTTGGCGCCGCCGGCGAGCAGCGCGCCGCCGGTGCCCTCGATGACGAGGCCGTCCTCGCGCTCCTCGACCTTGGCGCCGGCGCAGGTGAGGGCGGTTGCCATTGCGGCCAGGCGGTCCGACTCCTTGACCCGCAACTCCTCCAGGCCGCGCGTCACCGTGCGCCCCTGCGCCAGGGCGGCGGCGACGAAGAGAATCGGGAACTCGTCGATCATGCTCGGCGCCACGGCCGGGTCGACCTCGATGCCGCGCAGGGCCGAGTGGCGTACGCGCAAGTCGGCCACGGGCTCGCCGCCGACCTCGCGCCGTTCGATTTCCTCGATGCTCCCGCCCATTTGGCGCAGCACGTCGAACAGCGCGGCACGGGTGGGATTGAGGCCGACGTTCTCGATCGTCACGTCCGACCCCTCGACGAGCAGGGCGGCCACCACGAAGAATGCCGCAGACGAGGGATCGCCCGGGACCTCGATCACTTGCGGCCGGAGCTCCGCCTCGCCGGTGATGGCGATCACCCGCGTTCCGTCGGGCTCGACAACCACGTCCAGCTCCGCACCGAAGCCGCGCAGCATCCGCTCGGAATGGTCGCGTGTCGGTACGGGTTCGATCACGGTCGTGCGCCCCGGCGTGTTGAGCCCGGCGAGCAGGATCGCGCTCTTTACCTGGGCGGAGGCGACCGGCAGGCGATAGGCGATCGGCACCGGCGGTTCGGCACCGCGCAGGATCAGCGGCAGGCGACCGCCGAAGGTCGCGGTGATGTCGGCGCCGATCTGCGAGAGCGGCTCGATGACACGGCCCATCGGCCGCTTCGACAGGCTGGCATCGCCCACGAAGGTGACCTGGATCGGGTGACTTGCCACCAGCCCCATGAGCAGGCGGGTCGAGGTGCCCGAATTGCCCATGTCGAGCGCGGTCTCTGGCTGCAGCAGCGCGCCGACCCCAACGCCGGCGACACGCCATTCGCCATGGCCCGTCCGCTCGACTTGCGCGCCCATCGCCCGCATGGCCGCCGCCGTCGCCAGCACGTCCTCGCCCTCGAGCAAGCCGGAAATCCGGCTCTCCCCGACCGCGAGCGCCGAAAGCATGATCGCGCGGTGGCTGATGGACTTGTCGCCCGGCACACGGATGCGGCCGCGAAGCGGACCTTGGGGCTGGAAGCGGCGGGGACGCATCGCGGCGGCGGGATCGGCAGACACTTGGGCGGGCTTTCGCTGGGAGGGGAAGGGGGCCGTGCGGCGCGTGGCTTTTGACAGTGGGCACGCCCTATGGCAAGGCGCGCGCCCTGTAGGGGCTTCAGCGGCTTGAAACCGCTTTGCGGCCTTACCATCAAGTGCAAGATTTACGCGTCATCCTCAAATGCGCGAGTTTATGGGGATGCGCCAGTTGAGGGAATTTCATGGTCAAGCCTGAATGGGGCACCAAGCACGGCTGCCCGAAGTGCGGCACTCGTTTCTACGACCTCGGCAAGGATGACCCGGTCACTTGCATCGAGTGCGGCAACAGCTGGAACCCTGAGCCGGTGCTCAAGTCCAAGCAGCCGGTGCAGTTCGAGGAAGTGCAGAAGAAGGAAGTCGTCGAGGAAGAAGACGTCGATCTGGCGGACGAGGATCTCGACCTCGACGAGGACGGCGATTCGCCCGACAACGATGTCGATCTTGGCGGCGACGACGATCTCGGCATCGGCGCTGCCGAGAGCGAGGACGAGCACGACACCTGATTTTTGGGAGCCGTCGCAGCTTGGCTGCGGCGGCTTCAAAATCCCCTTGCCAACCCGCGAGGCCGCCACTAGAGGGGCGCCTCCCGGGGCGGTACTCGGGAACGGCGGTGCCTCCCAGGGCTTCGCCGGGCGAATGGAACGGGGCCGTAGCTCAGCTGGGAGAGCGCTACAATGGCATTGTAGAGGTCAGGGGTTCGATCCCCCTCGGCTCCACCATTTGCAGGCATGGTGATATTTGCTCCATGCCGGGCTGCGAACGACGGCCTTCTGCGTTTCCGGTGCTCACGACCAACAGGTCGCTCCGCTCCGGTTCTCGAAGACCATCATTCTCGCTCCGGCCTGAAGCAAATCTCACCATACCTGACGCGGCTGTTGTTCGCGCTCAGGGGTGATTATTTACACGCTGGCTGACGAGGTTTCGTCCGCCGGCGTTTTTGGCGTTTTGCGCCGTTTTGGAGTGTAGGACTGTATGTTTGACAGTCTCTCTGACCGCTTAGGCGGTGTGTTCGACAAGCTGCGCGGGCGCGGTGCGCTCAAGGAGCAGGATGTCCGCGATGCCATGCGCGAGGTGCGCATCGCGCTGCTGGAGGCCGACGTGGCGCTGCCGGTGGTGCGCCGCTTCGTCGACCAGGTCACCGAGAAGGCAGTGGGCGCCGAAGTGCTGCGCTCGGTCACGCCGGGCCAGCAGGTCGTCAAGATCGTCAACGATGCGTTGGTAGAAACGCTGGGCGGCGACACGACGCCCGAGCTCGATCTCAACGCCAATCCGCCCGTCGTCATCATGATGGTCGGCCTGCAGGGCTCGGGCAAGACCACCAGCACCGCCAAGATCGCCAAGCTTCTGAAGGAGAAGCACGGCAAGAAGGCGATGATGGCCTCGCTCGACGTCAACCGTCCGGCGGCGCAGGAGCAGCTGAAGGTGCTCGGCGAGCAGGTCGGCGTCGCCACTCTGCCGATCATCGTAGGCCAGCAGCCGACCGAGATTGCCACGCGCGCGTTGCAGTCGGCCAAGCTGCAGGCGGTGGACGTGCTGCTGCTCGACACCGCGGGCCGCCTCCACGTCGACCAGCAGCTGATGGACGAGATGAAGGCGGTCTCCGCCATCTCGGCGCCGCGCGAGACGCTGCTGGTGGTCGATTCGCTTACCGGCCAGGACGCGGTGAACGTCGCGCAGTCGTTCGCCGGGCAGGTGGATCTCACCGGCGTCGTCCTGACGCGCATGGATGGCGACGCGCGCGGCGGTGCGGCGCTCTCGATGCGCGCGGTCACCGGCAAGCCGATCAAGTTCGCGGGTACCGGCGAGAAGATGGACGCGCTGGAGGTGTTCCAGCCTGCGCGCGTCGCCAACCGCATCCTGGGCATGGGCGACATCGTCAGCCTCGTCGAGCGGGCCGCCGAGGCGGTCAAGATCGAGGAGGCCGAGGCGCTCGCCAAGCGCATGGAGCAGGGCAAGTTCGACATGAACGACCTGCGCATGCAGCTGAAGCAAATGCAGAACATGGGCGGTCTCGGCGCGCTGGCGGGCATGATGCCGGGCATGAAGAAGGCCAAGGCGGCGATGCAGGCCTCGGGCATGGACGAGCGCGTGCTGCTGCGCATGGACGCGATCATCGGCTCGATGACCCCCAAGGAGCGCGGCAATCCCGCGCTGCTCAACGCCAAGCGCAAGATCCGTGTCGCCAACGGCTCGGGCACGCAAGTCCAGGACGTCAACAAGCTCCTGAAAATGCACATGGAGATGTCCAAGGCCATGAAGCAGATCAAGAAGATGGGCGGCCTCAAGGGCCTGGCCGCGATGTTCGGCAAGGGTGGCCTGGAAGGGGCCATGCCCGGGCTCGGCAATGCGCTGGGCGGAATGGGCGGTGGCGTCGGCAGCCTGCCCGACATGAGCAAATTCAAGAAGTAATCGTTAGAATCTAGAAGGAAGGTAAAGTCATGTCCGTTTCGATCCGTCTGTCGCGCGGTGGCGCGAAGAAGCGTCCCTACTACCGCATCGTCGTCTCCAACTCGCGCAGCCCGCGCGATGGCAAGTACCTGGAGCAGGTCGGCACCTACAACCCGGTCCTCGCCAAGGAAGACGAGAACCGCGTGAAGCTGGTCGAGGACCGCGTGCGCTACTGGATCGGCGTTGGCGCTCAGCCGACCGACCGCGTTGCCCGCCTGCTCGACAAGGCCGGCATCAAGGAGCGCGCGGCCACCAACAACCCGAACAAGGCCGAGCCGGGCAAGAAGGCCAAGGAGCGTGCCGAGGACAAGGCACAGAAGGCTCGTGAGGCCGAGGAAGCCGCCGCCGAGGCCGCTGCCGCCGCAAAGGCTCCGTCGGCTGAAGCTCCGGCCGAAGGCACCGAGAACCCGGGCGCCGAAGAGCCCCGCGTGGAGAGCGCCGAGGCTCCGGCCGAGGGCTGAGCCTTACAGCTCGATAGCCTGACCGATGGCGCTTTCGCCCGATCGTCCCGTCACCCTTGCCGCCATCGCCGGCGCGCACGGGGTGACGGGCGAAGTTCGCCTCAAGCTGTTCGGAGAAGGCGTGGCGGCGCTCAAGCGCTACCGCGCCTTCAACGATGGCGCGCTGACGGTGGCCAAGCTGCGCGATGACGGCAAAGGCGGCGCCGTCGCCCGCTTCGCCGAAGTGACCGACCGCGATGCGGCCGAGAAGCTGCGTGGTACCGCGCTGACGGTCCCGCGCTCGGCCATGCCGGCGTTGGCAGAGGGCGAGTACTACCACGCCGACCTGATCGGCCTGCCGGCAGTATCGACGGCGGGCGAGCCTCTGGGTGTCTGCGTAGCGGTTGACAACTTCGGCGCGGGCGACGTGCTGGAGATCGAGCGCGTGGGCGACGACGGCAAGCGCAGGCGCTTCATGGTGCCGATGACGCCTTCGGCCGTGCCGGAATGGTGCGAACTCACGGGGCTCGTCGTTGACGCTGCATATGCGGAATAGTATATCCTCGTTGGATATACGGGAGCGCGTCGTGGCGAAGGAATGGAAAACTCGGACATTCAAGTCAGGCAACTCGGTAGCGATGCGCCTGCCCAAAGCGCTTGGGATCGAGGAAGGCGACGAGGTCGTCATTGTCCCTCATGCTGACGGGAGCATGAGCATCTTGAAGCAAAGTGAAGCCAAGAACGTGTTCATGCGTCTCTATGGAAGTATGTCGCCAGGTTTCATGTCCAGCGGACGAGGCGACATCGACCAGGCTGAATATGACTGGACCGGTTCTTCGGACCATACAGCTGCGGCCTGATGTATCTCCTCGATACCAATGCATGCATCGACTTCCTCGATGGTCGTAGCGATGCGCTGGCAAGGCGTATGGGCGAGCATTTCGGCGCGCTTGCGGTTTCGTCGATCACCGTCGGCGAACTGATGGTCGGCAGCAAGCAATCCCAGGATCCGAAGCGCGATGCCGAACGCATCAACATCTTCGTCGCTAGCGTCGAGATCGCGGATTTTAATTTGGCATGCGCACGGCGATATGGATCGGTCATCCGCGAGATCGGCGTCCGCCGCAAAAGCTTTGACCGCTTGATCGGAGTGCAGGCGCTGGAACTCGGGCTGACTCTGGTCACGCGCAATCAGAGGGATTTTGCAGACGTGCCGGGTCTGAGTACCGAAGACTGGACAGCACAATGAGCACCTTTTTCTGGTCGCCATCTTCCTTTTTTTCGCTGAAGTTTTTGGTGCCCAGCTTCTCCGGCAATCGGAATGGCCCACTCGGCTTCGTGTCACGGGTATTCTGACGCGCCTGGCCACCCCCTTCGCTCGCCTGGTAGGTAGCGTTCAACCCGCTCAAAAGCAGCTGGGGCTTTGCCCCATTGCGATTGTTCAGAGCGTCGCAAGCGTCACGGCTGGACTGCTGTCGCCCGCGCACCTTTCAGTTCTTCACTGGCGGTAATCCTATGACCTTCGCCACCACTGTCCTCACCCTCTACCCGGACATGTTCCCCGGTCCGCTTGGCGTGTCGCTCGCCGGTCGGGCGCTGGCGGAGGGCAAGTGGTCGCTCACGCCCGTCCACATCCGTGATTTCGCGACCGACAAGCATCGCACCGTCGACGACACTCCCGCCGGGGGCGGCGCGGGGATGGTTCTCAAGGCCGACGTGCTCGCCGCCGCGATCGACCACGCTCGTTCGCTTTCGCCGGACGCACCCGTCATCGCCATGACGCCGCGGGGCCGGCCGATCACGCAAGCGCGCGTGCGCGAGCTTGCGGCAGGGCCAGGCGTCACGATCCTGTGCGGGCGGTTCGAGGGCTTCGACGAGCGGATATTCGAAGGCCGCAAGGTCGAGGAGGTCTCGGTCGGCGACATCGTGCTGTCGGGTGGAGAGCCGGCGGCGATCATGCTCCTCGACGCTTGCATTCGGCTGCTTCCCGGAGTAATGGGCGCGCCTTCCAGCGGGACCGAGGAATCGTTCGAGGACGGCCTTCTCGAGTACCCGCACTATACCCGACCCGTCGAATGGGAAGGGCGCATGATCCCGCAAGTGCTGCGATCGGGGGATCATGCGAAGATCGCGGCCTGGCGCAAGCAACAGGCCGAGATCGATACACGGTCACGCAGGCCGGATCTTTGGGAGCGCCGCTGTGGCGTTCGGGTCCAGTCTGCCTCTGGCGCGCAGCATGACGACAAAGGACCAGGCAAGTGAACCTGATTCAGCAGATCGAGGCCGAGGAAATCGCCAAGGCCGCGAAGGACATCCCCGAATTCCGCCCTGGCGACACCGTCAAGGTCGGCGTGAAGGTGGTCGAAGGCACCCGCACCCGCGTGCAGAACTTCGAAGGCGTGTGCATCGCCCGCTCGAACCGCGGCATGGGATCGAACTTCACCGTGCGCAAGATGAGCTTCGGCGAGGGCGTCGAGCGCGTCTTCCCGCTCTACTCGCCCAACATCGACAGCATCGCCGTCGTCCGCAGGGGCGTCGTGCGTCGTGCCAAGCTCTATTACTTGCGCGGCCGCACCGGTAAGCGCGCTCGCATCGCCGAGCGTCGCGACACTCGCGACGAAGGGTGAGCCAGGTACGCCGGTCTTCGCATTAGCGAAGCCGGTTTGGGCGACGCGCTCCTTTCGAATTTTCTCGTTTTCATTCGGGCTTGTTGCAGGCGCGCCGTCCTTCAAGGACGGTGCGCCTGTGGCCTTTTGAAGCGGCCGTGCTGCTGCGGCGCACAAGATCCAGTGCGTAGGAAAATGGCAGGAAAACGCGATAAACGGTCGCTGTCACTCGCCTTTTGGCTTTGACAGGGCGGCCAAAAGACGCTCAATTCGCGGCCCATTCGCAAGGCGAATGCTGGCTTTTTTCCAAACAAGCGTTTCACTGAAAGGCTAGGGGGTTCCTATAATGAACAAGAACGATCTGATCACCGCTGTCGCCGGTACCAGCGGACTTTCGCGCAATGATGCGGTTAAGGCTGTGGAAGGCGTGTTCGACGCCATTTCCGATGCGTTGAAGAAGGGCGACGAAGTGCGGCTGGTCGGTTTCGGCACGTTCTCGGTTGCCAAGCGCAAGGCGTCCACCGGTCGCAATCCGCGCACCGGCGAAGCCATGGAGATCAAGGCATCGGCTCAGCCCAAGTTCAAGGCCGGCAAGGGCCTGAAGGACGCGGTGAACTAAGCCGCTTCTAATCCTGCCGCCTCGCGGCAAGATGAAGGCGCCGCTGCCCGGTATAGAGGCAGCGGCGCCTCTTTCGTTTCTGCGGGCCCGTTGTTCGGAACGCTCAGCCTAACGTCATGCAGGAACCATGATGCGGCTGCCGTGAGCGCCATGACATGGCTCTGGGACCAACGAACGCCCGTCCGGAGCAGCGGAGCCTCGCGGTGCCGTCCCGCCGCCCACGCGCGCCCCTGCGCCTCCCGCAGACCCTCTCGCATTCGCCGCCACGACAGCCCTGGCGCGCGCAAAGAAAAAGGGCCGGAAAGCGATCGCCTCCGGCCCCTTCGATCGACTGGCCGCAAGCGCGGCGGAAGCGTCAGCCTTGCACGGCGGCCGCCACTTCGGCTGCGAAGTCGGTGACCTGCTTCTCGATGCCTTCGCCCAACTGGAAGCGGACGAAGTCCTTGAGGACGATCTTGCTGCCAGCTTCCTTGCCGGCCTGGTCGACGACCTGCTGGATCGGCGTCTTGTTGTCCATGACGAAGACCTGGCTCAGCAGGGCGTTGTCCTTGGCGTACTTGGCAGCGGCGCCGTCGGCCCGCTTGGTGAGGATGTTCTCCGGGATCGTCTTGCCGCTGGCGGTGGCTTCCTCGACCGCCTTGTCGAGCGCGATCTTGCGCTCACGCTCCAGCACCTGCGGATCGAGATCCTCGGCCGAAAGCGCCTGCGGGAAAGCCGCGGCGATGTGCATCGCGATCTGCTTGCCGAGCGGCTCGAGCACGTCGGCCGCGGCCTCGGACTCCAGCGCGACCAGCACGCCGATCTTGCCCAGGTTGGGCGCGGCGGCGTTGTGCATGTAGGGCACGATCAAGCCTTGCGCGACTTCGACCGTCTTGATGCGGCGGATCTGCTGGTTCTCGCCGATCGTGGCGACGTTGTTGGTCAGCTTCTCGGCGACGGTGCCGCCATCGGGATAGGACGCGGCCTTCAGCGCCTCGACGTCGTCTCCCGACACGCCGAGCGCGACTTCGGTCGTCTTGCGCACGAAATCCTGGAACTGGTCGTTCTTGGCGACGAAGTCCGTCTCGGAGTTCACCTCCACGGCAACGCCGCGGGTGCCGGTCACGGCAACGCCGACGAGGCCCTCGGCCGCGGTGCGGCTGGACTTCTTGGCGGCGGCGGCCAGGCCCTTGGCGCGCAGCGCGTCGACGGCGGCTTCGAAGTCGCCGCCGGTCTCGTCCAGCGCCTTCTTGCAATCCATCATGCCGGCGCCGGTGCGCTCGCGCAGGTTCTTCACGTCAGCGGCGGTGTAAGCCATCGCTCAAATTCCTCTTGTTGAATGGACAGGCGCGCCGGGCCCAGTGGACCCGGCGCGCGACATTTCGATGACGGAGATTGTCGAAGCGCTCAGGCTTCGACCGCCTCCTCGACCGGGGCGTCCAGCGCGCCGATGTCGATGCCGGAGTCCACCACGCCTTCGCGGCGGCCCTTGGTCGCGGCCTGGGCCACCGCCTCGCAGTAGAGGCGCACGGCGCGGCTGGCGTCGTCGTTGCCCGGGATCGGGAAGGCGATGCCCTGCGGGTTCACGTTGGTGTCGAGCACGGCGACCACCGGGATGCCGAGCACGTTGGCTTCCTTGATCGCCAGATCTTCCTTGTTGGCGTCGATCACGAACATCACGTCCGGAATGCCGCCCATGTCGCGGATGCCGCCGAGCGAAAGCTCGAGCTTGTCGCGCTCACGGGTGAGCTGGAGGATTTCCTTTTTGGTGAGGCCGTGGGTGTCGCCCGAGAGCTGCTCTTCCAGGCTCTTGAGGCGCTTGATCGACTGGCTGATCGTCTTCCAGTTGGTGAGCATGCCGCCTAGCCAGCGGTGGTTGACGAAGTGCTGGCCGCACGAGCGTGCAGCTTCCGCGATCGGCTCCTGCGCCTGCCGCTTGGTGCCCACGAACAGCACCTTGCCGCCGGCCTGGACCGTCGACGACACGAAGTCGAGCGCGCGGGCCATCAGCGGCACGGTCTGCGACAGGTCGATGATGTGGATGCCGTTGCGGGCGCCGAAGATGTACGGCTTCATCCGCGGGTTCCAGCGATGGGTCTGGTGGCCGAAGTGCGCGCCGGCCTCGATCAATTGCTGCATGGTGACGACGGGAGCCGCCATAGTCTTTTCCTTTCCGGTTTCGCCTCTGGGAAGCTGGAACCGTGCGGATAGCCTTTCGGCCCTGGCCCGCTGCGGCACCGGTATGTGGTGCTTCCCATGTGGATTGCCGCTTTCCCGACGGGCGTGAATCGTCCGAAGAAGGCTGCGGCGCGGCGCACTTAGCGTGCTCCGAACGGGAAATCCATGGAAATCCGTCTCGTATAAGCCTCAGTCTGGCTCAACTTCCGCCAGTTCCGTGCGAAAACAGGAACTTGGAGGCCATTTCCTGCATTCCTGTGGCACGACCGATATGGTTAACATTTGCTGCCCCGCCGTCGGGCAGCGGGAGGTTCCAATGTCCGCAGCCATCATGCTCTCCCTCATCTTCGCCGCCGGTGCCTCGATCTGGAGCATCTGGAGAGCGGTAGCGCATTACGCGGGAGACATCGCCCAGTTGCGTCGTGCCGTGAGCGTGGATGCTGAGGCAAACACCATCACGGTGACATTTCTCGAGCCCGTCCTCGAACCCGTGGTCGGGCGAGAGTTCGCACCGATGCGCGTGCGCCAGCCTCACCGCTATGCCGGCGCCAAGGCCTTTCGCCATCGTCTCCATCAGTTCGCGAGAGCGGCCGCTTGAGGCGGCCGGGCCTCATTTGACGAGACCAGAACGAATCGCTTGACATTCGGAACAAAACATGAACATACTGGGAGGTGGAACAAGCGTAGAACGATTTCGGCTTCTCCACAAGCTTTCCACAGCCTTGGCACAGGGCTGTCACCGATGGAGGTTGGGAATGTTCGCGATGTTCTGCGTCATGGTGTTCGTCTTTGCCGGCCTCGCCACCGTGGGTGCGATCGCTCACGCGTTCGCGGTCGGTGCTCGCGACATCGCGATGTTGCGTGGGCAGGTCGCGACCGTTCAGGCTGAGCGACAGGTCGCCTGGAGCCTTGTCGCCGGAGAGGTCGCGCTGTCGAGCGTCAGGGGATCGGATCGACCGGCGTCGGTGCCGTGCGCGCCGGCGCATTTGCCGCTCGCCGCTTGACCCAGCCATAGGTGAGTACCCCATACGGGATCAACGCCAGGTAGACGATCGTCATGCCGGCAAGCGTCAACCAGGGCTCGGTGAGCAGGGCGGCGACAAGCAGTCCGACCAAGGCAAGCAAGCCGATCCGCAGGCCTCGCGGTGGCCTTACCCGGGACCAGCCCAGGGTCGGCAGGCTGGAGATCAGCAGGAAGGCGACCAGCAGCATCCATAAGGTAACGCCGAGGGGATCGGCGAATTCCGGCCGACCGCTGGCGATCCACATGTACATCGGCAGGAAGGCGAGGCCGGCGCCGACGGGCGCGGGAACGCCGGTCAGGAAGCCGGCCTGCTTGTGCGGCTGGTCGGTGCTGTCGAGGCGGGCGTTGAAGCGTGCGAGCCGAAGAACGCAGCAGATGGCAAAGGCGAGGGCGCCGATCCAGCCGAACCGAGGCAGATCGCGCAAGGTCCACAAGTAGACGATCAGCGCGGGAGCCACGCCGAACGAGATCGAGTCGGCCAAGCTGTCGAGTTCGGCGCCGAATCGGGATTGCGCCTTCAGCAGCCGCGCGGCGCGGCCATCGATGCCGTCGAGAAGCCCGGCCAGGATCACCGCCTGGACCGACTTGTCGAAATCGCCAGCGATCGCGAAGCGGATGCCGGTCAAGCCGCAGCATAGGGCCGCGGTGGTGATCGCGTTGGGAACGAGTGCGCGCAGGGTCAGTCCGGCCGGAAGACGGCGAGCCCCGTCTTCTTCGGCAACGCTCACTGGGCGATGCCTTCGATGACGGGGGCTTCGCCGATCTCGGCCAGCACGGTCTCTCCGGCAATGACCTTCTGGCCGAGCAGGACACGTGGCTCGGTTCCCTGCGGCAGGTAGACGTCGACGCGGCTGCCGAAGCGGATCAGGCCTACCCGCTGGCCGGCCGCGATGATGTCACCCGGCTTGACGAAGGGGACGATGCGGCGGGCCACGAGGCCGGCGATCTGGGTGAAGCACAGCACTTGCCCATCGGCCCGCTCGATCATCACATGCTGGCGCTCGTTCTCCTCGCTCGCCTTGTCGAGATCGGCGTTCACGAACTTGCCTGGGATGTAGACCACACGTCGCACCGTGCCGCCGATCGGCGCGCGATTGATGTGCACGTCGAACACGCTCATGAAGATCGATACGCGGGTGACGACATCGGTCGGCATGGGACGCGATCCGCTGCCATCGCTCATCGTCAACTCGCGAGGCGGCGCGACCTTCTGGATGAGCGTGACCAGGCCATCGGCGGGTGAGACGATGCTGCGATCATCTTGCGGCACGACGCGCTGCGGATCGCGGAAGAACGCGAGGATACAGACCGTGAGGATCGCGAGCGGCCATGCCACGATCGACCATCCCAGCACGAACGCGATGAAGCACACCACGCCTGCGATGGCGCCGAACTTGCGGCCCTCGGGATGGATCGGAGGCCACCGCCATGCCGCTTCGCCGCGACCCTGGTTGTCTAAGATTTCGCCGGACATGCGTTCCATCTAAGCTGTGCGCCCCCCCGCCGCAATGACAGGAGCCAAATCGCCGGGGAAGGGGAAGGTTGCGGCAGAGCCCGAAAGAGCGCCCGATGATCGGGGGGTGGTGGACAGGGCTAGATTCGAACTAGCGTACGCTTGCGCGGGCAGATTTACAGTCTGCTGCCTTTAACCACTCGGCCACCTGTCCACACCGTTTCCGCGGGTGGCGGGATGATCCCGCCGTGCGGCCCCGAGGGACCGCGCTGCCGAGAGGTGGCGCCAATGCCGAAGCGAGCCTTGCCTGTCAATGGGGTGACTGGCAGGGAGCGCACGATCTGCCACCGGGCAGTTGCAGGAAAGGAATAGAAGATGGCCAAGGGCGGCGCGAATGCTGCAGGCGGGCGGGCACTGCGCGGCCGTGCGGGCCGGATGAAGAACGGGCGCGGTTCGGGCCGCGCCAGCCAAGGCATGGTGCGGCTGTGGGGCCGCCACGCGGTCGAGGCGGCGCTGAAGAACCCCGAGCGCAGCCACCGCAAGCTGTGGGCGACGCGCGAGGGCGTCGAATCGCTCGACGGCGAGCTACCCAGCGACTTTGTGGTCGAGTGGGCACAGCCGAGCGATCTGGCGCGCCTCGTCGCGCGCGATGCACCGCACCAGGGCCTCGTCCTCGAGTGCGAGCCGCTGGACGACATCTTCCTCGATGACATTCTGGATGGCGACGCGGATCGCCCGATCCTGGTGCTCGACCAAGTGACCGATCCGCATAACGTCGGCGCGCTGATGCGATCGGCGGCGGCGTTCCATGCGGCCGCGATCGTCACCCAGGACCGGCACGCGCCCCCCGAATCGGGCGTGCTCGCCAAGTCGGCCTCGGGCGCGCTCGAGATCGTGCCGTGGGTGCGGGTGGTCAATCTCGCCCGCGCCCTCGAGGAGATCGCCGAGGCGGGTTACTGGCGCATCGGCCTCGACGGCAAGGCGGAGACGACGCTGGGCGATGCCTTGCCCGCCGGTCCCGTCGCGCTGGTGCTCGGTGCCGAGGGGGAGGGCATGCGCCACAACATCCTGCAGCATTGCGACGCGCTGGCCCGCCTGCCGATCAGCGAAGCGATGGAAAGCCTCAACGTCAGCAATGCCGGTGCGATCGCGCTCTATGCCGTCGCCACGAGGGGATGAGCGATGAGGCGGGTTCGTCGGGCCTGCGTGTTCACGAGCTCGTCCTGATCGGCATGATCGCCGCCGCGCCCAGCAAGGCGAACGCCGATGCGGCGATGAACACGGCCGGATAGTTGCCGCCCGCCACCGTCCCGATCGCCAGGAAGGCGGGCGCGATGACCGGGGCGAGGGATTGCGGCAGGGTATTGGCGATCTGGAAGATGCCCATGTCCTTGGCGCCGTTCTCGGGATCGGGCAGGACCGCCGCGACCAGGGCCAGGTCGACAGCGTAGTAGACGCTCATGCCGATGCCCGCGACGGCGGACCCGATCATGAACTGGGTGACGCTTTGCGCCATGCCAATCGTGACCAGGCCGACCGCCCCGATCAGCGCGGCCCCGATCACGAAGGGCTTGCGCCGTTCCATCCGGTCCGAGAGCCAGCCCGCGAGCGGGGACACGGCGACGGTGATCGCCGCGCCGATGCTGCCGTTGATGAAGACCAGCCGGGGGATGTCCGCCATCGGCTGCTGCAAGCGATCGGACAGGAAGTAGACGGCGTAGACCTGCAAATAGGCCATGCCCATGAAGACGAGGAAGCGGCTGATCCAGGCCCAGTAGAAATCGGGATGCTCGCGCGGGCTGATGCTGAAGGAGGAGAGAAACTGCGTGATGCCCGCCGACGGTTCGAGGCTCTCGGGCGCGGGACCATCGCGGAACATTGGCAGGATGATCGCCAGGCTGAGAACGGTGCCAAGCCACGGCGCCAGGAACAGCAGGTAAGGATTGGCCGCGGTGAACTGCGTCAGGAACGTGCCCAGCACCACGCCGACGATCACGGTCAGCCCCAGCAGCCCCGAGACCCGGCCCCGTTGTGCTTCGGGCACGTGATCGGGAAGGAGGGCATTGAGAGCGGCCTGATTGGCGTTGAACCCGATTTGCGCGATCACCCAGCCGACGCCAAACAACGTTATGTCGCGCGTGGCGCTCATCAGCAGCAGACCCGCGCCACCGCCCGCGACGCCTACGATCATCCACAGCTTGCGCCGGCCGATCCGAGCGCGCGTGTGGTCGGAGATATGACCCCAGATCGGCGCGGCGATGATCGAGGCGAGTGCCCCGATGCCGAGGATCAGGCCGAGCTGGCTCATCTTGCGCGCCGGCTCCGCGATCTGCGCGACGCGCATGGCGATCGTCAGAGCGACGGGCGTGACCAGGCCCAGCCAATTGCCGCACTGGGCGATCCAGTACGCGGCGATGAAGGGGCCGCTTGCCCGCGAGGGCGCCGCGTCAGCCACTCAGAGCGACCGGATCGTGGCAATATCGGCCGCGAGCTGCCGCAACGGTCCGCTCTCCGGCCGACCGTTGCGAACCGCCGTGAGGGCGCGCAGCAAGGCGGCGCGATCGACGCTCTCGAAGACCTGCGGCAATCTGCGCTCACCCTTGGCGTTCGCGAGGCGCAGGTCCGACGGTCTTGCCGACCCATCGCCCCGTAGCGACAAGCGAAGCGTACGGCCGAAGCCCAGCGCGTCGATCTGTTGACTTGTCGCGGCGCTGCTCGCGGTGGCAAGGCCCTCGAACGGCTTGTCTGCCGCCGTGCCGCGCACGACCACGCAGTGAGTGGTCTGCCAGATGTGCGTGACGCGAAGCGTCTGACCCAGGGCGCGCAGCGTCCGCACCATGTCCAGCGCGGCATCGGCGGGGGTGGCGAAATCGCCCACCTGGCTGATCAGGATCGTGGACGTCGCCGCAAGATGCTGGATCAGGACAGGGCGGTGGCGCAGGAGTGTCGGGTCTCCGGCATAGCGTTCGGCCAGTTCGACGACCACGCCTGCCTCGTCCGCCCGGTCGGCAAGAGCCAGCACCGCATCCGGCTCCGTGATTTCCGGATCGGCGACGATCACGGCGCGGGCGCCTGTCTCGATCGCGAGCGCGGCGCGGGTCGCCCAGTCACCGCTTCCGGCGATCAGAACTGCCTTTGCGGTTGCGGCATCGCCTTCCGCCCGAAAGGATTGCGGCAGCGTCGCGAGGGTCTTCGCCAGCCTTTGCTGAAGCAGCGGCGATTCGGCGGCGATGGAGAGTGGCAGGCTCATGAGAGTTCTCCGATCGCCTGCTCACTTGCCTTGGCAGCGACGTCCATCACGAAGTCGAAGTCGTCGGCGATGGTCGCGAGATCGGGGGCGGCATGCGCATCCCCGCGCACGGCCCCATGCACAGCCCGGTGCACGGCGGCGTGTACGGCCCGCCATTCCTCGACATAGCCGTTGCGGTTAAACGGACCGATCTGGCGGACCGCGCCGGTGGCATCGGTCAGCGTCGCGACCGCCGATCCGCCATGGACGTAAGACGGCGTGAAGCGGATGCGGAGCGCTTCCACGTCGGTCACGACATCGAGGTCCCAGTAAGCTTCGCCATGGCCGTGCATCGTTCCGGCAAGCTGCACCGCACGGCCGCCCGCCTGGCCGGCGATGAGATAGCCGAACGGCTGCAGTTGCCGGGCCGACCATATCTCCAGATCGCGCCAGTCCGGCAGGAACGTGCGGACGAGCGGAAGGTCATGAACCGCAAGGCCCAAGATCAGGCCATGGAAGATCTGACGGATCAGATCCGGCGTCATCTGGCCGGGCATGGACCAGGCCGCCTCCGGTCGGCCGGTCACTTCGGTGGCCCAGTTCTCGAAACGGTCGTTCATCGGCAGCACGATGCTAGACCGGATGCTGCGCGCCCGGGTCGGAAGGTCGCCCAGCGTCTCCTGCAAGGCGCGCCAGGCCGGATCGAACACATGCATCGTGCCGACGATCACCGGAACGCCGGTTTCTAACGAGGCTTGGGCGATCGCGCGCGCTTCGTCAGCAGTATTGGCCAGGGGCTTCTCGCACAGCACGGCCTTCTTGCCCGCGCGCATGGCGGCGATCGCCTGGTCGGCGTGGAACTGCTGAGGGCTGCAGATCGCCACCACGTCCACCGAGGGATCGGCAAGCATGGTCTCGAGCGAATTGGTGTGACGCGCACCCGCGCTGGCGGCCACCGAGGCCGCGAGGTCGGCGTTCACGTCCATCACGCAAGCGGGCGTGAACAGGTCTGGAAGATGAGCCAAGGTGGGCAAGTGAATGGCCTGGGTGACGGGGCCGGCGCCCGCGAAGCCGACGCCCAGAGGCTTGGTTCCGCTCATGCCGTAGCTCCCGCGAAATACGGGTGGGCGGCGATGAAGTCGTGCGATGCGCGGCTGCTTTCCACTGGTGAGGAGAGGTTCGGTACGTCGACTTCGACGACGAACCAGCCATCGAAGTCTGCGGGCAAAGCGTCGAACACTGCATTGAAATCGACGATGCCCCGCCCCGGTTCGGTCCAGATCCGGCGTGTGCCTATCGCTGTGATGTAATCGTCCTCGTATCGTAGAGCCTGACGAAATCCGACGGCATCGACGTCCTTGAGGTGAACCGCGACGAGGCGGTCGGCATAGTCCGCGATGATCTTCTCCGGCACCATCCCGGCCCAGAACAGATGGCCGGTGTCGGGCCCGAAGCCCAGGCTCGAGCCGGCGGTCATGTCGAGCACGCCGCGGGTTTCCTCCTCGGTCTCGACGATCATGGCGATATGCGGGTGAAGGGCGAAACGTACGCCTTCCGCAAAGCCGGCATCGGCGAGCAGGGCCAGGGTCTCGGCCATTTGCTTCGTGCGTTCGGGCGAGGCGTTCTCGCCGGCCGCGGGGTTGATGAGGCGCGCCATGTCGATGTTGCCCGCCACGAAGGTGCTGTCCACGCCGAGTGCCGCCAGCGTTCCCGCATGCGCCTTGGCCTGCTCGACAATGGCGTCCTGCTTTTCGGGACG
>Ga0207681_10000664_pt1 | contig 22785 bp, 23 predicted proteins | sample KBSS53metaG_FD_184324 | JGI IMG/M metagenome (GOLD analysis project Ga0207681, IMG submission 184324) | Switchgrass rhizosphere microbial communities from Kellogg Biological Station, Michigan, USA - KBS S5-3 metaG (SPAdes) (version 2) | ecosystem: Host-associated > Plants > Roots > Rhizosphere... | reverse complement strand
GACGGACCTCACCGAGATCAACCTCGGGATCCGGATCCTGCTCGGCAACTCGTACTACGAGGACTGGCAGAACGAGGAGATGTTCGTGTCGCACGATCCGCTGGGGAACGAGGTGGACAAGCGCCATCCCTGGAACCAGACGACGATCCCGAAGCCGCAGAAGCGCAACCTGCCGGAGGGTCCGTACAGCTGGGTGATGAGCCCGCGCTGGTACAACAAGCGCACCGGCGAGTTCCTGCCGCTGGACACGGGCGGCGGTCCGCTGGCGCGGCTGTGGGCGACGGCGCTGGCCGGGCTGGTCGACACGCCCTACGTGAAGTCGACGGGCAAGAGCGTGACGATCACGCTGCCCCGCACGGCCAGTTCGGGCGAGATGCAGCTGGAGTGGAAGGTGCCGAAGTGGGCGAACACGATCGAGCGCGATCGCGCGCGCGCGTACTTCATCGCCTACGCCGCCGGCATGGCGATGAAGTTCGTCGAGGACGCGCTCAAGCGCTTGCGCGGCGGCGACGTCCGCGTGTTCCAGGACTTCGACGTGCCCAAGGAGGCGATCGGCTGTGGCTTCCACGAAGCCGTGCGCGGCGTGCTGTCGCACCATCTGGTGATCCGCGACCGCAAGATCGCGAACTACCATCCGTACCCGCCCACGCCATGGAACGCGAGCCCGCGCGACCACATGGGCCAGCCGGGTCCTTACGAGGATGCGGTGCAGGGCCTGCCGATCTTCGAGGAGAACGGCCAGGAAAACTTCAAGGGCATCGACATCATGCGCACGGTGCGCAGCTTCGATCCCTGTCTGCCGTGCGGCGTTCACATGTACGTCGGCGACGGCAAGGTGATCGAGCAGCATCACTCGCCCATGCTCGGGTTCGGCAAGTAAGCGATCGGGAGGAGGACCGCCATGTTCGGGTTCAAGCGCAACGGGAAGAGCAAGGAGAAGGTCGTCGCCAACGTGCGCGTCGGCAAACCTCAGGTGAAGCCGACCGCGTCCGCGCACACGGCGGGCGTCAAGCGCGGCAACGCGCGCGGCAACTCGGAGAAGGAAGCGGGGATCAAGACGGCGCCCGACCGTCTGAGCGCGAAGGCGACCGCGCGCCGATCGACCGGTATCAACGCGGAGGCGCGCAACCCGATCGATCCGAGAATGCCGAACCTGCCGCCCGCATGAGCCGGGGATGATCGGCGAAGTGGCGGGCGACCCGCTGATCGGGATCGCGCTCGGCCTCGGCCTGGGCGCGCGCCACGCGTTCGAGCCCGACCACCTGGCCGCCGTGTCCGTTCTGGCGGCGGACGGTCCGAGTCCGAAGCGCGGCGCGCTGATCGGCGCGCTGTGGGGCACGGGCCATACGCTCGCGCTGCTCGCCTGCGCGCTGGCGGTGGCGGCCGCGGCGGCGCAGATCCCACCGCGCCTCACCGACGTGTTCGAGATCTGCGTCGCGGCCATGCTGGTCGTCCTCGGCGCACGCGCCATCTATCGCGCGCGCCCCGCGCGGCACCTTCACGTCGTGCGCCATCCGCGGGCGATACGCCCGCTGATCGTGGGCGCCGTTCACGGGCTGGCGGGCAGCGGCGCGCTGACGGCGCTCGTGATGACACACCTGCCCAGCACGGGTGCGCGGCTGTCCTTCATGCTGCTGTTCGGCCTCGGTTCGGTCGCCGCGATGAGCGCGATCTCGGGCGCAGCGGGCTGGCCGCTCGCCCGCCTGGCACGCCGCCCCGCCACGTCCCGGTTCGTGTTTGCCGTGGTGGGCGCCGCGTCGATGGCGCTCGGCATCGCGTGGGCGTGGCTTCCGGTGCAGCGAATTTTCCAGTAACGCGCAGGCGATCGCTCCAACGGTTCACCTTCGATCAGGACCGGGTTCCGGGGCATCCCTGGGTTCGCTGGCCGCGGTGCGTGGTTAGGCTGGGGGATGAACGGATGGGGAGGTCAGTCATGGGCGGAAAGTACTGGGGTGGAATTGCTTCTGGCATGCAGCCGCGCGTGGGGATGTTCGTTGCGCTGGCTTGCTTGGGCGCGCTGCCAACGGCGTGCGACGACGACAAGAAGGACAACGCGAACGATCCGGCGACGATCGCGCAAGGGAAGGAGACGTTCCGCAACGACACCTTCGGCGACGAGGCGTTGTGGACCGACATGCTGCAGATGCACACGGTCATCTCGACCGCTGTCAGCCCGAAGACCGCGCTGGCGGTCGGGCTGAAGGTGGACGCGGATGCGCTGCCGCCGAACATCCTGTCGACGGTCGATCTCGACAGCCCGGCCACCACGGTCGCGCTGCTCAAGCTGAACGCCGTGGTGGGAATCAAGGGTGAAGTCGTCGCGGGCGCGTCCGGCGATCAGCTGATGCGTGTCGGAATCACCTGCGCGCTCTGCCATTCGACGGTGGACGATTCGGTGATGCCCGGCATCGGGCATCGCGTGGACGGCGCGCCGAACCGGGATCTCGACCCGGGCAAGATCATCGCGCTGTCGCCCGCGGTCCCCGAGGACAAGAAGCAGATCTACAACTCGTGGGGCAAGGGGATGTACGACCCGCGCTACAACATCGACGGCATCAACGGCCCGGTGGTGATCCCGCCGGCCTACGGCCTGAAGGATTCGCCGCACGCGACCTACAGCGGCGACGGCGACATCCGCTACTGGAACAACTACGTGGCGGTCACGCAGATGGGCGGTCAGGGGACGTTCGTCGACGACCGCATCGGCGTGAACAAGACGCTGCCGGCCGGTACGGAGGATCTGGTGAAGCCGAAGCTCGACGGCCTGCGCGCCTACCAGTTCAGCCTGGGCGTTCCCGCCACGCTTCCGGTCATCGACACGGGCGGCGCTGGCGGCAACGCCGACAACGGACACAACGTGTTCAACGCGCGCTGCGCGAGCTGCCACAAGGGCGACGGGCGCACCGAGGACACGCTGCACATGCCGGCGGACAGCGGGATGGACACGACGTACGCGGACCGGAGCGCCAGCAAGAAGTACCGGACCACGCCGCTGCGCGGCCTCGCCCAGCACCCGCCGTACTTCCATGACGGAAGCGCGGCGACGCTGTCCGCGGTCGTCGACCACTACGATCAGTTCATGGCCATGGGCCTGACGGCGACCGAGAAGGCCGACCTGATCGCGTATCTCGAGTCGCTCTAGCGACGCGCGCGACGCCCGGCGCCGGTTGCGAAAAAGCGCCGCTTCTGTACCTTCGGGTGGATGCGGTTGAGCTTCGCGGTCGGCGCCGTTACCTCGCTCGCGGTCGCTTGCGGCAGCTCGGTCAAGCAGGGGGGCGAGCGCCAGGATTGCTATCCGAACGGAACCTGCAACATGGGCCTCGTCTGTCTCAGCAACACCTGCGTCAGCCTCGGCGACGGGGGCGGGGGTTCCGGGGGCGGGGGCGGGACGATGGGCGGCGGCGGAACGGGCGGCGGCGGCGGCAGCGCGGCGTGCCTCACCGCCGCGAATCACGGCGCGCTGGGCGCGTTGACGGGACCGGCCGCCGTCCTGACCGACACGACGTACATCGACTGGACCCTGGCGCTGGAGCCGGGCACGCCCCGCGACGAGTTCAACATCCAGCTCTTCTCCGGCCTGGGCGTGTTCGCGAGCGGTTTCAGGACCGGGACGTTCACGCTGTCGGGTGACGATCTGAACTACGGGACCTGCGGGCTGTGCGTTCTCATCTACGAGAACATCGACGCGCAGACCGCCTACCGCGGCGTCTACCTGGCGACCAGCGGCACGGTGACGCTGACGTCGGTGTCCGGGACGCTCGCCGGCGGGGCCAGCAACCTCAAGTTCCAGCACGTCAACATCGACCAGAACACGTCCGTCAGCACGCCCGACGGCGACGGTTGCCGATCGGCGATCGACAGCGTCGGCTTCAACGTCCCCATCAACTGACCCGCAGCTACTGGAGCGTCGGGACCGTCCAGGGCTGCCACGTCGCCTTGTCGTAGGCGTAGCCCCCGTCGGTCTTCAGCACGCTGGTGCTCGCGCTGCCGCCGCCGATCAGGAACTTCTGCACGTAGGCGGTCACCTCGGCCTGCTGCGATCCGTTCCACATGCAGTGCATGTGGTCGCCGACCTGCGACACGCCCATCTTGTCCGGAATGCCCAGCGCCTCCCAGATCGTGTGCGCGGCCATCGAATCGTTGTAGGTGCTGACGTTGCCCAGCCAGATCTGAGAGGTGTTCTCGATGATCAGCAGCGCGCGCGGCGCCACCAGCCCTTCGATCGTGTGGTGGTCGAAGGGAAGCTGCTTGGCGGCGCTGGCGAATATCGAGAACGAGCTCCGGAACCAGACGTTCTCGCCGACGATCTCGTGCAGCTGCTGAACCATCGTCCCGGTCGGATCCTGCGCGTCGGAGATCCGCCAGCTGGCGGAGCCGCCCGATCCCGACTCCTGCGGGATGGTCAGCGCGATCCGCTCGTCGAACGCGCCGACGATCAGCGCACCCTTGCCGTTGCGCGAGCAGCCGGTGACGCCCAGCCGCGTGGGATCGATCTGCGCGGCCGGCGTCGTCTCGATCGCGTCGATGAGGCGGCTGACGCCCCAGGCCCACGCCATCATCGCGCCGGCGGAGTGTTTCGAGCCGTAGAGATCGTAGAACGCGCCCTTGCCGCGCGAGCTGCCGTCCTTTTGCTCGGCCACGGTGTCGTTGTCGAAGACGATCGTCGCGACGCCCATGTCGTTCAGCGTCGAGGCGCCGATCGCGATGCCGCCGATGCCGATCATGGCGGGGTAGGGCGCGGCGCCGCTCGTCGGAACGGTGACGGTCGCGGAGAACGAGATCGACTTCGTGCCGTCTGACGCCGTGACCGTCAGCTTGCCCGCGTCGAACGCGCCCGTGACCGACGCGGGCTTGCCCGGCTTCTCGCCCAGCTCGTAGGCGGCCGCCTGCGCCGCGATCTCGGCGCGCCGGCAGCTGGACCACTGGTCCTTCCGGGTGATCTGCGTGCCGTCCAGCGACTGGAAGGGATCGGGCAGCGCATCCGTGACCGGCAAGTCGGCTGGCTTGGGCAGCGTCGCCGTGGTGTCCGAGCAGGTGGTCACGGTTCCGACCCCGGTGCTGCCCGAAGTCATGTTCCGGTTGCCGCTGGACCAGCAGGCGAGCGCGAGCGCCGGCGCGACGAACAAAGCGAAGCAAGGGTTAGGACGGCGCATGGCAACACTATGCCACCACGCGCCTTCCCCGATCATTGATCAGTCAGGCCTTGCGCGCGACGATCTCCGCGTCGATCTCGATGGCGACCTCGTCGCCCACGGCCACGCCGCCCGCCTCGATTGCGAGGTTCCATTTGAGGCCCCAGTCCTTGCGGTTGATGCGGGCGCGGGCGCTCACGCCGCGGCGGCGGTTGCCCCACGGGTCCTGGATCGCGGGCGGCAGCGCCTCGACCTCCAGGGTGACCGGGCGCGTGACGCCGCGGATGGTGAGATCGCCGGTGACCCGCAGATCGCCGCCGGCGCCGGAGGGCGCCTCGACGCGCGTCGACCGGAACGTCACGGTGGGGTGATTGGCGACGTCGAGGAAGTCGGCGCTGCGCAGGTGTTCGTCCCGCTTCGGCTCGCGCGAATCGATGCCGCGTGCGTCGACGCTGACGTCCACGCGCGAGCGGGACGGGTCCTGCTCGTCGATGAAGACGGTCCCGGTGACGGGGCCGAGGTGTCCGCGCACGTGCGAGACCATCAGGTGACGGACCCGGAAGCCGGCGTTCGCATGAGCGACGTCGATGTCCCAGGTCGCGGCGCGCGCCGGCGCGGCCACGGGGGCGGGGGCCGGTGAAAAGCGGGAAGAGACGGTTTCGTTGGTGGTGTCCATGTGGAAGCTCCTTTTCACCACTCATGATGGGCACCGGCGGCATATTCAACAAATGGATGGTTTGTATAAGTTATATTTGCCGTATGAATATCACGTCGCTGAACCTCAATCTGCTGCCCGTGCTGGACGCGCTGCTGGCCGAGCGCAGCGTGAGCCGCGCGGGCGCGCGCGTCGGCCTGTCGCAGCCGGCCGTGAGCAACGCGCTCGCCCAGCTGCGCGCGCACTTCGGCGATCCGTTGCTGGTGCGCAAGAGCAACGGCATGGAGCCGACGGAGCGCGCGCTCGCGCTGGTCGGGCCGCTGCGCGCCGCGCTGCTGGCGCTGGAACAGGGCCTGGAGCCCGCGGCGTCCTTCGATCCGGCGGCGGCCGAACGCGGCTTCACGATCATGACCAACGACTTCGTCGCGTTCGCGCTGCTGCCGCGCCTGCTCGCCCGACTGCAGCGCGAGGCGCCGCGCATTCACCTGCAGATCCGCGCCTGGCAGGAGCACGTCGTCCCGTCCGAGCTGGCGCGCGGCGACGCCGACCTGGCGCTGGGCTTTCACCGCGGCCTGACCGAGGGACACCACGCCACGCCGCTGTTCGACGATCACTTCGTGTTCATCGCGCGCAAGGGGCACCCGCTGGTGCGCGGCAAGATCACCCTCCGGACCTACACGAAGCTCCAGCACGTTCTGGTCTCGCACCAGCCGGCCGCGCGCGGCGCCATCGACAACGTGCTGGATCGACACGGCCTCACACGCGACGTCGCCCTGCGCGTGTCCCACTTCTTGCTGGTTCCGCCCATCGTCGCGTCGACGGATTACGTGGCCGCGCTCAGCGAGGTGGTGGCGCGCCCGATGGCGGCCAGCCTGCCGCTGCAACTTCTGGAGCTGCCGCTGGCCGACGTGCCGACGGCGACCGTGCAGATGGTCTGGAACGAACGGACCGGGGCGTCCCCCGCCCACGTCTGGCTGCGGCGGGTCGTGGCCGAGGTCGGCGGCGCGGTGGCCGCCACCTGCCGCTCCGTTCAGAAAAGACGCAAACAGTGATCGACGGGGGGCCCTGGCGGCATCAAGCAAGACCAGCCACCAGGAGGCAGCGTGTCATGAGCTTCAGCCCCCGGCTCCGGACCAGCGGTTACGTCATTCCCTTACTGGCTTTTTCCGTCTTGGCGACGGCGGGTTGGGGGTGCGCGACGGGCGAGGCCGTCGAGCCATCGGGCGCAGCCGGCGACAACGGCGGCGGCGGCAACGGCGGCACGACCGGCGCCGCCGGCGCGGCGGGAACGGGAAACGATACCGCGGGCACGACAGGCACCGCCGGCAGTAATGCGACAGGCGGGACGACCGGTAGCGCGGGAACCGGCGGCACGACCGGCGCCGCCGGAGCTGGCGGCACGACCGGACGCGGAGGCACGACGGGCACCGGCGGTTCGACTGCGGGTCGCGGCGGGACGACGGGAGTCGCCGGCACGACCGGCGCCGCGGGGACGACGGGCTCGGCGGGTCGCGGCGGCACGACCGGAACGGCTGGACGCGGCGGCACGACGGGAACGGCCGGGCGTGGCGGGACCACCGGCACCGCCGGCGCGACGGGATCGGGTGGCGCGCCGTCGTCCAACCTCTGCACGTGGCCGACCGCGAACGGCAGCCAGTCGGTCAGCTCGACGATCAACGTCAGCGGCACCTACGACGGCGGCATGAAGCGCTTCACCGGATCGGGCGCGCTGGGCAGCAGCGGCCAGACGGAAGGCCAGCCCGCGATGTTCCAGATCTCGAACGGCGGCACGCTGACGAACGTCATCATCGGCAACCCCGCCGCAGACGGCGTTCACTGCAGCGGATCGTGCACGCTGAAGAACGTCTGGTGGGAGGACGTCGGCGAGGACGCGGCGACGTTGCTGGGATCGTCATCCAGCCAGGTGATGACCATCGACACCGGCGGGGCGAAGGGCGCCACCGACAAGGTCTTCCAGCACAACGGCCCGGGCACGATGATCATCCGCAACTTCTGTTTCCAGGACTTCGGCAAGGCGTACCGTTCGTGCGGCAACTGCAGCTCGCAGTACGCGCGGCACCTCGAGATGGACAACATCATGGCGGTGCCGAGACTCGGTCCGCTCGCGGGCGTCAACGCGAACTACAACGACACGGCGAAGTTCACGCGCATCCTGATCAAGGCGAGCTCCGGGACGATCTGCGATCGCTACAACGGCAACAGCACCGGCGCCGAACCGACCAAGATCGGCAGCGGCGCCGACGGGACCAACTGCATCTACAGCTCCAGCGACATCACGTACATGCCCTGAGCGCTGAGCAACTACGCCGGCGCCGGCGCCGGCGACGTGGCCTCGGCCATCGCCTTGATCGGCCCGAGCACGAACTTCGCGATGCGCCGCCGGACGAACGGGCGTGCGATCAGCGCGAACAGGCGCAGGATTCCCTTCAGCTGCACGTCGGCGATCACTGTGAACAGCGTCCCGCGCGCGTCCGGTTCGAAGCGGTTCGTGAAGCGCGCGTCGTAGTGCGGCTTGAACTCGTCCAGACGGATCTCGTCCGACGACAGGACCGTCATCAGGTTCAGGACGCGCCCCGCCCGGGTGTGGTCGACCTCGATCGCCGTGGTCGTCTCGTTCTCACGGATCAGGCGGGTTCCGCGGATCGTCGCGGGAAAAAGCTGGGGCCAGTGGGCGTAGTCGCGGTAAATCGCCGACACGCGTTCGGGCGCCGCATGAATGAGCTGGGACGCGATCGCATGCACGCTCACATGGTCAATGTGGCGTTGCGCTGTCGGGAGTAAAGCCGAGATCAGCGCGAGAACATCGGCCTGTTGGCGGCGGCCGTCGGGATCGTTCCGGATGGCTTCGCGCCGGATGGCTTCACGCGCACCGTATGCCGGGCGGGGCTCTTGCTCTGCTTGCGCTTGCGCGGCGGCGGCGCGGCCTGCGGCGCGATCGATTCGTCAGTCGCGGCGGATGTCGCGTCGGCGCTGGTGGCGAACGATGCGGGCGTCGCCTCGGCGGCGGCCACCGTGACAGGAGGTGCGGCGGGCGGCGCCTCGCAGGCGCCCGTGCCGGAGGCAACCGCGTGCACGGCGGGCGGCGTCGGCCGCCCGTTTCCGCGCGAGGCGACCACGACAGCCGAGAGGCCGGTGACGAAAACCAGCGCCGCGATGCCGGCCGCAAGCAGCCGGCGCTCTCGCGGGGTGTTGCGGGCCATCTCGATCAACCGGGCGGTCCGGGCCCGGGCTTCGCGCGCGCCCACCCGCGCCGCCGCCGTCACGGCGCGCGCCGAAATTCGCCAGGCTGCCGCCGAGGCCGCAGCCGACCAGCGGGTCGCCCGCGCGACGGCCGGCAAGGTGCGCTGGGCCGCCGCGCCCGCGCGCGATCGTACGTTGCGCAGCGCACCGCGGGCCGACGACGTCACATCCCTGGCGCGCCGGACCAGCGGGCGCGGTTCGGGGCGCGGCGGCGCGATCGGATCCAGATCGTCGAACCGCATCGGTTCGGGCGGCGGCTCCGCCACGTCCGGGGGCGCCGCTGCAAAGAACCCACGCTCCAGCTCATCGAAGGGGGCCTCGTCAGGTCGGTCGAGATCGGTTGCCACGTCCAACGTTAGAGCTCCTTTGCGCCTGTTTCGTCAGGTGTCCGGCAAAAAAATGACGTGCCGTGCCGGCTCAGCTGCGAAGATTCGTCGGGCATGATCGGATACGTACCGATTTGCGCCATGGCCTTACTGCTGGCGGCCCCGAGGGTGGCCAGGGCGGGGGGGGATGACATCGTGGCACACGCACGGGCGGCCGAATCCGCGCAGCTGCGTGGGCTGGCCCGCGGCCCGGTCGCCTTGCACACGACCGGCCATTTCGGCGACGGCAAGATCGTCCATACCTTCGAGAGCTTCCGCCGCGTCGAGTACCGGACCGACGGGGCCGTCTCGAACACGTTCGAGCGCGGTCAGATGGACGGCAAGCCGGCCTCCGAGGCCGAGCTGCGCAAGGCGATGGGCGTCAAGCATGACCCGAAGGACCACGACGACGTGCTGACCTGGGCGCTGGCGCCGTTCAGCTCGCCCGACATGGAAGTCACCCCCGTGGGTCCGGCGGCGGGCGGCTACGCGCTGCGCTGCCGGGTCAAGCGCGACGCGCTGGTCGGCGCCGTCGTGGTGATCGTCGACGAGAAGACCGGGCGCAAGCGCGCGGCCAGCATCCAGATGGCGGGCCTGAAGGCGAAGCTGGCCGATCGCCTGGAGAACGTTCTCTATTACGCCGACGACGGCGCGCCCGCCCGGTTCCATTCCAGCTTTCACTTCAAGATGGGCTGGATCGAACGCAGCGCCGAGATCGACTCCGAACGCGTGCCGCCACCCGGCGCGCCGAAGTAAAGGACGATCTAGATCCCGGAACGTACGAGGCGGTCGCTGACGTCGACGAGCAGCTTGCGCAGGCGGGCGCCGTCGACCGGTTTGACCAGGTGGTGATCGAAGCCGGCGGCGCGCGAGCGGCGCAGGTCCTCTTCCTGGCCGTAGCCGGTGATGGCGACCAGCACGGCGCGCTGGTGGCCGGCCTCGCGCAGGCGAGCGGCGACCATGTAGCCGTCCATGCCCGGCAGCCCGATGTCCAGCAGGACCAGCTCGGGCGTCTCGGCGGCCGCGGCCGCGATCGCGCTGGGACCGTCGTGGGCGAGCCGAACGCGGTGGCCCGCGTGTTCCAGCACGAAGCGAAGGGCGTCCGCGGCGTCCACGTTGTCGTCGACGACCAGCACGCGCATCGGCGCGGTGGGCGCGGCCGGCAGCGGCGAGGCGCTCACCGGCGTGGATCGCTCGGCCGCGGGTGCGAGCGGCAACCGCACCACGAACTCGCTGCCGCGCCCCGGGCCTTCGCTGGACGCCGCCACCGAACCGCCGTGCATCTTCACGAGCGTGCGGGCCAGCGTCAGGCCGATCCCCAGGCCACCCTGCGCGCGGTCGGAGGATCGCGCTTCCTGCACGAACAGATCGAACGCGCGGTCGACGATCTCGGGGCTCATTCCCGCGCCGTCGTCGCGCACCCTCACGACCGCCTCGCCGCGCTCGACCGACGACGCAAGCGTGATGTGCCCGCCGGCTTGAGTGAACTTGGCCGCATTGTTCACGAGGTTCGCGAACACCTGCACGATGCGAGTGGGGTCAGCGTCCAGCGGGGTGGGCTCCGGGTACAACGTCATCGCGAGCTGCTGGCGTTTCTCGATCATCATCGGGCGGCTGATCTCCACCGCCTGCAGCAGCAGCGTGGCAAGCTCGACGCGCTGCTTGCGCAGCTCGATCTTCCCCTGGCTGACGCGCGAGACGTCCAGCAGGTCGTCCAGCAAACGCTTCATGTGATGCACCTGGCGGGCGATGATCGCCTGGCAGGTCGCCCGCAGGTCTTCCTGTCCCGGGCCCGTGCTCTGGATGGACTCGATCGCGTTCAGCATCGGCGCCAGCGGGTTGCGCAGCTCGTGCGACAGCATCGCCAGGAATTCGTCCTTGCGCCGATCGGCCTCGAGCAATGCCCGCTCGGTTTGTTGGCGTTCGGTGACGTCCTGGCAGGTGCCGACGATGCGCACCGGTTTGCCGTCGGCGTCGCATTCGAAGTTGATCCAGGTGTGCATGGCCCGCACGGTTCCGTCGGGCCGCACGATGCGAAAGTCGTTCTCGGCGGGCGCGCCGCGGGCGATCTGGCTGGCGATCGAGGCGCGCATCCGGTCGCGATCATCCGGATGGACGAAATCGATGAAGCTCGCGCGCGTGAGCGGGATCGATTGCGGCTCGAGACCGAACATGCGGAATGTCTCGTCCGACCAGCGCACCGACCCGGCGGGTGCTCCGTCTGTGTCGACCAGCACCGCCTCCCAGCTGCCGACGTGCGCGGTGGACTGCGACCGCTCGAGCATCCGTTCGCTCTTGCGCAGCGCCAGTTCGGTGGCCTTGATCTCCGACAGGTCGTTCGAGAGGACGACGAAGCCGCGGACCTTTCCCGTCGAATCGAGATGGGGGACGTAAGACGCGCGGACGTCGCGCGCCGGACCGTTCTTGTAGACGATGCGCGTCTCGAACGTGACCGCCTCGCCGTTCAACGCCCGTTCGACGTACCCGCGCAGCTGCTCCCACGCAGTACCGCCGAGCACCTCGCTCAGGTGGTGGCCGCGAAGCTCCTCGGGCGCGTAACCGAACCAGCGGCGGTAGGTCTCGTTGCACCAGACGTAGCGCGCGCCGGCGTCGACATAGGCGAGCAGCGCGGGCACCGCGTTCGCCACGAAACGAAGCCGCTCTTCGTTCTCGCTCGGTTCTTTCGCCGCCATCGCCCCGTCACTTTCTCCCCTTGTTTTCCTCCGGGCAAGCCGCGATGCGGCGACTCGCCCGGGTGCGTTCTGCCGCTTGCCGAGTGATGTACCATATCGCCATGTCTGCCGCGGCGGTATCCGTCCTGATGTACGACGAGACGCCCGGGCATGGGCGCACTGCGCCAGTGAAGCTCGAGTCGCTGGTGCCGAAGCTGAAGATCAGCGATCGCTGCTCGTTCGACGATCGCCACCTGGTCGTGCGCGGCGATCTCGCGACCTATCGGATCCACCTCGGCAGCGGCAACATCCGGACCGCGCCATAAAAGACTCCAGCATCCTCCGACAGATCCAAGCCTGAACTTGCCGGCGCGGGCTTGGCCGCACAGGTTGAAATTGTAAGGCTGCACAGATCTCGTTCAGCGCTCCCGCTGAGGTCCGCGCGCATGACCATCGAAGCCCGGCCATATGGTCCCGAGACGTCGCCGGACGAACGTGCCGAGATCCGGAACCGGGTGTGGCGGGTCGAGGACCGGCTGTTCATGCTGGTGGAGGTTCCCGTCCAGACGCCGTTCACGCTGGACGTGCTCTTCGACCGCCTCGAAGAGCTGAGCGCCGGGCAGGAACGGTTCGCGTACGTCGTCAACCTGGCCGGGGCCAAGCGGCCGGACGCGAGCACGCGAGAGAGACTGCGCGAGCGGGTCAAGCAGATCAATCCGCGCCTCGCTCACGTGGGCGTGGTGGTGGACGCGAACTCGGTCATGCGCGCGGTCGCGAAGCTGGCGGCGTTCGCCAGCGGTTTCCACTCGATCAGTTTTCATTCGTCAATCGATGAAGCGGTGGAGGCGTGTCGCCGTGCCCTCCGATGACGCCCGTCTCGTCGAGCGGGTGCTGGAGCACATCGCCGAGATCGGAACCGGTAGCTGCTCGATCACCGATGACAGCATCGCCGCCGAGGCCGACCCCGGCGTGCAGCAGATCCTGGCCGGCCTGCTGATGCTTCACGAGGACCTGCAGTATTCGCAGCAGCGCCAGACCGCGTTGCTCGAGGAGCTGCGCGAAGCCGTGCGCGCCCGGGACGAGTTTCTGTCCGTCGCGTCGCACGAGCTGCGGACGCCGATCACGACGTTGACGCTGCAGATCGACGGCATCTCACGCATGCTGAACGACCAGCTTCCGGTGGCGATGCCCGACAAGATGGCGCGGCGGCTGGAAGTCACGCGGCGGCAGGTCGATCGTCTGGCGTCGCTGGTGTCCGCGTTGATCGACGTTTCGCGGATCACCTCCGGCAAGGTGCAGGTGGCGCGACAGCTGGCGGATCTCGTCGAGGTGCTGCGGTCGGTGGCCGAGCGCTTCGGCGAGGACGCCCTGCGCAGCGGTTCGTCGCTGCGGTTCGAACGACCGGGCCCGATCTGGGGCAACTTCGACGTGTCGCGCATCGACCAGGTGCTCACGAACCTGGTGTCCAACGCGATTCGCTACGGACGCAGCAAGCCGATCGTGGTGGGCGCCGCGAGCGAGGGACAGATGGCGCGCTTCTGGGTCCAGGACCAGGGCATCGGCGTCGCGCCCGAGAACCAGGCCCGCATCTTCCAGCGGTACGAGCGAGCGGCGCCGTCGACCGACTACGCCGGGCTGGGCCTGGGCCTGTGGATTTCCCGGCAACTGGTCGAGGCGATGGGCGGCACGATCACCGTCCGCAGCGTGCCCGACGCCGGCTCGACCTTCACCGTCGAGATCCCCCGCAGCGGCTGACGATCTTTCCTCAGCGTGCCCGATGATCGGATGCGTGCGAGTCATCGCGACTGGTTGCCCTTGCCCCGCGAAGCGGGGAGAGGGTTAGGGAGAGGGGTCCGAGTACAATGCCGCGCGTGCCACGAAAGCGCGCTGACGGTCCGCTCACGCTGCCGCCCGACCTCCCCGCCGTCGATCCGAAACGGCCGGCGACCGCGTTCGCCGCGCTGGACGCGATCGCAGTCCGGTGCAGCAGCATGTGCATCACGTTCGCGGGTCTACCCTCGACGGCACCCCCTTTGCCAGCCGGCTATCGTCACAAGGGCATCGCCCGGATGCGCGCGTCAATCGACGGTGGGCGCCGGTTCTCCCGGGACCCGCTGTGCGCGAGCGTGACCTTCGACGACGTGAACGCGGCCTGCGAGTTCACGACGACCATGCGCAAGGCGTTCGGGATCATCCGGCGCGTACCCAAGTTCCGCGTCGATGCGAAGACGCTGGGCACGCGCATCGCGCGCGGACCCGTCGACACGGTGACATTCCGGGAGCTGGCGCGGCTCGCGCTGGTCTCATCGTTCGGTGCCAAGGCGACCGCGATCGGTCGGACGACGGGGCAGGGGCCGAATCCGGTCGACGAGCTCGAGCACGCGTTCGCGCGCGCGCAACGGGTCTACATCGCCTCGTACAAGACGACACTGACCAGCTGGTTCGTTATTCGCGACCACGCGCCCTTCGGGTGGCAAGGCAGCTTCTGGCGGACGACGCGCAAGCTCGAGGCCGACACGTTCGGAGATCTGATCGCCAAGCTGGCCGCCCTCCCGGACAAGCAGAAGCCCACCATCACCGACGCCGCGTCGGTGATGGTCACGGCGCGCGGCTCTGGGTTGAGCGGCGAGCAGCTCACCAAGCTGATGCTGGAGGTTCTGGAGCGCGCCCTCGGACCGCGCCATCTCCTGCGCCGGAAGCCGAAAAGTTGAACCGTCGGACGCCGCTGACCTTGCCGCCCGACATCCCCGCCGTCGGTCCAGACAAGCCCGCGACCGCGCTGGCTGCGCTGGACGCGATCGCGGTTCGTTGCAAGAGCATGTTCATCACGTTCGCGAGCGCGCCGGCGACGGGCGCCGCCCGGATGCAGGCGTCGATCGAGGCGGGGAGCCGGTTTCTGAAGGACCCCCTGTGCGCGACCGTCAACCTCGAGGGCGCCAGCGTGACGTGGGGCTGGGCCAAGACCACGCGCGAGGCGTTCGCGCTGATCAAGGGTGCTCCCAATTTCCACGCCGATCCAGACACGCTGGGCGCGCGCATCTCACGCGGCCCGGTGAATCCCACGACGTTCCGGGATCTGGCGCGGATGGCGTTCGTCGCGACGTTCGGCGTCGGGCCGGCGGCGACTGGGCGGAAGGCCACGGAGCTTGTTGATCCTGTCGTGCAGCTGGAACAGGCGTTCGCGCGCGCGAAGCGGATGTACATCAATTCGTCCGCGACGACGCTCGACAGCGCGTTCAATATCCACAGCGAGCCGCTCTCGGGCGGCGGGAAGGCCTTCACGGGAAGCTTCTGGCGCTCGTCGCGGACGATGGAGGCCGCGACATTCGGCGACATGGTAAAGAAGCTGGCCGCGCTCCCGCGGAAGCCCACCATCACGGATCCCGCTTCGATCGTCGTGTTCGCGCCGGGTTGCGGGCTCGGCGCCAAGCAGCTGAAACAGCTGGTTCTGCAGGTGCTCGATCGCGCGCTCGGCCCGCGCCACCTCCTGCGCCCGTCCTGATACGATGGCGGACCCGTGACCGCGCTGGAGCGCGCAAATCAGGCCCTGCGGGGTCCGCTGTTCGACGTCACGCCGATGGAACCGTACACGGCGACCATCCTGCGCGCGCGGCGTGCGCGCGGCGCCGAGGTCGATTGTCGCGCGCTGCTGTCGCAGTGGGACCAGTCCCATCCCGGCAGCGTGATCGGTGCGCTCCGCTATCGCTGGGTGCTGACCCACCAGCACGTCGACCTGCCGCGCTGGGCGGGACCGCCGGCGTCGTGGACGCCCTGGCGCCCGGCGGAGCGCGCCGTCATGGGCGATCCCTTCGAGTTCGAGTCACGCCTGTCGATCCCGGCCATCGTGACCGACTGCGGGGAGCTGCTGGCCGAGCTGCAAGCGGCGCCCGACGCCGAGCTGGCGGCGCGCGCGCGCGAGCGCCTGGCCGAGGCCGAGCCGGTGATGCGCCGCGAATTCGCGACGTTCGTCAAAGGCGCGCACGCGTGGTCCGACACGTTCGCGCTCTGGTGCCTGGTGCGCCGGCCGCTGCTCTTCGAACGCCTGTACCCGCTGGCCCTCGCCATCGCGACCTGTTACGCAGCGACCGCCCACGAGGAAGCGGGGATCGTTCGCGGCACGCGGTTTCCCTTTCACGAGATCCCGCAGGTGTCGGCGAGCGCGCAGCTCGCGTCCGCGTTGCTCGCGATCGGCGAGGACCTGCCGCTGATCGCGCCGCTGACCGCGTTCGTCGCCGGTGAGCGGCGGGCGACGGGCGGCTGGGGAGACGCGGGCGGCCCCGACGACGTCCTCACCACGCTGGTGGCGTTCGAGCTGCTGCTTCAGATCGATCCATCCTTCGATCCGGCGCCCACCGTCGCGTTCCTGAGCGCGCAGCAAAAGGACGACGGCACCTGGTGGTGCTACGGCCCCGAGGTGCCCTGGCTCACCGCCGCCGTCGCAGATGCGCTCGCGCTCGCCAGCCGCCCGTTCGCGTCGCGTTTCCGCTGGCCGCATCTGCCGGCCGCCAATCGCGATCACAAGACGCGCCTGCCGTTCTACGCCTGGTTCGATCTGCTCGCGCGCCTGTTCGCGGCGCTGCCCGCGCTCGCCGCGTCGGAGACCGAGCTGGGGTTCATCGATCTCGCCGGCTTTCGCGCCTTCAACAACGCCCACGGCCAGGACGCCGGCGATTCCGTCCTGGCGGCGTTCGCCGGTGAGGTCTCGCGCCTCGACGCGGCCGCCGCGATCCGGGACGGCGGCGACGAATTCATCGTGGTGGGCGCGCCGGCGCGCGGCGGCCTCGCGCGCGATCTCGATTCGTTCCGGCACGCCTGGCCCGCGGCGTTTCGCGCCCGCTTCGGCGCCGACGTGCCGCCCGTCGCCCCCCGCATCCTGGTCACGAAGACGCGCGGCCGTGACCTCCGCGCCGCCCGCGAGGTTCTGGGGCGGACGATCGCGACGCTCAAGGATCGCGAGAAGCCGGGGCCGGAGGGGCTCCTGGTCGAGGTCTGATCTAGCGGGTATCGAGGCGGATCCGCACCAGCAGGTCGTGAAGCGCGTCGCGCGCGGTCGGCTCCTCGGCGAGCGTGCTGGACGCCCCGGCATCCTCGAGCGCGCGTCGCAGCCGCCCGACTTCGCCTTCGTGGAACGCGACGTCTGCGTCGTCCAGAGTTGCTTTCTCCGGTCCGGCCAGCTTGCGCGCGACCAGGTCTGGAATCTGGGGCAGACGGGCGTCGTCGTTCAGGCGGACGATGTTGGCCTCGATCTCGCCGGTTCGCATCAGATGAATGCCGGTGAGCAGCACGCGATAGACGTAGAGCAGCGGCTTCACGCGGCGGGGGCTCTCCTTCGCGAACAGATCCCACTGCGTGGCCGCGAAGCCCAGGTAGTGATGGTTGTGGTGACGGGTCACGCAGCCGCGCGCGATCGCCTTCAATTCGGCGTGGGCGGGCGTCGTGGTCACGACGAGCGGCGACCAGAGCTGTTCCAGGACGTAGCCGTTCCGGCGCAGCATCAGGCCGAAGAACTTCTTCACGTCGTGGGTCACCAGATCCAGCTCGAGGTCGTCGCGCATCTCCGTGATCGTCAACGTATCGGACACCGGCTTCAGACCCACCACCTCCCGTGCGGGCAGGATGTGGACACCGCGCAGATCCCAGTCCGAATCGGGCGACGGGAAGCCGTAAAGGTGCGCTCCGCTGACCGTCGCGAACAGCAGCGGGTAGGGCTGCGCGGTGGCTATCGCGTGCAGACGCGAATCGATCGTCGCATTCGGCGCCGTCACGGCACGTTACGATCGCTTCGGTCGTTTCGATCCTGGCCGGTCAGGTTGACCTCGCTGTCCACGACGTACAGCGGACGGCGCTTCACCTCCTCGTAGATGCGGCCCACGTACTCGCCCAGGATGCCCGTCATCAGAAGCTGCGCCGACGATCCCAGGCCGACCAGGATCATGATGGTCGTCCAGCCGCGGACGACGCCGCCGAAGAACTTCGAGTACAGCGCCCATCCCACCCCGCCCAGCGCGACCACGCCCGCCAGCACGCCCAGCCAGGTCGCCATCCGCAGCGGCACGGTCGAGAACGACGTGATGCCGTCGACGGCGAAGTGAAGCATCCGCCGCAGCGGCCATTTGGTCTCGCCCGCGAAGCGCGCCGGGCGTTCGTACGACACGGCCGTCTGGCGGAAGCCCACCCACCACACCAGGCCGCGCACGAACCGGTGGCGCTCGCGCAGCGCGCGCAGCGTCAGCACGACCGGCCGGCTCATCAGCCGGAAGTCGCCCGCGTCGATCGGGATCGAAACGTCGCCCAGCATCCCGCGCAGCAGGCGGTAGAAGATCGCGGCGGTCAGCTTCTTGAACACCGTCTCGCCGTGCCGCCGCGAGCGGACGCCGAACACGACGTCGAACCCCTCGCGCCAGCGGGCCACCATCTGGCGCACCACCTCGGGCGGGTCCTGCAGGTCCGCGTCCATGACGACGACCGCCTCGCCGCCGGCGCGGTCCAGCCCCGCCGTGATCGCCATCTGGTGGCCGAAGTTCCGCGACAGCGACAGCACCTTGTAGCGCGGCTCGGCCGCCGCCAGCTCCTTCAGCAACGCCAGCGATCGATCCTTGGAGCCGTCGTTGACGAAGATGACCTCCCAGGCTTCGCCCACGCCGCTGCCCACGTCGTTCAGGAACGCGCGCAGCCGGCGGTCCAGCTCGGGGATGATCGCTTCCTCGTTGAAGATGGGAAGAACCAACGAGAGGACGGGACCCGCCATCGGCCCCTGTATATCATCAGGGCCGGCGCATGCGGTCGTTCAAGGCTTCCCTGTTCGCGGTCTTCGCGCTGGGCGTGCTGCTGCGCGTGCCGACCTTCGGGCGTGCGATGCTGTCCGACGACGAGGCGATCTACGCGACCACGGCCGACGCGCTCGCGCGCGGCGACCTGCTGTACCGCGACGTCGTCGATCACAAGCCGCCGCTCATCTACCACGTGTACCAGGCGGGCTTCGCGGCGCTGGGCAGCTACAACACGCACGGCGCGCACGCGCTGGTGATCCTGTCGGTGCTGCTGACGGCGGGATTCCTGCTGGCGATCAAGCGGCGCGACGGCGGCGACGCAACCGCGCTGGCGGCGGCCGGCCTGTTCCTGGTGTTCTCGACGACCTGGCACGACTACGACGCGCTCGCGGCGAACTGCGAGCTGTTCCTGCTGGCGCCGCAGGCCGCGGCGGCCTGGCTGCTGCTCCGCGATCTGACCACGCCCGCGCGGGGCGCCCGCGGGCTGGCGACGCACCTGGCGGTTGGCGCGCTGATCGGGACGTCGGCGCTGTTCAAGTACCAGGGCCTCACGTTTCTCGGCGCGTCGATCGGCATGCTGGCCTGGTTCGCGATTCTTGGGCGGACGTCGCGGTCCTGGGTGGTCAGCCGCGCGCTCTGCCATCTGGCCGGCGCGCTGGTGCCGGCCGCGCTCTACCTCGCCTGGTGCGCGCGCGCGGGCAACGCCGCGGCGGCCCGTTCCTGGTTCGAGTTCAACTTCTCGTACGTCGGCGCCGGGCTGACGGGGCTGGCGGCGGTCGCGCGCGGGCTGCGCCGGACGCTGCTGATCGGGGGCGTCGCGATCGTGCCGTACGCGCTCGGCATCGCCGCCGCGATCGGCGCGGCGTCGCGCGTGGCGCGCGCGATTCGCGGCCGCTCACGCCACGCCGACGCCGATGCCGCGGACGCGCCGCCGCCGTCGGTGGTGCTGGGCCTGCTCTGGCTGGTGACGTCGGCGATCGCCCTGACCACCGGCGGGCGCTTCTTCGGCCACTACTTCCACCTGGTCATCGCGCCGCTCTGCCTGCTGGCCGCGCCGACCTTCCAGCGGCTGTGGAACCGGGGCTGGTCCTCGCGCGGCCCGCTGGTCGCGCTGTGCGCGCTGCCGGCGCTGGTCTTCTTCGCGCTGGCGACGTTCGCCCGGCCGGTGGCGGACCGGGTGGACGAGCGCGAGCCGCCCTACGCGCACGTCGCGTCGCGCATCGCCGAGCTCGCCGCGCCGGACGAACGCATCTTCGTCTGGGGAAATTCGCCGCAGCTCTACGTCGTCGCGCGCCGTCCGATGGGGACGCGCTTCTCGTTCTGCAACTACATGACGGGCGAGAGCCCCGGCACGCCGACCGAGACCGGCGCGCGGAACGCCGACGCCAACCAGCTGCCCGCCGCCTGGGACATGCTGTTCGCCGACCTGGAGAGCCGGCGGCCGGCGCTGTTCGTCGACGCCGCCGCGGCCGGCTGGGACGGCTACGGGAAGTATCCGCTGGCGCGCTATCCGCGCCTGCGCGCGTACGTCGAGCAAAACTACCGTCAGATCGAAGACTGCTCGGGCGTCGTCCTGTACCGCCGGCTGCGGTAGAGGAACAACCCGGTGGCCACGACGGCCACGGGCAGCACGTGGGACAGGTGATAGGTCACCGCGTAGGACACGGCGACGTCGCGCGGCGCCCCGCACAGGATCAGCGCCGTCGCCACGCCCGCCTCGAAGGTGCCGAAGTTTCCGGGCAGCGTCGGGATGACGATGGCGGCGTTGAGTCCCACCAGCGTCAGCGCGCCGGTGCGAAAGCTCGGCTCGAGACCGAAGGCGCGCTGGAACAGCACCAGCATCACGATCTCGCAGCTCCACCCGAGCAGCGACAGCGCCACCATGATCGACACCCGGCGCGGCGTCGACGCCTGCAGCCCCGACGACAGCGCGCGCTGCACGCGCGGCCATCCGGCGAGGCGGGGCACCAGCAGGCGGCCGGCGCCCAGCAGCCCCAGGTAGCCCGCCGCGATCGCGCCCGAAATCACCAGCGCCAGCGGCCCCAGGCCGGTCAGCAGCGCGATCGCGAAGATCAGGATCGCCAGCGCCAGCACCTCGGCGCCGCGCTCCGCCCACGTGCACGCGTAATCAACCGCCAGACGACCGCGCTGCAGGCGCGCGGCCCGCACCAGGTCGCCGCTGCCGAAGCCGATCGCGATGTTGGCGAGCAGCCCTTCCAGCGTGGCCGCCAGCGCCTGGCGGAACGGCGGCGGATCCTCCAGCGCCACGCGCCAGCGCGCCGCCTTCAGCGGCAGGAAGACGATGAAGTTGAGCAGGATCGACGCGGCGACGGCCCAGGGCGCGCTCGCCGACAGCTGGACGGTCCATGGCTTCTCCCGCCACAGCACCACCGCCAGCAGGCACAGCGGCAGGCAGCGGAGCGCGAGCCTCCAGCGTCCCTGCATGGGGCGCCGCTTAAGCGACGGCCTTCTCGTCCGAGCCCGTCAGCCGGGCCGGGTGTCCGGCCGCCGTCTGAAGGACGTCGAGAATCCTGCCGCCGATTCGCGTCCAGTCGAACGCCTCCGCGATGGCGCGCCCGCGCGCGACGCGTTCGCGCTGATCGCGTTGCAGCGTGTCCGTCATGGCCGCCGCGAACGCCTCCGTGCTGGCATCCTCGGCCATGATCACGTTGGACCAGTGGTCGCCGGCGTTGTCCGTTCCCAGGCCCGGCAGCGCCACCACGGGCAGCCCCGCCGCGAACGCCTCCAGCACCATGATCGAGAACCCGACCGCGCGCGCGGGCAGCAGAAACAGCGACGAAGCGGCGAGCAGGCCGGGGCGCTGATCGTAGACGGGGCCGGTGAACTCGACGCGGTCGCGCACCTGCGGCGCCACGCGCGCTTCCAGCTCGGCGCGCATCGGCCCGTCGCCCGCCATCAGCAAGCGGACGTCCGGCAGCGAGGGGCCGATCCGGTTGAACGCGTCGATGGCGATCTCGGGCCCGTTGCGCGGTTCGAGGCGGCCGAGATACACGACGTTCCGCATTCCGGGCCGCGCGTAGCGGGGGCTGGGCGGCGATCGCCAGTAGCTGACGTCGACGCCGTTCGGGATGATGGTCGGCTGAAACTCGGCGTAGCGGCGCATCGACTGCGACGTCGTCTCGGACACGGCGATGACGGCGGCGGCGCGGCGGAAGACCCAGCGGTAGTACGGCGCGACGCGATGGCGCCAGGGCTTGTCGGGAAACGAAGCGTTATGCAGCGTCAACACCTTCGGTCCGCGAAACATCGCCAGTCCCCAGAATGCCAGGCCGACGTCGCACGGTCCGTGGATGTGAAGGACGTCGAACTGCTTCGCGCGCAGGGCGCGATAGAAGTTGTACGCGGCGCCGAAGCCGATCGTGGCCTGGAAGAAACTACCGCCGCTGCCGAAGGTGCGCGCGCGGCCGACGCGAATCACGCCGTCCTCCGCGTCCTCGGGTCCGGGGTTATTCGTCGGCGGCTGGCGTCCGGTGAGGATGCTGACGTCCACGCCCTCTCGCACCAGCAGGTTCCGCAGGTGGCGGACGTGTTCCTGAATGCCTCCGAGGCTGGGGTAGTAGCTTTCGGCGACGATGCCGACGCGGAGTGGGCGCATTACCTGAAGCCGTTTTACCTTATTCCCGCACGGGAGTTATCAGATCCCTTCGCCGCGCCGAGACAAAACTGCGGAAATGGCCGAGCTACCTGAGGGACGGGAAGCACGCCAGCCCGCCGTCCAGGTCGTCGAGCCAGCGCTGCCAATCGCGCGCGAGATCGGCCAAGTAGATCGGGTCCGTCTGCACGCGGACGACACCCGCCGGACGGCCGGTTGCGTTCTTGAGCAGCCAGGACGCGCGCCCGGCGCGACGGAAGAGGTCGTCCTCGACGACGTATTCGTGCCCGCGCTGCGGCATTTCGCGGCCGCTGACC
>Ga0207681_10000663_pt1 | contig 22786 bp, 24 predicted proteins | sample KBSS53metaG_FD_184324 | JGI IMG/M metagenome (GOLD analysis project Ga0207681, IMG submission 184324) | Switchgrass rhizosphere microbial communities from Kellogg Biological Station, Michigan, USA - KBS S5-3 metaG (SPAdes) (version 2) | ecosystem: Host-associated > Plants > Roots > Rhizosphere... | reverse complement strand
GCCAGCGCGGCGCGTACGTTTTCGGCGCGTGCCACTTGCCCCTGCACGGCGCTCCACACGCCCAGCCGCTCCAGGGCGGCCTTGCCATAGCGGCCGGCCGGCACGGCATCGGGATCACCCATCGCCAGCTTGCCCCCGGCCAGCGCGCGAGCCAGCGGGAAACCGGGCGCGGGATAGAGCCGCAATCCGCTGCCCACGGGAGCCACGATCACCAGGGCATTGGTCACCAGGCGCGCCCGCGTGCCCGATGCCACAAACCCTGCACGGGCAATATCGTCCATCCAGTCTTCATCGGCCGAAACGAACAGATCCGCCGGGGCATGTGCCTCGATCTGGCGCGCCAATGCAGACGAGGCCGCAAACGACACGACCGGCCGGGCATGGCCAAGCCCCGCCCATCGGTCGGCCGCCGCATTCATCGCTTCCTGCAAGCTTGCCGCCGCCAAAACCAGCGGCCCCCGCCCAGCGGCCTGCGCAGCGGCAGGCAACAGCAATGCCGCAATCAGGCCCAGCAGGGTGGCAAGACGAAACATGTGGCGGCCCATGGCAACTCCGCAAACAAGCGCGCTATATTTCGCGGGACATATTCAGCTGCCCTACAGCCAGCCCGCGCGAAATGCAAAGCGGGCTTGCCGGCCGACCCGCTTTGGGCAAAGGCAAGGACATTCGCGAGAAAAAGGACAAGGACAGCACATGCGCGCACGGTTCTGGGCCACTGCCCTGGCGGCAACCACCATGGCTTTCGCTGCAGCCCCGGCCATGGCGGCAAGCGCGCAAGTGCCTGACGTTCCCGCCCCCTGGCGCTCCATTTCCGATGTGGGCGCACTGCTGCCGCAAGATCGCGTGGCCGGTCCGGCGCAGGCCCCGGTAAGCGTGGTGGTCTGGTCCGATCCCGAATGCCCCTATTGCAAGCAGTTTTCCGGCGTGCCCGACAGTGCCATTGCCCACGCGCAGGGCAAGGCCAACCTCGCCATCCGCCTGCTGCCCTTGCCGTTCCATGGCGCAGCCGCCGTGCTGGGCGGCATGGCGGCGATGTGCGTGGCAGACCAGGGCGGATCGGGGGCCTATTACCGCTTCCTGGCCGATTACTTTGCGCGCACCAATGGCGGTGGACGCGGCCTTGTCGGTGGGCGCGCCGCCGTGGTGGCGCTGGCCAAGCAGGATGGCGCGGCTGATGGTGCCAAACTGGACGCCTGCCTGCGCAGCGACGACACGCTGGGCCGCATTTCGGCTGAAGGCGATGCAGCCGAACGCGCCACCGTGCAGGGCACGCCCGCCGTGGCCGTGCGCAACAACACCAGCGGCGAGACGATCATGGTTGACGGCGCGATCGATGAAGCCACGCTGTCCGATGCCATCAGCCTGATGGCCGAACGCACCACGCGCCGTGGGCCGCCCCCAGCCGATTATTCGCGTTGACCCAAAGCGAGCCAAGCTTTCCCGCAAATCGCGCTTTGCACGGCAAGTTTTTGCGCTAAACGGCGGCGATGGACCGTATAGATCGCAAGTTGCTGGCTGCATTGCAGGCAGATTCGCAATGCTCGCTGGCGCAATTGGCCGATCGGGTCGGGCTATCGAGTTCAGCCTGCCACCGCCGCATGCGCGCGCTGGAGGAAAACGGCACGATCAGGGGCTATGGTGCGCGGGTCGATGCCGAAAAGATCGGCCTCACGCTCCATGCCCTGATCGATATCACGCTGGAAAACCAGAGCCGCGAAGCGATGGAACGGTTCGAGCGGGCAACGCTTGATTCCACTGAAATCCTGGAATGTTATCTCATGTCAGGCGCGGCCGATTATCGCCTGCGCATCGCCGCGCGCGACATGGCCGATTATGACCGCCTGCACCGCGATTGCCTGGCCCGCCTGCCGGGCGTCAGCGCGATGCATACCAGCTTCGTGATCCGCCCGATCAAGGCCTGGAACGGCTATGCCCTGGGCTGAGGGCTGATGCCGGTGGCGCGGCGAACGATATTGGGCGGGCTGGCGGGATTGTCGCTGGCTCTGCCGGGCATGGCCCGCGCCGCAGCCCCGCTGTTTCCCCGCACCCCCAAGGACGCCGAACGCCTGCGTCGGCGCCTCGACGTCCCCGCGCTGGCCTGCGGCTGGTCCACCAGCGCCATGGCGGGCGAGGCCTGCGCCGGCCTGCGCATGGTCGGTGCCGACGCGCCAGTCCTGCCCGGCGACCAATGGCACTGGGGTTCGATCACCAAGCCAGTCACGGCCACGTTGATTGCCCTGGCGGTGGAAGCCGGCGAACTCGCCTGGGACGACGAACTGGTGAATCGGCTAAACCTGCACGATGCCGAACGCTGGCGCGGCGTCACTTTGCTGCACCTCCTTTCCCACACCAGCGGGTTTGCCCGGCTGGACGTGGACACGGAAATGGACGCCTTCCCTGCGCAGGAAGCCGATGCCCGCGCCAGCCGCCTGGCGCTGGTGAAAATGACGCTGGCCCGCGATCGGCAAGCGGCACCGGGCGCGCGCTTCATCTATTCCAACCGCAATTACATTGCCGCTGCAGCCATGCTGGAAGCCGCAACCGGCCAGCCGTGGGAAGCACTGATGGCGCAGCGGCTGTTTGCCCCGCTCGGCATGGCCGGTGCCGGCTTTGGCGCACCGGGTATCGCGGGCCTGCTGGACCAGCCAGTGGGCCATGCCTGGTGGCCAGGTGAACGCGGTGTTCCCCATCCGCCGGGCGTACCGCCGACCGACAATCCAGCGGTAGCCGGCCCGGCGGCAACGCTGCACGCACCGATGGCCGCGATGCTGGCCTTTCTCGATGCCCATCGGCTGCAAGCACCGTGGTTGCGAACGGCAACCTGGCAGCGGCTGCACACCCCGCCCTTCGGCGGCAACTATGCGCTGGGCTGGGTCGTGCGGCCCGATGGCGCGCTGTGGCACGACGGCAGCAACAACCTGTGGACCGCGCAAGTGCTGGTCCGGCCCGAAGGCGCCCGCGCCATCGCCACCAACTGGGGCGATCACCAGCGGCTGGCAGAGCCATTGGAAGCCGCGCTGCGCGCCGGGTACAGTCTTGCTTGACTTGCCCGCCTTCGGCAGTTCTGTCTGCCGCGTCCGCCCCATGACCTCTATCAAGCAAGGCCAATGACCCAGCAAACGCCCCCTTCTTCCGCCCAAGACCTGCCCTGGTGGCACGGCGCGGCGATCTACCAGATCTATCCGCGCAGCTTTGCCGATTCCAATGGCGACGGGGTGGGCGATCTGGCCGGGATCACCGCGCGGCTCGATCACGTGGCGCGGCTGGGTGCCGATGCCATCTGGATTTCGCCGTTCTTCACCTCGCCCATGCGCGATTTCGGCTATGACGTATCGGATTACTGCAATGTCGATCCGGTGTTCGGCACGCTCGACGATTTCGATGCGCTGGTCGCCCGCGCGCACGAACTGGGCCTGAAAGTCACGATCGACCAGGTTTATGCCCATACCTCAGACCTGCACCCGTGGTTCGTGGAAAGCCGGCAGAGCCGCGACAACCCCCATGCCGATTGGTATGTCTGGGCCGATCCCAAGCCCGATGGCTCGCCCCCGTCGAACTGGCAATCGGTGTTCGGCGGCCCGGCCTGGCGCTGGGACGCGCGGCGCCGCCAATATTACCTGCACAATTTCCTGGCGGAACAGCCACAGGTCAATGCACACAACCCGGCCGTGCAGGAAGCGCTGCTGGGCGTGATGAAATTCTGGCTGGATCGCGGCGTCGACGGGTTCCGCATCGATGCGCTCAATTTCCTGATGCACGATCCCACGCTGCGCGACAATCCGCCCGCGCCCGAGGATGGCCGCCGCCGCACCCGTCCGTTCGATTACCAGCTCAAGATCTACAACCAGTCGCACCCCGGCATCGTCACTTTCATCGAACGCCTGCGCGCGCTGTGCGACAGCTATGGCGCGGTGTTCACGGTGGCCGAAGTGGGCGGTGACCTCGCCGAAGCGGAAATGAAGGAATACACCGCCGGCTCCGCGCGCCTCAACAGCGCCTATGGCTTCGATTTCCTCTATGCCCCGCAGGTCACGCCGGTGATGGTGCGCGATGTGCTGGCCAAGTGGCCGGACGAGCCCGGCATGGGCTGGCCAAGCTGGGCCTTCGAAAACCACGACGCGCCGCGCGCCCTCTCGCGCTGGGCCACGCCCGAGGCGCGCGATGCCTATGCCCGGATGAAAGCCGTGCTCTTTGCCGCATTGCGCGGCAACATCATCGTCTACCAGGGCGAGGAACTGGGCCTCACGCAAGTGGATATCCCGTTCGAGCAATTGCAGGACCCGGAAGCCATCGCCAACTGGCCGCTCACGCTCTCGCGCGACGGCGCCCGCACCCCGCTGCCGTGGCAGGCGCAAAGCGCGATGGGGGGCTTTACCGCCGGCCCCAGCCCGTGGCTGCCGCTGGGCGAGGAAAACCTGGCCCGTGCGGTAGACCGCCAGGAAGCCGATCCCGCCTCGCTGCTCTCGCTCACCACGCGCCTGCTGCGCTTGCGCCGGGAAAATCCCGCGCTGCGCCATGGCAGCTTCGACGTGCTGCACGCCGACGCGGCCCTGCTGGTGGCGCGCCGGCGGTTTGGCGGGCAGTCGCTGCTGGTGCTGGTCAACATGAGCAACCAGCCGGTCGCCTGGCCGCAGGATGTGCCGCAGGAAGGCACCGCGCTGGTGGCCGAGAATGACGCGAGCCTGGGCACTCTACCTAACTTTGCCGCGCTGATTGTCGAAGAGAGGACCTAGGCGCCGTGATCAAAGGCATGGCCGGCATTCAAGCCGGATCCTGAGTCAGCGCGCCTGGGACCGCAGATAGGCAATCACATCCGCCCGGTTGAGCGGGTCGGAAATGCCGCCGAACATCATCGCCGTGCCCGGCACCACCGCCTGGGGGTTCTTCAGCCAGGCATCCAGCGTGGCATCGTCCCACTTGCCGCCGGCATCGCGCAGCGCGGCGGAATAACCGAAGCCGGGCCGGTTGCGGCCCATGGGCTGGCCATAGGCGTCGTGCAGGTTTGGCCCCGCCATGTCCGGGCCGCCGGCATCGAATGTGTGGCAGGCCTTGCACGAGGCGGCCTTGCGGTCCCCGATCTGCGGATCGGCCACGCGCATCAGCGCGGCGAGCGAGGGGTTGGGGCCGGCCTTGGCCAGCCGTGCATCATGGGTCTTGTCTCCCCCGCAGGCGGACAGCGAAAGCCCGGCGAGGGCGGCGATCATCAGGCGCAGGCAGATCATGGGCGGGGCCTATGCCGCAGCAAGGCCGCACGCGATATGGCATTTTGTCCCGCCGCGCGCAGTTGCAATTTTCGCATTGCGCCCACCACACCGGCAAAAAACCTGGCATTCAGTGCCGCAAAGACAGCCCCACCCGCTCCATCCGGCGGTAGAACGTGGCGCGGCCGATGCCGAGCAGGCGTGCCGCGCTGCTGACATTGCCGCCCGCGCGGGCTAAGGCCTGGCGCAGCACGGCGCGCTCGCCATCGCCGAAACCGGCAGGCTGGCCATCGCCCAGAAATTCCCCCAGCGGGCGCGGGCTGATCGCCGTGCCCGAGCCCAGGCGGTAATGCTGGCGCGCGGCGCGCGTGGCGCCGATCACCAGGTCGTCGCGGTCCACCGCCAGCAGGGCATGGCCGCGCGCCGCCGGATCGCTGCCGGCCAGCACGATGCGCGCATCGGCATAGCGGCGGCAGAACAAGTCGCGCTCGATATGCCGCGCCGCATCCTGCACCAGCGCGCCGATCAGCGAAGCCATGGCGCGATCGTGGTCGCCCCGCGCCGAAGAGATGTCGAGCGCGGCGACGAGGCGTCCCTCGGCATCGAAAATCGGCGCGTCCATGCAGCTTACGCCCACGTTGCGGCTGGCAAAGTGTTCGTCGCGGTGGATCGTCACGGCGCGGCCCTCTGCCAGGCATGTGCCGATACCATTGGTGCCCTGCGCCGCTTCCGCCCAGGAAGCCCCCGGCGCCAGCCCCATGGCTTCGAACGCCGGGGCGTCCGCCTCCCCGGCGCGCCAATCCAGCACCACCCCGGCCATATCGGCAATCATCACGCAGGCGCCCGCCAGGCCCACGCTGCCGAACAGGCGATCGAGCACCGGCGCTGCCACGGCCAGCAATTCGCCATTGGCGGCGCGCAAGGTATTCAGTTCACGCCCGCCCAGCCGCTCTGCCGCAGCGCTGGCTGCTGCCGGGTCAAGCCCATGGCGCAAGGCCGAGCGGCACCACGATGCGGCCACCGCCGAGACTGCCGCACGCGAGGAGTGGACCGCGCGCAGTACGCGGGCGGCGTGATCGGGATCGGGATCGGGTTGCGCAAGGGCCATCGACAATGCCTCTCCATCGGTGGCGCCAGATGCCTGCGCCCCATGCACCGGCTTGGCCTGCCTTGGCCGGCGTCCGCAGGGGCGGCCTTTCGATGCTGTGGGTCTGTCTGGCTCCATCGGTGGTGTTTGCAAGGCATTTCGCGCCTTGCCCATTGGCCATTGGACGGATGCGGAATGTGCATGCGCATTTGCGCAAACGGGCGGCGCGCGCGGGGCGCACACAAGAAAAGGGGGCCGTTGCCAGCCCCCTTTTCCCTCTAACCGTGGATGGCCCACACCCCGATCGCTGCGGATCGCCGTGGGCCGTGGGATGACCCCGGCCAGCGCATCGCGCGACCAGGGCCATCAAGCCGGGATCAGCCCTTAGAGGTGGCCGTCCTGAGCGTTATCCATGTCGGTCGACACGAGGTTGAACGTGTTGCCCAGCGAGTTGCCCAGCGCGCCCATGGCGGTGATGGCAGCAACGGCGATCAGAGCAGCGATCAGGCCGTATTCAATGGCAGTCGCGCCTTCGGTATCCTTGATCAGCTTGCGGAAGAAAGTCATGTCCATGTCTCCTGTTGAGTAACCCCGAAGCCGTTTTGCCAAATCCGCCCTAATCATTGGTAAATGCGCTAAGGAATTTGTGTGGCTGGCTCTGGCAGGAATACGGTCTTCCGGCACAGTGTCTGGTTAACGGTCTGGAGGCATGGCGTCGGCGCCGCAAACATCGAGAATAGCGCGAAAAGTTTTGTCAGCCCCGGCCGCGATAGCCCTGCACGCCCTGATCGGGCACCCAAAGGCCGGCCGGCGGCGCGCCCGATTGCCAGAACACGTCGATGGGAATCCCGCCGCGCGGATACCAATAGCCGCCGATACGCAGCCATTGTGGCTTCATCTCGTCGAACAGGCGCTGGCCGATGCCCACGGTAACGTCTTCGTGAAAGCCGTTGTGGTTGCGGAACGAACCGAGGAACAGCTTGAGCGATTTGGATTCCACGATGGTTTCGCCCGGCGCGTAGTCGATCACCAGGTGGGCGAAATCGGGTTGGCCGGTCACCGGGCAAAGCGAGGTAAACTCTGGCGCGGCAAAGCGCACCAGGTACAGCGAGCCGGCACGGGGATTGGGCACATAGTCCAGCACCGCCTCTTCCGGCGAGGCAGGCAGGGCGCTGGTTTGCCCCAAGTGCAACGGGGCGAGGTTCTGGGGGTCTGACATGAGGGAAATGTCCTTTCTGCCCGGCGCCATGCACCCAAACTGCCTGGGGAAGCAACCCGGCGGCTTGCGCCTTGCCGTTCAGGCACTATTCAACGCGGTCCGGCCCTAGCGGCCATTGGCGAGATACGATGACAAGAGGCAGTTCAGGCTTGGCGATGCGCGGCGTTATTCCCATCCGTTCCACCGCCCGCAACGCGCGGAGTGCTCTGCTCGCGGTGTCCGTTGCAGCTGCGGCGTTGACCACGGCGGCAGCCCATGGCCAGGTGCAGCCCGGCACGCCGGCCCCCGCGCAGACGATTGCGCCCACCGTGCCGGGACCCACGCTGCCAACGCTGGACAAACCCGCGCCAACCCCCGCGATCAAGCCGATCACCCCGGCGCCCAGCGCCACCACGCCCACTATCGTGCTGCCCCAGCCAAGGCCCGGCAGGACCGCCGCTCCCGCCAGCCAGCGCGCGCCGCGGCCCGCAGCAGCGGCCCCTGCCCCGCGCGCGCAGCCGCAAGTGCCGCTGGTTCCCGAAAGCCCGGCTGCAGCGGTGCCCACGCCCGTTCCGCCTGCCAGCCCCACACCTGAAGCCAGCCCCGCGCCCGAGCCATCGACCACTCCGCCACTGGCACCGGCAAGCGCGGAACCAAGCGCAACGCCGCCGCTCGCCCCGGCCGAAACCGATAACGGCACGCCCTGGTGGCCCTGGGCCGCCGGGGTTGCCGTGCTGGCCTTGGCCGGCGCCGGGCTGTGGCTGCGCCGCAAGCAGAGCGCACCTGTCAACACGCTACCCGAACCGGCGCCCGCGCCTGTCCGCCCAACGCCGCCCCCTCCACCCCCGCCCATGCCCCAGCCGGCACCGCAACCGGCACTTGCACCGACACCGGCCGGCGCGCTGGACATTGCGCTGCAAGCCGACCGCCTGAGCGCCACGCTGGTCAACGCCACGCTGTCGTGCCGCCTGGTGCTCACCAACCATACGCCCCAAGCCCTCGTCGATCTTGCCGTGTCGGGAGACATGACCTCCGCGCATGCCTCGCGCCCGATGGACGAGCAACTGGGCCTCGCCGGGCCGGAACTGCCGCCATTGCGGACGATCGATCGTCTCGATCCGGGCGAAAGCGTGACGATCGCCGCCGAAATGCGACTCCCGCTTTCGGCAGTGCTGGCGATTCGCGCAGGGCAGGCGCAACTGTTCGTGCCGATCGTGCGTGCCAGCGTTTGGGCCACGCGCGCGGATGATGGCAGCGCAGTGCATGCCCATGGTGCATTCCTGGTGGGCCAGCCACCGGCCGCAAGCGATCCCGCTGCGCGCCTGGCCCCGTTCCGCCTGGACCAAGGGCCGCGCGTGTTCGACGTGCTCGATCAGAAGGCGATGCCCCTGCCGGCGCTTTGATCTGGTGCGGGCACTGTGATCTAATCGAACGCGATTGCCGAATTTTGCAATCGACGCGGCTGCTCCGTGGCTTTAGTCTGCATCTGTCGAGTGGAACCCGCGCCAGATGGGTCGCTTGCAGGCAGGCAGGAGAAATTCATGGAACCGCTGGTCTCCACCCAATGGCTCGCCAACGAGATGGGTGCGAGTGATTTGCGCATCGTCGATGCCAGTTGCTTTTTGCCCGAACACCGGCGCGATCCCGCGCTGGAGTATGAGGCATGCCATATTCCCGGCGCGGTCTTCATGGACCTGGGCAATCTTGTCGATGGGGCCACCGGCCTGCCCAACACGCTGCCATCGGCGGAGAAATTTGCCAGCCGGATGCAAAGCCTGGGCCTTGGGGATGGCAGCCGCATCGTGCTGTACGATGACAGCCCTATCAAGTCCTCCACCCGCGCCTGGTTCATGCTCACCCTGTTCGGCGCGCAAAACGTGGCGCTGCTCGATGGCGGGATCGCCAAGTGGAAGGCCGAGGGCCGCGCCTGTGCGCAAGGGCGCGAAACGCTCCGCCACCGCCATTTTACCGCATGGAGCGATTTGCGCGCGTTGCGCTCGAAAGAGCAAGTCAGGGCCAATATCGCCAGCCACGCCGAACAACTGATCGACGCGCGTGGTGCCGGCCGGTTTACCGGAGAGGTGCCCGAAACCAACCCGGCGCTGGCCAGCGGGCATATCCCCGGTGCACGCAACGTGCCCTATGCCAGCCTGTTTGCCGCCGATGGCACCTGGAAAAAACCCGAAGCCCTGCGCGACGCCTTTGCCGATGCGGGTGTCGATCTTGATCGGCCGGTGATTGCCAGCTGCGGTTCGGGCATGACGGCCAATGTGGTGATCTTTGCGCTCCACCTGCTCGGCAAGGACGATGTGGCGCTTTACGATGGCAGCTGGAGCGAATGGGGCGCCGACCCCGCCACGCCCAAGGAAACCGGCCCGGCCAAGTACCTGGTTGAATAAGCGCATCGGCATCCAGGCTTTCGGATCGGGCGCTTCTGTGCTTTGCACGCAGGCATGACTGCCCCTTCCGACACACCGCCGCAAGGCAAGCCGCTCCACACCGCCACCCGCATCGTTGCCGCCGGGCGCAGACCGGAATGGACCGGCACCCCCGGCCAACCGGGCGCCGTGGTCAATCCGCCGGTGTGGCGGGCGAGCACGCATCTCTATCCCGACATGGCCGCCTTGCGCAGCCATCCCGGCAATGTCGATGGGCACTTCTATTACGGGCGGCGCGGTGCGCCCACGCAATGGGCGCTGGCAGAGGCGCTGACCGAACTGGAACCGGGCGCGCAGGGTGGCGGCACGGTGCTCTATCCTTCGGGCGTCAGCGCCATTTGCGGCGCGCTGCTGACCGTGCTGCGCCCCGGCGATACGCTGCTGCTGACAGACAACGCCTATGAACCCAGCCGGGCCATGGCGCGCGGGCTGCTCGCTGATTTCGGGGTCAAGACCGTCTGGTTCGATCCGATGGACACGGCCGCCTTTGCCGCGCTGTGCCCAGGCGCCAAGGCTGTCCTGCTCGAAGCGCCGGGCAGCCTCACCATGGAAGTGCCCGACATGCCCGCCCTCATCGGCGCGGCCAGGGCTCAGGGGCTTACCGTCCTGGTGGACAACACCTGGGCCTCCCCGCTCGGCTTTGCGCCGCTGATCCATGGCGCCGATATCAGCATCATGTCGCTGACCAAGCATGTCAGCGGCCATTCCGACGTGGTCATGGGCAGCACCACCGCCGGGGCGGACTGGTACGGCAAGCTGCGGTTGCGCAGCCAGAACCTTGGCCTTGTCGTCTCGCCAGACGATGCCGCGATCATGCTGCGCGGCTTGCGCACCATGGGTCTGCGTCTGGAAGCGTCCACCGCTGCCGCTCTCGCCGTGGCGCAATGGCTGGACGCGCAACCGGAAGTGGCGCGCGTGCTGTGCCCCATGCTGCCCGGATCGCCCGGCCACGACCACTGGCGCCGCGATTTTGTCGGCGGCTGCGGCCTGTTCAGCTTCGTGCTGAAAGGCGGCACGGCCAAGGCCCGCGATGCGCTGATCGATACGCTGGCCCTGTTCGGCATCGGCTACAGCTTTGGCGGGTTCGAAAGCCTGGCCACGCCGGTCGATCCGGCCAGCATCCGCACCGCCAGTCCCTGGCCCCCGGCAGACATGGACTCGGCCGACCGCTTCGGCGTGCGCCTTGCCATCGGGCTGGAAGATGCGGGCGACCTGATCGCCGATCTGGAGCAGGCCCTGGCCGCCTGGGCTGCCGCGCGATGAAGGGGATCGCGCACAAGACGCGCCATGAGGTGACCGATTTCCTCCAGTCGCTCGACGATCTGGGTTTCGATGTGGGCCACTATCACATCTCGGTCTTCAACGCGGCCAAGATCGTGCTGGTCGTCATCGCCATGTTCATGCTCGCCCGCTTGGGCAGCAGGCTCGCGCGCTATTTCTTTGCCCGCGTCACCAGCCTCGATTCAACGCAGCAGGTGCTGGGGGAAAAGATCGTCTCGCTCATGGTCTGGGCGCTGGCGTTCTTCATCGGCATCGATCTGCTCGGCATCAATTTCACCGCGCTGACCGTGTTTTCGGGTGCCTTCGGCCTGGCCATCGGCTTTGGCCTGCAAAAGACCTTCGGCAACCTGATCGCCGGCCTTATCCTGTTGATGGATCGCTCGATCAAGCCGGGCGATGTGATCGCCATCAACGATGGCAAGGGCAGCACCGTGGGCCAGGTGCGCAAGATCGGCATCCGGGCCGTTTCCGTGGCCACGCGCGATCAGCGGGAATACCTCATTCCCAACGAAATCCTGATGACCACCCAGGTGGAGAACTGGTCCTACTCCAACACCCGGATCGTGCTGACCATTCCCGTCAGCGTGGCCTATCAAACCGATATCGACCTGGCCGAAAAGCTGATGCTCGAGGCCGCGCGCGCGGCGCCGCGCGTGCTCGCCGAACCGGCGCCATCGGTGGTGATGTCGGCCCTTGGCGCCAGCGGGATCGACATGGCGATCTACGTCACGATCGAAGACCCCCAGGAAGGCACCGCCAACGTGCGCAGCCAGATCCTGCGCGCGCTGTGGCGCCTGTTTCAGGAACATGGCGTGGAAGTGCCCTATCCCCAGCAGGATGTGCGCCTGCGCGATACCGCCGCGCTGCGCGCGCTGCTCCAGTCAGAGCCGGACGCGGCGGACGGCGCGTAGGCTCTCGCCACCGGTGCGCCGTGGCCACTTGGGCCGGGCGATCCGCTGCGAGAGGTAAATCCCGCCGTGGCCCGAGGCGAGATAGCCCGCCACGCAGGCCACGATCAGCGGCGGCGCAATATCCACGCCGAACAGTTCCAGCCCCATGACCGCGCAGGCCACCGGCGTGTTGGCCGCAGCGCCGAACAGGGCGACCATGCCCAGCGCCGCCATCAGCGGAACCGGCAGCCCCATGGCCGGCGCCAGCGCACTGCCCAACCCTGCCCCGATGAAGAACAGCGGCGTCACTTCCCCGCCCTTGAAGCCCGCGCTCAACGTGGCCACCGTGAACACCAGCTTGAGCAGCCAGCTCCACCGATCGGGCCCGGCCACGAAAAAGCCAGGCAGCGTCGGCGCGCCGGGATGGGGAGAGAGCACGCCGAGCCCGAGGTAATCCTGGGTGTGAAACGCAAAGGCCAGGCCAATGACGATGCAGCCGCCGATCACCGGGCGCCACAGCGGCTGGGCCACGAACCGCTTGTAAAGATCGGCCAGGCCGTGGTTCGCCTCGGCAAACAGCCGCGCCACCACGCCGCTGGCCAGCCCCACGAGCGCGGCTTTTGCCAGCACCACGGCAAAACCGCCGGCCAGGTCGGTATGCGGCAGGGCCACATGGGGATAGGGCGTGTGGTGCGCGCCCCACAACCGGCAGGCGAAATCGCCCGCCAGCGCTGCGGCCAGGCAGGGCAGCAGGGCCGTCAGGTCCAGCCCGCCCAGCGCCAGCACCTCGATCGCAAAGACCGCACCAGCCAACGGCGTGCCGAACACCGCACCAAAGCCTGCCGCCACGCCGCCCATCAGCAACAGGCGCCGCGCCTTGCCGGTCAGCCCCAGCCGATCGACCAGCCCATGCGCCAGGCTGCCGCCCAATTGCACGGCGGTGCCCTCGCGCCCGGCCGATCCGCCAAACAGGTGGGTGGCCACCGTGCCGATCAGCACCAGCGGCGCCATGGCCAGCGGCACTCCGCCGCCGGGCACGTGGATTTCATCCAGGATCAGGTTGTTGCCACCTTCCGCCCGCGCGCCGAACCGGCGATAGGCCCAGGCCACCGCCAGTCCGCACAGCGGCAGGCCGAAAAGCAGCCAGGGCGCGGCAAACCGCAGCCGCGTTGCCGCATCCAGCGCCCAGAGAAATGCCGCGCAGGCCGTGCCGACAGCCAGGGCCATCGCCAGCAGGGCCAGCACGAACCGGATGCGGGACCGCGTGAGAAACTGGGGCACGATTCCTCCTGTGGCACAAGCTCCCGCTAAGGAGCCATGAAGTTCAGGCAGGAATCATCAGCCCTTGCGCCAGGCGGCGGTTCGGGCGGTTCGGCCAAAGGCCCGGCGGAAATCCATCGCCTTGCCGCGCGCTATGTGCCCTCATAACTGCGGCGTCAAGGCAGTTCGCCGAACAAGCGTTCGAGTACCTCGTCCAACGTCTGTAGAATAGCGAATTTGCCTCGCGGTACGATACGATGATTGGGCCGTTCGGACTTCACGCCCTGCGCATTTCCTTTGGTGTGTCGGGTAATCCTGAAACCGTCGATGTCTGGCATCGGTTCGCCCGGCGCTCCGCCGAACCAAAGGTAGGAATCGATAGCCAAGTCCGCGGCCACCACCATCCAGATGACGCAGCCGCTAGGTTTTTCCCGCAATTTAAGATTAATGCTCGTCCGCGCCGCCCTTCCGTCAACTGTAACAGACTTGAACTGAATATGGCGGATGATCTTTCCACGACTCATGACCAAATCGTAACCGCCAGCGTCGAACTCCGAACGCAAGACCTCAACGTCAGTCACGCCTCGTTGCCACAGTCGACGCAGCGCATCGCCCACAAATACATGCTCGACTATGCGTTCCCGCAAAGTCGAGTGAATGAAATGGGCATACGCAGCCCCAGCTTCTTCGTCCAATGCCCCCCCCCGATAAAGTGTTCAAAGCTGCTTCAGATGGTCAACAAGGTCAACCACAGTTGGTCAAGATTGTCAGGCCGGCTCCCCGCAGGCGAGCGCGGAATGGCAGACGACGCGGGCGCGGCCGGTATCCTTGGCGCGATAGAGTGCTTCGTCTGCCCGCATCACGGCAGCCGCCACGTCGCCATGATGAAGCGGGCTGACACCGGCCGAGAACGTGATGGGCCGCCCGTTCACTTCGCCGATGGGCGCATCGCGCAGGACCTGGCCGATGCGGCCCACGATGCGCCCCGCTTCCTCTTCCATGCATCCGGGCAGGAAGATCACGAATTCCTCGCCGCCCCAGCGCGCCACAATGTCGACCCGGCGGGTCTCCTGCGTCAAGGCAGCGGCCAGCGCGCACAGGATGCGGTCGCCCTCGTCGTGGCCCAGGGTATCGTTGACCGTCTTGAAGTGATCCACATCGAGAAGCACGACGCATCCACGCCCGCCGTCGTTGGTCAGGCGGATCATCTCGTCAAGGAAGCCGCGCCGGTTGAGGATGCCCGTCAGCGGGTCTTCCTGCGCCGCCACGGTCAGCGTCTGGATCTGCGCCCCGGTGGTAGAGGCAGCGCGGTGCACCCCGGCATAGAGCGACTGGATCACGTCGGCCGCTGGCGGCAGCGATGGCACTTCTCCGGCATTGAGCGTGTCGGCCAGTACATGGATCGGATTGAGCAAGGCCCCGATCCCGAACAGGGCCACGATCGTGCCAAGCAGGGTTGCAAGGGTAAGCAGGACGAAATCGGCCAGTTCGACCTCACCCGTGGCCAGTCCCCAGATGCAGTAGCTGATCAGCGGAAGATGCGTGGTCACGAAGCATAACGTAAACAGCCGCAGTCGCAACGAGCGTGGAAAGATGAACGAGGTGGCAAGATAGAAACGCATCAACGGCCCCTGTAAATACCCGCCCCCGCTGCAAAAATTTCCCGAAGCACGATTTCGGGGTTGCGCGTCAACAAACGCTTGGCGAATGTGGTTAAGCCTCAGGCGGCAACGAATTTGGGATTTTGCGCCTGTTTCGTTGGGCCATCTACGTCTCTTTGCGGGCCTGCGGTATTAACCCCAGTTATGGGGCCGCGCTGAATCGGGTAAAACGGTATCCTCGCAAGGCGATCCGGCAGACCGCCAACGCGCTAAAGTTCGCCTAGCCCCCACCCAATCGATTCTCGCTGGTACGTTGGAAGCGGCAGGCCCACATGCGCCATCATGACTGAAGCCACCCCTTGCGGAACCGTATTCCTGGTCGGCGCCGGCCCCGGCGATCCTGACCTGCTGACGTTGCGCGCCGCGCGCCTGCTGATGAAGGCCAAAGTCGTGGTTCACGATGGCCTGGTCGATCCCGCCGTGCTGGCGATGGTGCCGCGCGGCGCGCGGTTCGTTTCCGTGGCCAAGCAACGCGCCCGCCACACCATGCCGCAAGAGGCGATCAACGCGCTGCTGGTGGCAGAAGCGCAGGCCGGGCACGATGTCGTGCGGCTCAAGGGCGGCGATCCCTTCATCTTCGGGCGTGGCGGCGAGGAAGCCGAAGCCTGCCATGCCGCCGGCGTGCCAGTCGAAGTCGTCCCCGGCGTCAGCGCGGCGCTGGGTGCGGCGGCATCGGCGCAGATTCCCCTCACTCACCGCGAGAACGCCTCGATCGTCACGTTTGTGGCCGGGCAGTGCAAGGGCCTGTCCGACCAGAACTGGGCGGGCCTGGCCGGCGTTGGCCGCACGCTGGTGATCTATATGGGCGTGGCCACGGCAGCGGCCATTTCGGAAAAGCTGATGGCCGATGGCCTTGCCCCCACCATGCCGGTGGCGGTGATCGAAAACGCCTCGCGCCCGCAGATGCGCGTGGTAAGGGGCGCGCTGGCCGGCCTTGCCGATCTGGTAGGCCGCGAACGCATCAAGAGCCCGGCACTGATCGTCATCGGCGAAGTGACCGCACGGGGAGACAACATGGAATTGCAGCAGGTTGTGGAGGCTGCGCGATGAGCGAGAGCAAGATCAAGGTGATTACGGGCAACGACCTGCGCACGGGCGACGTGATCTGGTGGACGGGCGAAGGCTGGTCGCGCCATGTCGATAATGCCGTGGCTATCGATCACGATGCCGATGCCATCATCGCCCGCGAAAACGCCAAGCAGGTGGTGACCGACACCCACGTCATCGATGCCTTTGCCGGCACCGACGGCACCGTGCGCCCGGCCCACATCAAGGACCGCATCCGCGCGCTCGGGCCAACCGTTCGCCTCGATCTTTCGCTCAAGCCTGCCGATCCGCAGGCCGGCAGCTGGGTAATCTGACCATGTATCAATACGATCAACACGACCAGGCAATGGTCGATGCCCGCGTTGCGGAATTCCGTGGCCAGGTGGCGCGCCGCCTTTCGGGCGAGCTGACCGAAGACCAGTTCAAGCCCCTGCGCCTCAAGAACGGGCTCTATCTCCAGTTGCACGCCTACATGCTGCGTGTGGCGGTGCCCTATGGCACGCTCAGTTCCGCGCAGATGCGCGTGCTGGGCGATATCGCGGACAAGTACGATCGCGGGTATGGCCATTTCACCACGCGCCAGAACATCCAGTACAACTGGATCAAGCTGGCCGATGCGCCCGATATCCTGGCAGACCTCGCCAAGGTCCAGCTCCACGCGATCCAGACCAGCGGCAACTGCATCCGCAACACCACGGCCGATCACTTTGCCGGCGCCGCCGCCGACGAAGTGGCCGATCCACGCCCTTATGCCGAACTGCTGCGCCAGTGGTCTACGTTCCACCCGGAATTCGACTATCTGCCGCGCAAGTTCAAGGTGGCGATCATCGCCAGCGAGACCGACCGCGCGGCCATGCGCCTGCACGATATCGGCATCCAGATCGTGAAGAACGAAGCGGGCGAAATCGGCTGCAAGTTCTTTGCCGGCGGCGGCATGGGCCGCACGCCGATGATCGCCCCGTGCATTGCCGAATTCGTGCCCGCGCTGCAGATGATCAGCTTCCTGGAAGCGGCCCTGCGCGTCTACAACCGCCACGGCCGGCGCGACAACAAGTACAAGGCGCGGATCAAGATCCTCGTCCATGAAATTGGCGTGGCGGAATACAGCCGCCAGGTGCAGGAAGAGTTCGCCCACATCCTCACCCTGGGGCTGGAACCGCCGCCAGAGGAACTGGAGCGCATCAAGGGCATGTTTGCCGACCCGGGCCTGGAAAGCGGCCTGGCCGACGAACTCGACCGCTCCGATCCCGATTTCGCGCTGTGGGTCGATCAGAACGTCCACGCGCACAAGCAGGCAGGCTATGCCATCGTCACCATCAGCTTGAAGCCGGTGGGCGGCATTCCGGGCGATGCCACCGCCGACCAGATCCGCCTGATGGCAGACCTGGCGCGTGACTACAGCCTGGACGAACTGCGTGTCAGCCATGCGCAGAACATCGTGCTGCCGCACGTGAAGAAGGCCGACCTGTACAAGGTCTGGCAGGCGCTCGATGCGGCGGGCCTTGGCACGCCCAACCTGGACCTGATCACCGACATCATCGCCTGCCCGGGGCTGGATTATTGCGCGCTGGCCAATGCCCGTTCGCTGCCGCTCGCGCAGAAGATCACCGATCGCTTTGCCGACATCGGCCGCCAGAAGACCCTGGGCGAACTCAAGCTCAAGATTTCGGGCTGCATCAATGCCTGCGGGCATCACCACGCCGGCCACATCGGCATTCTGGGCGTGGATCGCAAGGGCGTGGAAAACTACCAGCTCCTGCTTGGCGGCGCCGCAAGCGCCGATACCTCGCTGGGCACCATCACCGGGCCGGGCTTCTCCGAAGACGGCGTGGTCGATGCCATCGAAAAGGTGACGGACGTCTATCTCGCCCAGCGCGATGCCGGGGAACGCTTCCTCGATACCTATCGCCGTATCGGCATGGCCCCGTTCAAGGAGGCGATCTATGGTTGAGTCCGTGTTGCGCTATCGCGATGACGAGCCCGTCGGCGATCCGGCCGTCACGGTCGATGCCTTTGCCGCGCAAGGCAATGCCACGGCGGTGCGGATCGAGCCGGGTGACGATGCCCTGGCGCTTTTGCCCTATCTCGATCGGCTCGCCCTGATCGAGGTGAACTTCCCCTCCTTCGGCGATGGGCGCGGCTATTCGGCCGCGCGCAGCTTGCGCGAACGCGGCTACACCGGCGAACTGCGCGCGGTGGGCGATGTGCTGATCGATCAGCTTTCGCACATGCGCCGCTGCGGCTTCGATTCCTTTGCGCCGGACAAGCCGATCAGCCCCGAAGATGCCCAGGCGGCCTTTGCCACCTGGCCCGAAGTCTACCAGCAGACGGTCGATGGCCGCAGCCCGATCTGGGCCGCGCGCCATCCCGGCAGGAAAGCGTAAAGCCATGGCCAGCACTGCCCGCATACCCGACATTCTCGACACCGCACCGCGCTTCACTGCGGCTGACGTTGCCGCGCTCAACGCGCGTTTCGCCGGCGCCAGCACGCAAGACATGCTGGCCGCAGTGCTCGGTGAAGGGCTCGCGGGCCGTGTGGCCGTGGTTTCCAGCTTTGGCGCGGAAAGCGCAGTGCTGCTGCACCTGGTGGCGCAGGTCGATCCCGCCACCCCGGTGCTGTTCCTCGATACGCACAAGCATTTCCCCGAAACGCTGGCCTATCGCGATGCCCTGGTCGCACAAGTGGGGCTGACCAACCTTGTCGTGCTGGAACCCGATGCGGCAACGGTGACCAAGAAGGACGAAGCCGGGCTGCGCTGGTCATGGGACCCGGACGGTTGCTGCGAAATCCGCAAGGTGATCCCCCTGGCCACGGCGATGAAGAACTTCGATGCCACGATCACCGGGCGCAAGGGCTTCCAGTCTGCCACCCGCGCTGGCTTGCCCCGGTTCGAGCTGGATAGCGCTGATGCCCTGGGCCGCCTGAAGATCAACCCGCTGGCCAGCTGGACCAAGGAAGAGCTGGAGGGCTATTTCGCCACCCACAACCTGCCCCACCATCCGCTTGTGGCGCAGGGATATCCTTCGATCGGTTGCGCCCCCTGCACCAGCAAGGTTGCGCCGGGCGAAGACCCACGCTCCGGCCGCTGGAAGGGTTGGGACAAGACCGAATGCGGCATCCACGTGCCTGGCAGCACGGACGAGGGTGACTTGCCCCCCGGCTACGAACCGGTGTTCTGACCGCCTGATCGACTGCGCATTTCCGGCCGCGCCGGGCATCACGCCAACTTGGCGGGGTGCCCAGCGCGGCCGCATCCTTTGGGGAAGCGGCCCTGCCAAAAGGGAACGCGCCTTTGCACCTCGCGTTTTTTGGCGAGACAGCAAGAGGATGCGACCATGGCCGAAGCACTTCGCAAGGGCACCAAGGTAAAGTGGAACAGCAGCGGCGGCATGGCCGAAGGCAAAGTCGTCAAAAAAGTGACCAGCGAGACCAAGATCAAGGGCCACAAGGTCGCGGCATCGAAGGATAATCCGCAGATCATCGTCGAGACCGACGAAGGCGCCCGAGCGGCGCACAAGCCCGAAGCCCTGAAGAAGGCCTGAGCCATGAGCGCACAGACCTTCACCCCCACGCAGAAGATGGCCGCCAATGCCAGGCGCGGCCTCAAGCTGCGCGAGAAGTTCAAGCGTGGCGGTACGGAAGTGGGCGTAAAGCGCGCGCACCAATTGGCCGCGCGGGATGCCGTCAGCGAAAAGGATGTGAAAGCCATGGCCAGCTATTTCGCCCGCCATACTGTCGACAAGGACGGGCAAAGCCATCGCTGGAACAGCAACGACGATCCATCCGCCGGCTTCATCGCCTGGCTGCTGTGGGGCGGCGACGACGGCGAACGCTGGGCCAAGGCCAAGCGCAAGTCCCTCGAAAATTGACAGGCCGGCAGGCTGGTTGCCCTACAGCCAGCCTTCCTCCTTGTACCACGCCGCCGTGGCGTGAAGGCCCAGCGTGGTTTCCACCTGCGGCTCCCACAGATGGGCCGGCGGGCGGGCACCATCGCTGACGGTCCAATCGGGGTGGCACATGTATCCAACCCGATCGAGCGTCAGCTTGGCCTTGTCCTTGCGCGCCCAGCGATCGGCTTTCGCCGCCCATTCCAGCGCCTTGCGCGGCAGGGGCAGCGGCTTGACGCGGCGGCCCACGGCCATGCCGATCGCGCGGGCCAGATCGCTATGGCTCCAGCCGCCAGGCGTGCCATCGTCGGGCTCGAACGTCTGGCTCGTCACGTCCTCGCCGCCCGGAACCAGGGCAAGCAGCAGACGTGCCAGGTCATTCACATGGATGATCGAGGCACGTCCTTCCGGCGGCAGAGGCACGAGGCCCTTGCGCGCCAGCTTGAACAGCTCGAACATCTCGGTGTCGCGGGGGCCATAAATCGCCGGCGGCCGCACGACCGTCCAATCGAGGCTGGACGCACGCACGATCATCTCGCCCTTGCGCTTGCTGGAACCATAAGCAGACAGCTGCGGTTCGCGCGCAGAAAGCGACGAAACATGGATGAACCGCTCCGCCCCCCCGGCCAGCGCCGCGTTGACCATGTTCAGCGTGCCGGTCACGTTGCCGGCGTGAAATCCCTGCACATCGGGTGCATTCACCACGCCGGCGATATGCAGGACAACCCCAGCGCCCTGCACCAGGCGCTTGAGAGCCGCCGTATCGTGCAGGTCTCCCTGCACCCATTCCACGCCCTGGCGCGCCGGCTGGGGGCGCCGTGTGAGCGCGCGAACATCCACGCCGTTGCGCAGGGCCTGTTCGAGCACGGCCTGGCCGACGAAACCGGTGGCGCCGGTAATCGCCAGCAGTTCGCCGGGCCTTTCGCGCAAGGCCATCACAGCAGCACCATCTGGTCCCGGTGGATCAGCGCGGAACGCGGGGCATAGCCTAGGATGGCCTCGTGCGCGGACGAAGGATGCCCCAGCAGCCTCGCCGCCTCGGCAGCATCGTATTCAGCAAGGCCGCGCGCCAGGGTCTGCCCGTCCGGCCCCAGCACCGCCACGGCATCGCCACGCACAAAATCCCCGGCGATCGCGGTGACGCCCGCTGCCAGCAAGCTGGATCCCCGCGCCAGTGCAGCCGCCGCCCCGGAATCGACGCTGATCGTGCCGCGCATGCGCAAGCGGCCGCCCAGCCACGCCTTGCGCGCGGTATGGCGGCGGCGCGGCAGAAACAGCGTGCCGCGCGTGGCGCCAAAGGCGGTGGCAATGGGGGACACCGGCTGCCCGTCTATGATGGCCAGCGCCATACCGGCCATCTCGGCAATTTCGGCAGCCTGCAACTTGGACGTCATCCCCCCCGATCCCAGGCCAGAGGAAGAACCGCCCGTCGCCATGGCGTGTATCTCGGGCGTCACCCCCTGCACCACGGGAATGCGCACGGCCCCCGGCTCGCGCGGATCGCGGTCATAGAGCCCGTCGATATCGGATAGCAGCAGCACCCCTTGCGCCGCCGCCGCCTGGCCCACCCGTGCGGCCAGCCGGTCGTTGTCGCCAAAGCGGATTTCCTGGGTGGCTACCGAATCGTTTTCGTTGATCACCGGGACGGCGCCCGCCGCCAGCAGGCGCCCCAGGGTGGCCGTAACATTGAGATAGCGACGGCGATCTTCGAGGTCTTCCAGCGTCAGCAGGATTTGCGCCGCCGTGATGCCGTGCGCGGCCAGAAGTTCGGCCCACAAGCCAGCCAGCGCGATCTGCCCGACAGAGGCGCTGGCCTGCGCATCGGCCAGGCTGCCGCGCCCGCCCTTGCCCAGGCCCAGCTTGCGCGCGCCCAGGGCAATGGCCCCCGATGACACGACAATGACCTGCTGCCCCGCCGCCCGCGCTGCGGCGATTTCGGCCACCAGCGCCGCCAGCCATGCGCGGCGCGGCTGGCCATCCTTGCCCACCAGCAAAGCCGAACCAACCTTGATCACAAGGCGGGGGCAAAGGGCATGGTCGGCGAGATGGGACAGTTGGGCAATGCGCATGATCGGCGCGGCTTAGGCCAAATGCCCCGGCAGGTGAAGGGCGCTTGGAGGAAATGTGACACGGTTTGGCTTGGGCCGTGCGGACGTGTTGGATCCAGGCATCGCACGCCAGGCCACGCTCAAATCGGCGACCAGGGCTTCGCATCGGCCGCGTCTTCCACTTCGCCATCAGGGCGTTCGGTGGAGGTTGCGGCGGGCAGATGATCGAGCACGGCATCGAGCAGGTCGTCCATGCCCTTGCCCGTCGCACCCGAGATCGGGAACACCCGCGTGGCGCCAGCCTCGATCAGCTCGCGCGAAAAGGCGCGCACCAGTTCTGCGTCCACCAGATCGATTTTGTTGAGCGCGACGAGACGGGGCTTGTCTTCGAGCCCGGCACCGTAGGCTTCGAGTTCGTCTTCCACGATCTGCAAGGCTTCGGCCGGGTCGGTGCCGTGAATGTCGATCAGGTGGATCAGCACGCGACAGCGCTCGATATGCCCCAGGAAGCGATCGCCAATGCCCGCGCCTTCCGCAGCGCCCGCGATCAGGCCGGGAATGTCGGCCAGCACGAACTCGCGCGCGCGGTGGCGCACCACGCCCAGCTGCGGGCGGGTGGTGGTGAACGCATAATCGCCCACTTTCGCCTTGGTGTTGGTGATCTGGTTGATGAACGTCGATTTGCCGGCATTGGGCAAGCCCACCAGCCCGGCATCAGCCAGAAGCTTGAGACGCAGCCAGACATACATTTCATCGCCCGGCCAGCCCGGCCGGCACTGGCGTGGTG
>Ga0207681_10000662_pt1 | contig 22787 bp, 24 predicted proteins | sample KBSS53metaG_FD_184324 | JGI IMG/M metagenome (GOLD analysis project Ga0207681, IMG submission 184324) | Switchgrass rhizosphere microbial communities from Kellogg Biological Station, Michigan, USA - KBS S5-3 metaG (SPAdes) (version 2) | ecosystem: Host-associated > Plants > Roots > Rhizosphere... | reverse complement strand
TGCGCCGGAGGGCACGCCCCCGGCGACGCCTCCCGCGACGCCCGCCTCCACAGAGCCAAGCGGAACGCCGACCACCTGATCTCCCTCTCCCGCTTGCGGGAGAGGGTCGGGGTGAGGGCAAGCCTCTTTCGGGCGACGCTCGCTGTGTCGGTCAGAGATACCGGCGGCAGGTGTAGCACCAGGTGAAGTGACCCTCGCGCACCGGCAGGGACTTGATGATCGGGTGGCCGGCTGCCCGCGCGTGCTTCGTGTTGTGCGCTTGCTGCGATTCGCAGCAGCCGACATGCCCGCAGGTCGTGCAGACGCGCAGGTTGAAGTCGGACCCGCACTCCTGGCATTTATCGGCCAGCGGCTCGTGGACGGTTCCGTCGAAGTGGGGACAGCCTTCGTCGGCGGGCATGACGGGAAGGATTCCACGACGCGAGCCGCGCGTCGAGTCGAGGCCGGTGGTCGCAAGGGCACGAGCGTGGGACAATGACGTTCGATGGTGGGGCGAAGGCGATACGGCCGGTCAGCGGGCGTGGCGTTGCTGGAGCTCGTCTCGATGACCTTCTGGCTGGCCGGGTGTGGGTCGACGCTGGGGGATCCCGGCCCGTGCCGGACGTACGCCTCCGCGTACACGGAGATGTCCCCCATGGGCATTCCGGTGAACGTAACCTGCACGCACGCCGAGAACGCCGGTGGCTTCGATCGATCGTGCACAGGCGGTGTCCCGACCGTCGAGCACTGGGCGTCGAGGGCGGACTTCATCGACGAGGCGGCCGCGGTCGGCATCATCCGCCTCGCGACCTTCACGAGCCGCTCCTCCGATACGACGACGTACGAATACGACTCGCAGCGGCGCCTGCAGCGGATGCAAAGCACCCTGTCGGGGCTCGACGACACCTTCGATGCCTGGGACGATCTCGGACGGCCGCTTCATCGAGTTTCCCACGTGGCCTTCTGTCCCGGCGGGGAAGACGTCACCATCAGCTACGGCGATCACACGATCACGTACGATGCACCCGCCGAGGACCTTTGCCCCCAGCACACCGTGCACCGATTCGACGCCGACGGCATCCCGACGACGATCGAAACAACCAGCTACGTCTTCAGCTACGTGACGATGGACCGCGCCACCGTCTGCCTCTGAGCGCGATCATGCGCGCGCCAGCGTCGAGACCGCCTCGACGTGCCGGGTCTGCGGGAACATGTCGAATGGCTGGACGCGCAGGCACGCGTATCCGGACGCCGCCAACGTGGCGATGTCACGCACCTGCGTCTCCGGGTTGCACGACACGTAGACCACCGTGCGCGGCGCGAACGCCGCCAGCTGGGCGAGGAACACGTCGCCGCAGCCCTTGCGGGGCGGGTCGACGATGACGGCCGTGTCGGCGCCCGCGAACGGGACGGCGGCGAACACGGCGCTCGCGTCGGCGGCGATGAACTCGCAGCTGGCGCGGCCGTTGCGCGCGGCGTTCTCGCGCGCCCAGACGACGGCGCTGGGGCTGACCTCGACGCCGAGCACGCGTTCGAATCCGGGCGCTGCTGCCAGCCCCAGCAAGCCGCTGCCGCAGTAGGCGTCGACCAGGAAGCGCGCGCCGCCGGTGCGCGCTTCGCGCGCCACGTGGTCGACCAGACGCGGGAGCAGGAACGGGTTGTTCTGGAAGAAGTCCCCGGCGAGAAAGCGCAGGCTGAGATCGCCGACCTGTTCGGTGATCACGTCGCGCGGGTCGACCGTCACGCCCGACGACGCCTCGCGCACCAGCAGCGTGGCTCCGCGCCGGTAGGACGACCAGCGCGCGCGCACCTCGGCGCGCAGCGCGGCGAGGCGCGCGTTCACGGCCGGCGTGGCGATCGGGCACGCGGCGACGTCGATGGTCCGGCGGACGCCGACGCGCAAGAAGCCGATCGCTGGTTCGCGGTCGGGGCGGGGGCGGGCGAAGTGGGGCGTCAGCTTCGATCGATAGCCGTAGGGCGCGGGGCAGGGGACGCAGGCCGCGACCTCCGTCGGCAACGCCGCGAACAGGCGCCGGATCTCGTCGGTCTTCAGCGCCAGCTGGTCGTCGTACGCGAGATGCTGGTACTGGCAGCCTCCGCAGGTTCCGTAAAGCGGGCAGACCGGGACAACCCCTGGTCCGGGGCCACCGGCGGCGTCGGTTCCAGCGACCGCGGTCATGCGCACGCATGTTAGCCGATTCGCGCGATGCCTCCCGCTGCGCTACGATCGCCCCGCCATGGACGAAGCGCTCGCGGTGTTCCGCCAGTACCTGACGGCGGAAAAGCGCGCGTCGGTGCACACCCAGCGGGCATACCTGCACGACCTCGAGGAGCTCCGCGCCTTCGCGACGAAGACCCTGGGCCACCCCCCGGCGCTCGACGAGCTTGACGTCGTCGTTTGCCGCTCCTACCTTGCGTCGCTCCATGGAGCCAACGACGCCGTGACCATCGGACGGAAGCTGTCGTCACTGCGGGCGTTCTTCCGGCTGGCGGTCCGCCGGCGGCTGGTGCGCAGCAGCCCGGTCGCCGCGCTGCGCGCTCCGAAGCGCGCGAAGCGCCTGCCGATGTTCCTGGGCAAGGAAGATGTTGGCCGTCTGCTCGACGCGCGCGGGCCCCGGCCCGACGCCGGCGCCGACCAGCTGGCGCTGGAGAGCGCGCTGTTCGAGGTGATCTACGGCGCTGGTCTGCGCGTGTCCGAGGCGTGCGGCCTGGACGTCGGCGACATCGAGGTCGACGGCGGGCGTGCTTACGTCCGCGTCCGCCAGGGCAAGGGCCGCAAGGACCGGATCGTCCCGGTCGGCGGCAAGGCGCGCGCGGCGCTGGACGCCTGGGCGGCGCAACGGACGGCGCGGCTCGCGGAAGCGCGCAAGAGCGCGGGCCGCACGGCCGCCGGCGCGGCGCTGTTCGTCAGCCGGCGCGGCCTGCGGCTGGGTCCACGCGCCGTCCGTCGGCTGCTGGATCGCCGCGAGCAGGTGACGGGCACGCCGCGGGTGTCGCCGCACGCGCTTCGCCACAGCTTCGCGACGCACCTGCTGGGTGAGGGGGCGGACCTGCGCGCCATCCAGGAGATGCTCGGTCACGCCAGCCTGCGCACCACGCAGCGCTACGCGCACGTCGACATCGATCACCTGATGGCGGTCTACGACAAGGCCCACCCGAGGGCGAAAGCATCATGAGCACCGAGAAGATTCGTTCGACGACCGTGCTTGCGGTCCGGCGCGACGGCCACGTCGTGATTGGCGGCGATGGTCAGGTGACGATGGGCAACACGGTCGTCAAGGCGTCGGCGCGCAAGATCCGGCGCCTCGGCGCCGAAGGCAAGGTCCTGGCCGGTTTCGCGGGCAGCGCCGCGGACGGCATCACGCTGTTCGAAAAGTTCGAGGCGCGGCTGAAGGAATTCAACGGCAACCTGGCGCGCTCGGCGGTCGAGCTGGCGAAGGACTGGCGCACCGATCGCGTGCTGCGCCGGCTGGAGGCGCTGCTGCTGGTCGCCGACCGCGAGAAGATGCTGCTGCTGTCGGGGACCGGCGACGTCATCGAGCCGGACGCTGACGCCGCGGCGATAGGCTCGGGCGGACCGTATGCGTTCGCGGCGGCGCGCGCGCTGTTGAGCGCGACGAAGCTACCGGCGCGCGAGATCGCGGAGCGGTCACTGACGATCGCCGGCGAGATCTGCATCTACACGAACGGCGTGCTCGTGTTCGAGGAGACGGGCCCGTGAGCGCGGCATCATCCGGTGGCGGCGGGGGCCGCCGCGCGCAGGATCTGACCCCGCGCGCGATCGTCGAGGAGCTGGATCGCTACATCGTCGGCCAGAAGGCGGCCAAGCGCGCGGTCGCGGTCGCCCTGCGCAACCGCTGGCGGCGGCAGCAGGTGGCGCCGCCCATGCGCGACGAGATCGCGCCCAAGAACATCATGCTCATCGGCCCGACCGGAGTCGGCAAGACCGAGATCGCGCGGCGGTTGGCGCGGCTCGCGGGCGCGCCGTTCATCAAGGTCGAGGCGTCGAAGTTCACCGAGGTCGGTTACGTCGGACGCGACGTCGACTCGATGGTGCGCGACCTGGCGGAGACCGCGGTTTCGATGCTGCGCGAGGAAGAGCGCGAGCGCTTGCGCCCGCGCGCGCGCGAAAACGCGGAAGAAAGGCTGCTGGACGTGTTGTTGCCGCCGACGCCGCGGCAGCGCCCGACCGGCCCCGCGAACATGACCAACTCGATGGTTCCGGCCGCGCCGCCGCCGCCTGAACCGCCGGCCGACAACGCCACCCGCGAGAACCTGCGCCGGCTGCTTCGCGACGGGAAGCTGGACGACAAGATGGTCGAGATCGACACGGCCGACGCGCCGCCGTCGTTCGTCGATGTTTTTTCGGGCACCGGGATGGAAGAGATGGTGCTGAACCTGCGCGACATGTTTCCGCAGGGCGCCCGGCGGACGAAGCGACGGCGGCTGTCGGTGCCGGAAGCGCTGGAGGTGCTGACCGACGAAGAGGCGACCAAGCTGATCGATCTCGAGCGGTTGCAGAAGGACGCCATCCGCCGCGCCGAGCAGGCCGGGATCATCTTCATCGACGAGATCGATAAGGTCGCCGGGCGCGAATCGGGCGGGCACGGCCCCGACGTCTCGCGCGAGGGCGTGCAGCGCGACCTGCTGCCGATCGTCGAGGGGTCGACGGTGTCGACGAAGTACGGCCCGCTGAAGACGGACCACGTGTTGTTTGTTGCGGCCGGCGCGTTCCATGTCTCGAAGCCCAAGGATCTGATTCCTGAGCTGCAGGGACGCTTCCCGATCCGCGTCGAGCTGGAGTCGCTGTCCGATCAGGACTTCGTCCGCATCTTGACGGAGCCCGAGAACGCGCTGACCAAGCAGTACACCGCGCTCCTCGCGACCGAAAAGGTCACGCTGGACATCCGGCCCGACGCCGTCGCCGAGATCGCGCGCATCGCCACGCTGGTGAACGCGCGCATGGAGAACATCGGCGCGCGCCGCCTGCACACCATCATGGAGCGCGTCCTGGACGACCTGGCGTTCGAGGCGCCTGAGCTCGGTCAGACGACGATTCCCATCACCGCCGCCTACGTGCGCGAGCGCCTGGACGGGATCCTCAAGGACGAGGATCTCTCGCAGTACATCCTCTGAGAGGACGGGCGCCCAAAAGAAAAGGGCGGCTCTCTCGAGCCGCCCCTTCACGTCCTGATCGGGAACGCGGTTACTTCTTGCGGGTCTGGCCCGGCGGCGTGCGCACCGGCGACGGCGCGGGACGGCCGCCGCCCGGCGAAGCCGTGCTCGGCGCGGGACCGCGCATCGAGTTGCCGCCGCCCATCGAGTTGCCGCCGCCCATCGAGTTACCGCCGCCCATGGCACCTCCGCCGCGCATCGAGTTGCCGCCGCCCATTGACGGGCCGGGGCCGCTCGGGCCCGGACCCGGCGGACGGTACGCGTTGCCGCCGCCCATCGGCGGCGCGTGTCCGGGAGGCGGTCCGCCCCCACCCATCTGTCCCGGCGGGCCCGCCGGCTGGCGACCCGGAGGCGGTCCCGTCGGCGCAACCTGCCCAGGAGGCGTCCCGCCCGGCGACTGACCCGGAGGCAGCCCGCCGTGGCCCGGCGGCGTGCCACCGTGACCCGGAGGCGGGTTACCGGCGGTCGGTCCGCGCCAGCCAGCCGGTGAAGCCGGCGGCGCGCCGAACTGGCCCGGCGCCTGGCCGGTCGTCGCGTTGTGGAAGCCTGCCGGCGGCGGATTGCCACCCGTCGGCGGCGCATTGCCGGTGCCCGGCGGAGGGGCGCCACCGCCCGGAGGCGGGGCCGCGCCACCACCATGCCATCCGCCACCCGCCGGAGGAGGCGCCGCAGGGCCGCCCGCGGTCGGGCCGCGCCAGCCACCGCCCGCCGGAGGCGGCGTGGTCGTCACCGGAGCCGGCGTCGTCGCCGGAGGAGGAGGGTTCGTACCGCGCCAGCCCGGGCCGGACGACGGTGGGGGCGTCGCGGGAGGCGGCGCCGTCGTGGCGGTGCCGCGCCAGCCCGAATTGGACGGCGGAGGCGCTGCCGGAGGCGGCGCCGTCGTGGCCGTGCCACGCCAGCCCGACGCGGGAGCGGCCGGAGGCGGCGCCGTCGTCGCCGTTCCTCGCCACTGCGTGTGCGCGGGCTGCGAGCGCCAGACGTGCGGTTGGGTCTGCGGCGTGCCCCGCCACGCGCTCGGCGGCGCACCTCGGTAGCCGCCGTAGCCGTACTCGCGGTAGCCGTTGTTGCCCTGCCAGTAGCCGCGGTAGTAGACCGGGCGGCCGTCGACGTAGATGTAGCGAGGCGCGATGTACGCGTACCCGACGCGCTCAGGCACCCAGTAGCCGCTGCTCCACGACCAGTCGTAGCCGCTCCAGTCCCAGTACCCGTCCACCCACGTGTAGCCGTATCCGGGCGCTGCGGGGCGGTACTCCGGGATCGGCTCAGGCGCGAACGTGGTTGGATACACTGTGGCGTAGTCACTACTCCCGTCGACGTAGACGCCGGCGCTCACAGCGACCGGGGCGGGCCGTGCGCGCACGACGCAGCCCGACGCGAAGGCCGTCGCCGCGAGCGTCAAAATCGAACCTGCCAGTACATGGCTGCGTTTCATCGGCACTCTCCTAGAGATTGAACTCTTCAGCGTATCCATGAATTCACCATCAAAGCAAGGACTGCGCCGCCATGTTCTTGACGTCGTCGTCTTGACGGCGTCGGGCGCGCCGTCTAAACAACCGGCGATGGAGACGGTTTTTTCCGGGATCCAGCCGTCGGGCGAGCTGCACCTCGGCAACTACCTGGGCGCCGTCCGGAACTGGGTGGTGCTGCAGGGACAGTACCGTTGCTTCTACTGCATCGTCGACTACCACGCGATAACTCAGCCGTACGATCCCGTCGAGATGACGGCGCGTACGCGCGCGATGGCGATCGACATCCTCGCGTGCGGCGTCGATCCGGATCGGGCGACGCTGTTCGTCCAGTCGGCCATCCCGGAGCACACCGAGCTCGCGTGGGTGCTTTCGTCGGTCGCGCCGCACGGCGAACTGGAACGGATGACGCAGTTCAAGGACAAGGCCGAACGCCATCCCGAGAACATCAACGCGGGCCTGTTCATGTATCCGGTGCTGCAGACCGCCGACATTCTGCTGTACGGGGCGACGCGCGTTCCCGTCGGTGAGGACCAGCGTCAGCACCTGGAGCTGGCGCGCGAGATCGTGCGCCGGTTCAACGCGCGCTTCGGCGAGACGTTCGCCGAGCCGCAGCCGCTGTTCTCGACGACGCCGAAGATTCTCGGGCTGGACGGGCAGGCGAAGATGTCGAAGAGCCTGGGCAACACGATCGCGCTCAGCGAGACCGACGCGGCGATCTGGGACAAGCTGCGCACGGCGGCGACTGATCCCGCGCGCGTGAAACGCACCGATCCGGGCACGCCGGAGAAGTGCAACATCTACACGCTGCACAAGTTCTTTTCGTCCGATGAACGTCAGAAGGAAGTCCACGTCGGCTGCTCGACCGCCGGGATCGGCTGCATCGACTGCAAGAAGATGCTGTTCGAGGGCGTGAAGGCGGACCTGGTCCGCATCCGCGCGCGCGGCGACGAGCTGCGCGCCGATCCTGCGCGCGTCGACGCCATCCTGGCGCGCGGAGCCGCCGAGGCGCGCAAGGTCGCGGTCGAGACGATGGCGCGTGTGCGCGCACGGCTGGGGTTGCCGAGCGCGCCCGCATGAGGTGGGCGGGCATCGCGCTGCTGGCGGGGGCGCTGCTGGCGGGGAGCGGTTGCCGCGGGCGCGACGATCCCGAGGCCGCCGTCGAGGCGTTGATCGCTGCGGCGCGCGCCGGCGATCGCGCCGCCGTCTACGCGCGCTTCGGTCCGCGGACGCGCGCGCGCATCGACGGGCTGCTGGCAGCGGCGCAGCGCACCGGCGGCACGCGCACGCTGCGGCCGGAGGATCTGGTCACGGTCGGCTGGCTGCAGCCGGCATGGGAGCCGGCAGGTACGCGCCTGTTGCGCCGGGAGGGCGCCGAGGCCGAGGTCGAGGTGTTCTCAGGTTCGGGCGAGCGCCAGGCAATCCAGACGGTCCAGGAAGGCAAGACCTGGAAGGTCGAGCTACCGTTTCGGTAGCGCCGCGATCGCCTTCTCTAACTCCGCGTCGAGATCGGCGTCGGACTTGTGGCCGAGCTCGCAACCGATTCCTTTGGCTTCACGCAGGCCAAGCCCGGGAAACGCCCGGATCAGGTGCATGATCGCGAGGACCGTCCCGCTGTGTTCGCGGTCGGCGCGAGCCAGCGCGGCGACGCTGGCTCCGGTCCGGCGGGCCTCGCGCAGCTCGAAGGCACGGTTCCAGCGGGGCTTCTTCTGGTCGATGCGCGGTTCCAGCGCGGCGTCGAGCGTCCCCGCGTCGATGTTTCCCCGGCACCAGCCGCGGATCTCCCGCAGGTCCCCTCGTTCCAGATCAAACGACTGTTCCAACGCCAGCATCAGCGCGAGCGGCGTGAGGGCCGGGTTTTCGTCGCGCATCGCCGCCAGCATCTGGGCCGGCGTGCGGCCGCTGCGCCGCCAGCCCTGGATCGTGTCGACGTCCGGCGCTCCCGGCGGGTAGTGCAGGCTCTGCGACCACCCGCCGACGTAATCGCCTTCGCCTTCGTCAGCGCGACTGATCACGCGCGTGCGCACGATGCGGTGGCGCGCGTCGAAGCGCTCGCGGACGTCCCGTTCCACCAGCTGGCGCGCTTGCTCCAGCGAAGGTGCGTGGACGCGCTCGGTCCCGGACCGCTCCTCGTCGGAGCCGTCGTCCAGCGCGATGACGGCTTCCCATCGCACCTCGTACTCGGCCTCGTCCGCGGACATGGCCGGAAGTATGCCCGACGGCGGGCGGTCAGTCGTTGACGGGCGGCGACGGCGGGACAGGCAACGGCCGGGCGCGGACCTGCGTCTGCTCGACCTCTTCCATGTCCGTGTCCGCCAGCTCGATGACGACGTCGTCGAACTCGGACAGCCGCATGCCCGGATCGGTGTCGGCGTACGCTTCGCGCGAGGGCCCCCGGCGTTCGCCCACCCGGCGCTCGCGCGGGAAGATGCGCTGGTCGACCTTCTCGTCGCCGCGGCGATCGCCGTCGCGGCGGTCGCGGCGCAAGGCATGGCGCAGCTCCTCGATGGAGTCGGGTATATCGGACAGGCGCAGGAGCTGGGCGGCGCAGCCGTGGCAGAACGGCAGGGTGCGGCCTTTCAGCTCGACCAGCTTCAGCATCGTGCGGCGTTTCTCCATGCAAACGGCGCAAGAAGCCCCCCGCCCGACGGGGCGCGATTCCACCCAGCGCGTGTAACAGCCCCAGCACCGCCCGCGGCGCAGCTCGCTGACCGCCGCTCCACAGACGTTGCACGGCATCGTGGCCCGCTCGACTTCGACACTCATGAAAACCAGTAAAAACCCGATCCGGCCAGGGGGCAAAAAATTGACCTGATCGCGTGGTGTGCCGGCGAGTTCCCGAGGGGATTTCGAGTAGGATTCGGGGACACATGCCCCCCTCCGACGACGACGCGCCGATATTCCTGATCGGCTTCATGGCGTCGGGGAAGACGACGGTCGGGCGCCTGCTGGCCGAGCGGCTGGACTGGACCTTCGTCGACCTGGACAAGGTCATCGAGGACGCGGCGGGCCAAACCGTGGAGCAGATCTTCGCCGCGGAAGGGGAGGCGGGGTTCCGGAAGCGGGAGACCGAGGCGGTGATCGGCGTGGCCAAGCGCCGAAAGGTCGTCGTTGCGACGGGTGGGGGCGCCCCCACCCTTGACGAGAACATCGAGGCGATGCTGACCGAGGGTCGCGTCTTCTGGTTGGACGTGTCGGCCGAGGAGGCCGTGCGCCGGGCCGGAAGCGCGTCGGGGCGGCCGCTGCTGGATCGCGAGGCCGATGCGCTGGCGGCGGCGCGCAAGTTGATCGAACGGCGGCAGCCGTTCTACAAGCGCGCGCACGCGGGCGTCGAGACGGACGGCCGCAGCCCCAAGGAGATCGTCGACGACCTGCTGATGGTGTCGATGGCGATCGCGACCATGGGCGAGGCAGAGCCGAACGCATGAGCGAGAAGGTTCACGTCGCACTGGGCGCGCGCAGCTATGACGTCAGCATCGGCGCGTTCACGCCGGACGCGATCGCCGAGACGATCGCGTCCGCGCTGGATCCGAAGACGACCGGCGTCGCCGTGCTGGTCGACGGGCAAGTCGCCGAGAGGTCGGCGCGCGCGCGTGATCTGATCGCGGCCCTGGCGAAACGCCTGCCGCGCGTCGATCGGCTGGACCTGCGTGCGGGCGAGGCGTGCAAGAACCTGGCGGAGATCGAGAAGTCGTGCGAGTGGCTGGCCGCTCACGAATACGATCGGCGTGCGGCCGTGGTGGGCGTCGGCGGCGGCGCCGCGACCGACCACGCCGGATTCGCGGCCGCCGTCTACCTGCGCGGTGTGCCGTTCGCGCTCGTCCCGACGACGCTGCTGGCGATGGTCGACGCGTCCGTCGGCGGCAAGACCGGCGTCGACTTGGGCGCGGGCAAGAACCTGGTGGGCGCGTTCCACCAGCCGCGGGCGGTCGTCGCCGACGTCGCCTTCCTGGAGACGCTGCCGGCGCGCGAGCGCATCGCCGGCCTCGCCGAGGTGGTCAAGTGCGGCTTCATCGCGGACGCGGGCCTGCTGGATCTGCTGGAACAGAGCGGCCCCGATCTGACCGTCGCGCAGCACCAGGAGATCATCACGCGCGCCGTGCGCGTGAAGGCCGACGTCGTGGCGTCCGACGAGACGGAGTCGGGCCGGCGCGCGATCCTGAACTTCGGCCACACCGTCGGGCACGCGCTGGAGGCGGCGTCGGGCTACGGCCTGCTGCACGGCGAGGCGGTCGCGCTGGGGATGGTCGCGGCGCTGGACCTCGGGGTGGCGCTGGGCGCCGGCTCTCCCGCGCTGGCTGCGCGCGCGCGCAGTTTGCTCGCGCGGCTGGGCCTGCCGATCGACTACGAACGGCGGTTCGACGCGCAGGCGCAGGCCGGCATCACCGTCGACAAGAAACGGCGCGGGTCGACGATCCGCTTCGTCCTGGTGCCCACGCCGGGCGACACGCGCTTCATGGAAATTTCGCCCGCCGACATCGCCTCACACCTGGCCCGAGGCGCCGGCGCGAAAGCTTGACGCCCCCCGTTCCCTCCGAGTACAAGCGGCAGTCACGATGTCCGGTCCATTCCGCGAGAACATCAGGAAGCTGGTCGACAAGCTGGACGGCGGCGTTGCGGCCGTCCTCATGGGTTTCGACGGCATCACGGTGGATTCGTTCGCGAAGACTGGCTTCGACGGCGCGCTGCCTGACATCCAGACGCTGTCGATGGAGTTCGCGCACCTGATCGCGCAGGCGCGCCGCACCTTGCAATCGCTGGACGCCGGAGCCCTGGAGGAGTTCACGCTGCGCACGGACACGCTGACGCTGGCCGTCCGCGTGCTGACGCAGGAGTACTTCCTGGCCTGCGCGGTGCTGCCGACGGGGAATGTGGGCAAGACCCGATACCTCATGCGCCTGAGCGCCCCCGCGCTGCGCGCCGACTTGTAATCGTGACTGCGTGAAAGGACCCGCTTGCCCATGAGCAAGAAGGACCAGAAGTCGAAGTCTTCCTTGAAGGTCGTACCGGCGGCGCCCGCGCGCGGCGGGAACGGCGGCGGTATCGACTTCGAATCCGTGCGCGAGCTGGCGCGGATCGCCGCCGAGTTCGATCTCGCCGAGGTCGAGGCCGACGGCAGTGGCCACGTCCGCGTGCGCCGGGGCGGGGGAGGGTTCGTCGAGACCGCTCCCGCGATGTCGGGTCCGCGGCCCATCGCGCTGACGCCTGCGCCCGCCGCGGCCGCGCCGGCCGAGGCTGCGGGCACGTTCATCAGCTCGCCGTTCGTCGGGACCTTCTACCGGGCGCCCTCGCCCGAAGCGCCGTCGTTCGTCGACGTCGGGCAGGCCGTTCGCAAGGGTCAGGTCGTCTGCATCGTCGAGGCGATGAAGCTGATGAACGAGATCGAGGCGGAGTCCGAAGGGAAGATCGAAGAGATCCTCGTCCAGAACGGAGAGCACGTCGAATACGGCCAGCACCTCTTCCGCCTCGGCAAGTAGAAGCCAAGCTACGTGTTCAAAAAGGTTCTCATAGCGAACCGCGGCGAGATCGCGCTGCGGGTGATTCGCGCGTGCCGCGAGATGGGCATCAAGACCGTGGCCGTCCACTCGACGGCCGACACGGATTCGCTGCACGTCCGTTTCGCCGACGAGAAGGTCTGCATCGGCCCACCGCCCTCGCGCCAGAGCTACCTGTCGGTCCCGGCCATCATCAGCGCCGCCGAGGTCACGCGCGCTGACGCCGTGCACCCCGGCTACGGCTTCCTCGCCGAGAACGCCTACTTCGCCGAGGTCGTGCAGAAGTGCGGCCTGCACTGGATCGGACCGCGCCCCGAGGTCATGAAGCTGATGGGCGACAAGGTGTCGGCGCGGGCCGCGATGGAGAAGGCGGGCGTGCCGACCCTCCCGGGCACCGGCGTGATCGAGACCGACGAGCAGGCCGAGGAGGCCGTCGAGCGCATCGGGCTTCCCGTCATCATCAAGGCGTCGGCGGGCGGCGGCGGGCGCGGCATGAAGATCGTCGAGAACAAGACCCGGCTGTCCGCGCAGCTGGCGGCGGCGCGCAGCGAGGCGCAAGCGGGCTTCAACAACCCGAACGTCTACCTGGAACGGTTCATCGGCCGCCCGCGCCACGTCGAGGTGCAGGTGCTGGGCGACGGCAAGCGCGCGGTGTCGCTGGGCGAGCGCGAGTGCTCGATCCAGCGGCGCCACCAGAAGCTGGTCGAGGAGGCGCCGTCGGTAGCGCTGGACGACGAGCGGCGGTCGCGCCTGCTGGGGATCGCGCGCAAGGCGACCGAGAGCATCGGCTACGAGACTGTCGGCACGCACGAGTTCCTGCTGGACGAGGACAAGAACTTCTACTTCATGGAGATGAACACCCGCATCCAGGTCGAGCACACCGTCACCGAGGAGGTGTTCGGCATCGACCTGGTGCGCGAGCAGATGCGCCTGGCGGCGGGCGAGCCGCTCAAGATGGCGAACAACATCCGCCCGCGCGGCCACGCCATCGAGGTGCGGGTCAACGCCGAGGATCCGGTGACGTTCGCGCCGTGTCCGGGCCGGATCACCGGGCTCCACAAGCCGGGGGGGCTGGGCGTCCGCGTCGACTCGCACATCTACAACCAGTACGTGGTGCCCCCGTTCTACGATTCGCTGCTGGCCAAGCTGATTGTCCACGCCGAGACGCGGCCCGCGGCGCTGGCCCGGCTGCGGCGGGCCCTGGACGAGTTCGTGATCGAGGGGATCAAGACCAACATCGACTTCTTCAAGCGGCTGGCCGTCAATCCCGAGTACGTGGCGGGTAAGATGGATACCCACCTGGTCGAGAGGATGTAGACTCCGGGGCGCCCCGGTGCTGATCAAGAAAGACAAGCATCTCGCCGCCGCTCAGAAGTTCCTGGAGCGAGGCCAGGAAGAGCGCGCGCTCGAGGAGTTCGCGCGTGTCGTCCAGGAGGACCCGAACGACACGCGCACCTGGCTGAAGATGGCGGAGATCCACGCCCGCCGGGGCGCGCTGGAGCAGGCGCGCGACATCTACCTGCGCACGGCGGAGATCTACGTGGAGCAGGGATTCCCGCGCAAGGCGATGACGGTCTACAAGAGCGTCCTCAAGCTGACGCCGGGCCTGCCGCACGTGCGCGAACGGCTGGCCGACACCTATCGCCAGCAGGGCATGGTCGCGGACGCCCTGCGGGAGCTGGAGCTGAGCGCGGGCGAGCTGCAGCGGGCCGGCAAGATCGAGGAGGCGCTGCCCGCGCTCCGCAAGATCGTCGGCCTGCACCCGGACAACATCGCGTCGCGCATCCGCCTGGCGGAGACCGCGTCGCAGGTCGGCAAGGTCGACGAAGCCGTTCACGAGCTGTCGCAGCTGGCGGTGCAGGTGAAGGCGCAGGGGCGCGCGGACGATTTCGTGCGCGTCGCCGAACGCCTGCTGTTCCACCGCCCGAACGACTTCGCGGTCGCACGTGAGCTGGCGGCTGCGTACATCCAGCGCATGAACCCGCGCCTGGCGCTGGTCAAGCTGCAGGGGCCGCTGAAGGCGGCGCCCCGCGACACGCAGAACATCACGCTGCTGGCCGAGGCGCTGGCGCAGCTGGATCCCCCCAAGTCGATGTCGGTCTGGCGCGAGCTGGCCGAGCTGCACGACGCCGCCGGGCGGCTGAACGATCGCGACGCCGCCGTGCGCGCGGCGCTGGCGCTGGATGGCACCGACGGCGAGACGCGCGAGATGGCGGGGCGCTGGGGGATCGCCGTCAGCGCCGTGAAGCGCGCCCCGGGTATGCCGCCGCCGCTGCCGGGGAGCATCAGCGGCGCCCGACCGCTGCCGCGCAACGAGGCGCCGGGCGCGGATCGGTCCGGGCCGATGGCGGGCCTGGCCGGCGTGGGAATCTCAGGCGTCTCCTCCGTCTCTACCGTCACCGGCATCTCCGGCTTGACGCCGGGCCCCAACGAAGTGGGCCGCGTCCTGGCGCAGGCCGACGTGTTCGTGAAGTACGGGCTGGTCGAACGCGCGGTCGATCACCTGCGGCGCGTGTTCGCGCTGGATCCGCGTCACCGCGGCGCGCGCGAGCGGCTGGCCAGCGTGCTGACCCAGCTGGGGCGGCGCAGCGAGGCCGCCGCCGAGCTGGCGATCCTGGCGGGGCAGCTGGCCGAGGAAGACGCGTCCGACGCCGCGCTGGTCGCGGAGCGGGCGCTGACGCTGGATCCTTCCTGCGCGGCGGCGGCCCGGTTGCTGGGACGTTCGGTGTCCGCGCCGCCCGCGCCCGAGGCTGTGGCGGCGGCGCTGAACGACGAGTTGCGCGGCGAGCTGGAACAGGTCGACTTCTTCCTGCAGCAGTCGCTGCTCGACGAGGCGCGTTCGGTGCTGGACGAGCTGGCCCAGCGGTTTCCGGGCGATCCCCTCATCGACGAGAAGCGCGGCACGATCCTGCGCGTTGAGCGGGCCGAAGCGGCGGCGGAGCGGGCGGCCGAGAATCAGGGCGCGATCCCGGGCGAGCGGGCCGCCCCGACGATACCGCATGGGCCCGTCGCCAAGCTCAGCCCGTCCGAGCGCGCCGATCCGGGCACGCACGGCGATCTGGGAATCGCCTACAAGGAGATGGGCCTCTACGACGCGGCCATCGCCGAGTTCAAGCTGTTGCAGGCCGACAAGACGCGCGCGGTGTTCGCGCTGACGATGACCGGCGAATGCATCGAGGCGAAGGGCGAGCTCGGCGAGGCGGTGAGCAAGTACAAGGAAGCGCTGAACCAGCCGAACATCACGATGTCGGAGTCGCTCGAGCTCTATTACTTGCTCGGCTCCGTGTTCGAACGCCTGGGCGACGTGCGCGAGGCGCTATATTTCTTCGAGAACCTGCGCAAGCGCGACGCCACCTTCCGCGACGTCGGCCGGCGCATCGCCGCGCTGAAACCCGCAAACGCCAGGCAGGCTTGACCCATGTCGATGACCACTTCGCTGGACAATCGCGCCGCGCAATTCTTCATGGACCTGCAGGACCGCATCACGGCCGGGATCGAGGCCGCCGACGGCGGTAGCCGCTTCCGCGAGGACGCCTGGACCCGACCGACGGGCGGCGGCGGGCGGACGCGCGTGCTCGCCGACGGGAAGACATTCGAGAAGGCGGGCGTCGCGTTCTCCGACGTTCACGGGACGCTGCGCCCCGAGATGGCGCGCGCGCTGCCCGGCGAGGGTGACAGCTTCCGAGCCACGGGCATCTCGCTGATCTTTCACCCGAAGAGCCCGCGCATTCCGACCGTGCACGCGAACGTGCGCCACATCCAGCGCGGTAGCGCCGGCTGGTTCGGCGGCGGGACGGACCTGACGCCGTTCTACGTCGTCGCGGAGGACGCGGTGCACTTTCACCGCACGTTGCGCGACTGCTGCGTGCGCCATGACGACAGCTTCTACCCGCGCTTCAAGCGGTGGTGCGACGACTACTTCTTCCTCGCGCACCGCAACGAGCCGCGCGGCATCGGCGGGATCTTCTTCGACTACCTGGGCGCCGGCGCGGAGGCGCCCGCCGGGCAGGCGGCCGACGTGCCGCCGTCGGCGCGCGAGGCCGATCCCGAAGCCGTGTTCGCGTTCGTGCGCGACGTCGGCGACGCGATCCTGCCGGCCTATCTGCCGATCGTGGAGCGCCGTCGGGGCGACGCCTGGGGCGACCGCGAGCGCCGCTGGCAGACGCTGCGCCGTGGCCGCTACGTCGAGTTCAACCTGCTCTACGACCGCGGCACCGTGTTCGGCCTGCGCACCGACGGACGCGTCGAATCGATCCTGATGTCGATGCCGCCCGAGGTGCGCTGGGAGTACGGTTTCGCGCCCGAGCCGGGCACGCCCGAGGCCGAGTCGCTGGCGGCCATCGTCGCGAAGAAGGACTGGGCTTCGCTGGCGAAATGAATCTGCGGCGATCGTCGGGGCCGGTCAGGCGCAGGTCATCGACGGCACGTCGCAGGTCGCGCTGACGCATTCGTCGGGGATGGTGCACGCGGACCCTCTCGGGAGGGTACCCGTGAAGATCGTGTCGCAGACGGGGCTGGGATCGTCGCCGCGCCAGTAGGCGGCGCAGTCCTGCGCGGCCCACGCATCGAAGCAGGTCTTGGCCTTGCCGGCGTCGTAGCTGAGGCGACCGTCTGCCGCGGCAGCCTCGTAAGAGCTGACGGCGGCCGCGAACTCCGGGTCCTGAAGCTCGGTCGTGCAGTCGGCGACGCTGACGCCGTAGTCATAGACGAAGTCGGCGTCTGCACCCGGGTAGCTGTCGCGGCATTCGTGTCCCTTGGCGCAGTCGACCCGGACATACCTCTCCCAGGCGCCGCGGATGGTGAGCGGGCTGCTGCCGCCGCCTCCATTGCCACCACATGCGGTCAAGGAGAGCGCGACAGCGGCGACCAGACGATGGATACGCACGAGACGGCCTCCGCGTTATCCTCACGCATGAGCGTGCGGCGCACAAGCGAGGTGCCGATACCCGACGACCTGCGCGCCTTCCTGGCGGCGCGGAAGCAGCTCGCATACGAACCGCAGCTGCTGTCCGAGGTCGGGGTGGTCAAGCTGAAGCCGCTGCGCGCGCTACGGCTCCAGAAGATCTGGGTGGTCGCGCCCGCCGGGACCGAACGTCACGACCCCAACCGGAAGCGCGAGGGCTTTTACGTGGTGCCGGTGGTCGATCTCTGCGGGCGGTGCAGCAACTACGATCCGGTGGGCATTCTGGTCTGGATACCGGCGCTGGAGGCGTACGGCACCTGGGACTACGACCACGGCCGCCTGCTCGCGTTTCCACGCGTGTCATGGCAGCAGATCAATCGCCGGCCGGTCTATTACCTCGAAGCCCAGTGGGGCAGCCCGTTCTTTCCCACCGCGAAAGGGGAAGCGGTGAAGCCGTGGAAGCACGACTTCGCCTTCCGAACGGGCGAACCCGGACGGGACATCCTGGGACCGTCGCTCTAGACGCCGAGGAACGCCGCCAGCGGTTTGGACTCGCGCTCGCCGATCTTGTTCGGGTACAGGCTCTCGCCGCCGACGACGGTGATCCCGAAACGCTTGCGCCCCAGCACGTCGCGCCAGAAAGGTCGCCAGGCGGCGTCGCAGACCAGCAGCCGCTCGAACGCCGCGTTCTCCCAACCCTCGTCGAACCCGAGCAGCTGGCGCACGCGCTGCGCGTCGTCACTCGGTTCGTACGCCGTCGGGATCGCCCAGCCGCCCGGTCCTTCCTTGAGGTCGAAGGACGACACCTGCACGAACAGGTGATCGCCGTCGGTCTCGAACGACACCGGATAGGCGCGCTGCGCGGAGAACGCGACGCCGTCAGCGGGCAAGACCAGCGCCGGAAATTCGGCGTCGCCGGGGATCTCGAAGCGCCGCGTCCACGCCGGATCGGCGCTGCCGTGCGTGCGGGCGATCAGCGCGAGCTCGTCGGGGGAAAGACGCATGTTCAGCGCCGCCGGCGCTGGGCGCGCGCGGGCGCGGGTTCGGGGATCGGCGGGGCGGCGCGCGGGGTCACCTTCAGGACGTCGCGGAAGCGCGCCACGTCCAGCGTCAGCTGGCCGAGCAGCATGTCGAGCATGGTCTCGCCGTTGCGGCAGATCTCGCCGAGGCGGCTGACGCGTTCGACGACGAAGTCGGCGTCGGCGCGGCCGGCGCCGCGGACGGCCGCCTGGGCGGCGCGGGCGGACGCCTCGGCGCGGCTGACCACGTCGACGGCGGCGCTGATCTCGCGCCGCTCGCGTTCGTTGAGCACGCCGGAGATCATCTTCCAGAAGTCGGTCTCGGCCTGGTAGTGCTCGCGGCGCTGGCCGCGCACCCAGACCTTGTGCACGACGCCCCAGCGCCCCAGCGCCGCCAGTGTCATGGACGCGCTGCCCGCGGAGATGCCGAGGCGCGACTGGATCTCCGCCTGCGGGAGCGGCTCGCGCGACAGGTAAAGGAGGCCGAACGCGCGGCCCATCGTGCGCGTGAACCCCCAGAACTCGGCGATGCGGCCGCACGCGTCGGTCGCGAGCGCGCGTGCTTCGTCCAGCTCGTCGGCGGCGCTCATGCGCGGATCGAAACCAGCGGTTCCCGCGCGGCCAGCTGGCCGCACGCAGCGTCGATATCGTCGCCGCGTGGCGAGCGAATGTAGACGGCGACGTCGGCCGTGCGCAGCCGCTCCTGGAACGTCCGGATGCGCTCCGCCGACGGGCGCGAGAACGCCGGCCCGTTGAAAGGGTTCCAAGGGATCAGGTTCACCTTCGCCGGGATGCCGCGCAGCAGGCGGGGCAGGCGATCGGCGTCGGCGTCGCTGTCGTTGACGCCGGCGAGCAGCACGTACTCGAACGTCACGCGCCGTCCGTGCGACAGCGGGAAGCGGCGGGCCGCGTCCAGCAGTGCGGCGATCGGCCAGCGCTTGTTGATCGGCATGATCCGCGTGCGGACGTCGTCGGTGGTCGCGTTCAGCGAGATCGCCAGATTCGGCGCAGGCTTCAGGGCGCCCAGCTTCTCGATCGCGGGAACCAGCCCCGCCGTCGACACCGTCAGGCGGCGCGGCGAGAAGCCGGCGCCCCACTGGTGTTCCAGCAGCGCCAGCGCGCGCGTGACGTTGTCGAAGTTGTGCAGCGGTTCGCCCATGCCCATGAACACCAGGTTGGTGGGCCGCCGGCCCGCCAGCGCGGTCGCCTGGTAGACCTGCGCGACGATCTCGCCCGCGCCCAGGTGACGCCCGAACCCCAGCGTCGCCGTGGCGCAGAAGGCGCAGTCGATCGCGCAGCCGACCTGCGACGAGATGCACAGGGTCAGCTTGTTGCGGGCGACGTCCTCGTCGGGGATCAGCACCGCTTCGATGGCGCGGCCGTCGTGCGTGCGGAACCGCAGCTTGCGCGTGCCGTCGTGCGCGGTCTGCACCACCTCCTGCGCCAGTGGCGTCAGCGGGTGCGCCTGCTCGAGCGCCGCGCGCAGGGCAGCCGGCACGTTGGTCATGCCGTCCAGCGTCTCGACGCCGTGGCCGTGCAGCCAGCGGAAGATCTGCTCGGCGCGGTAGGCCGGCTCACCAGCCGCCTTCACGAAGGCGGTCAGCTCGTCCGGCAGCAGCGCGCGCAGATCGCGCGGGGCGTCGGCGGCGGGGGCGGGGAGGGCGGTCACGGCGCGGAAGGATACCTCACGCTTCGCCGGGGCGCGCTCGTGCTGTATGAAAGCACCTCATGAAACCGGCGCTCCTGCTCGCGCTTCTGGCCTGGGGTCACGGCTCGCCCGGCGGTTCGGTCCGGCCCAGCCGCGAAGGGGAACCACCGACCTTCCCGGTCGCGGGCGGGCTGCTGCGCGTCGAGGTCTGCGCCGACGACATCGTGCGCGTCGCATTCGCGAAGGATGCAGCCTTCTTCACGCGTCCGTCACTGATGGCCGCGCCGAAACGGTGCACCGCGGCGCGCTGGAAGCTGACGCGGACGGAGAAGATGGCGACCGTCGCAACCGCCAAGCTGCGTGTGAACGTCGACCTGGCGACCGGCGCGGTGGCGTTTCTCGACGCCGCGGGGCGGCCGATCGTCGCCGAGCGCGCCGGCGGGCGGTCGCTGACGCCTGCCACCGTCATGGGCGAAGCCACGCAGCACGTGCGCCAGCAGTGGCAGGCGCAAGACGGCGAGCGGCTCTACGGCCTAGGCCAGCACCAGCAGGGGCTGCTGGACATCAAGGGGAACGACCTCGAGCTCCGGCAATACAACGGCGAGATCTTCATCCCGCTGCTGGTGTCCAGCCGCGGGTACGGCATCCTCTGGGACAACACCTCGCTGACGCGCTTCGGTCGGACCGAGGCGCCGACGTGGGAAGAGATCCCGGGGACGGCGACCGGCTCCGCCGACTGGACGACGACGATCACCGGCGCCCGCGAATACGCGCTTCGTACGCACTCATCCGGGAAGATCCAGGTCGACGTCGACTACGGCGCCAACAGCGCGCCGTTCAGCCGCGGGATCGACGAGTACAACAAGCAATTCGGCGGCGCCGTCATCGATCACTGGCGCCAGGGCTGGCTGCCCGGCGAGGACGTCGCGCACCTGTCCCCGCAGTGGTGGGCTCCGAACGCGAAGCTGCGATTTCGCTGGAAGGCGGACATCGGCGTCAAGATCGCGCGCTTCGCGATCACGCCCGTGGACCGCGCCGCGCCCACGTCGCTCTGGTCAGAGGTGGGCGACGGCGTCGACTACTGGTTCATCTACGGCCCGGCGCTGGATTCCGTGATCGCCGGCTACCGGCAGATCACCGGGACGGCGCCCCTGCCGCCGCGCTGGGCGTTCGGTCTCTGGCAGTGCCGCGAGCGTTACAGGACGGCCGCCGAGAGCGTCGGGGTGCTCGACGAGTATCGAAAACGCGGCATCCCCGTCGACGTCATGGTGCAGGACTGGCAGTACTGGCGGCCGTCCGAATGGGGCTCGCACATCTTCGATCCGGCGCGCTTTCCCGATCCGGCTCGCTGGGTCGCCGATCTGCACGACCGGCACGCCCGCCTGATGATCTCCGTCTGGCCGAAGTTCTACCGGGGCACGGCCAACTTCAAGGCGCTGGAGGCGGCAGGGTTCCTGTACAAGCAGAACCTCGTCGAGGGCAAGCAGGACTGGCTGAAGAACGTCTTCACCAACTACGACGCCTTCAACCCCGCGGCGCGCGCTCTCTACTGGTCGCAGATGAAGGACGCGCTGTTCACCAAGGGCGTCGATGCGTGGTGGATGGACGTCAGCGAGCTGGAGGCGGTCGAGGGGCCGTTCCCGACGCCGACCGCCCAGATCGAGGCCTATCAGACGCACATGAACCCGACCGCGCTGGGCTCGGGCGCGCGCGTGCTGAACGCCTACCCGCTGGTCCATGCCCAGGGCGTGTACGAGGGGCTGCGGGCGGCCGCGCCGGACAAGCGCGTCGTCATCCTGACCCGGAGCGGCTTCGCGGGCATGCAGCGCTACGGGGCGGCGTCCTGGTCGGGCGACATCTCGACGACCTGGACGGCGATGCGGAAGCAGATCGCGGCCGGGCTCGGCTTCGCGATCTCCGGGATGCCCTACTGGACCTTCGACAGCGGCGGCTTCTCCGTGACCGAACGCTTCGCGCACGCGCCGCGCGGGTCGGAGGCACAGGAAGAGTGGCGCGAGCTGAACACGCGCTGGTTCGAATTCGCGACCTTCCTGCCGATCCTGCGCGTGCACGGCCAGGCGCCCAAGCGCGAGATGTGGGAGTTCGGCGGCGACGACAGCCCGGCGTACAAGGCGATGCTGAAATTCGATCGGCTGCGCTACCGGCTGCTGCCGTACATCTACTCGCTGGCGGCCGACGTGACCCGGCGGGGCGGGACGATCATGCGCCCGCTCGAGATGGATTTTTCGCCCGGCAACGAGCCGGAGGCGCCGCCCTTCGATGAGGAGTACATGTTCGGGCCTGCGCTGCTGGTCAGCCCGGTGACCGCGTACAAGGTCCGCGAGCGCGGCGTCGTTCTTCCGCCGACGACGGGCGGCTGGTACGACTTCTGGACCGGCGCCCACCAGCATTGGATCGGGCGACACGCCCCGGCGCCGTTCGACGCGATCCCTGTGCACGTCCGCGGCGGCTCCATCATCCCGTTCGGCCCCGAGCTGCAGTACACCGACGAGAAACCCGCCGATCCCATCACGCTGTTCGTGTACGCCGGGCGCGACGGCGCGTTCGAGCTGTACGAGGACGACGGCGTCAGCAACGGCTACGAGCGAGGCGCCTTCGCGATCATCCCGATCCGGTGGCAGGACAGCACGCGCACGCTGACCATCGGTAAGCGCCAGGGCGCCTTCCCCGGAATGCTCGCGCGCCGAACGTTTCAGGTGGTGCTGATCAGCGCCCGCCGGGCGGTGCCCTTCTCGTTCACGCCCACGCCCGACAAGACGGCGGTCTACGCCGGTGAATCCGTGACCGTGAAGCTTTGACGGGCCCCTCACCCTAACCCTCTCCCCGCTGCGCGGGGGCGAGGGGACCAGAACGGACGGGGCGAGGGGACCGGAGGGCTAGCGACGACGGCGACGGCGGGCGACGGCGCCCTGACGGCGGCGGCTGGCGACGACGACCAGGCCCATGCCCAGCAGGAGGGCGAGCGGGCCGCTGGCGGCCGAGCCGCCCGCGTCGCAGCTGCAGCCGTTGCCGCCGCCCTTCTGGCCGACGGTGATGGTGATCTGCTCGCACTTCTCGGCGTCCGGAATGCACGTGCCGATG
>Ga0207681_10000661_pt1 | contig 22803 bp, 19 predicted proteins | sample KBSS53metaG_FD_184324 | JGI IMG/M metagenome (GOLD analysis project Ga0207681, IMG submission 184324) | Switchgrass rhizosphere microbial communities from Kellogg Biological Station, Michigan, USA - KBS S5-3 metaG (SPAdes) (version 2) | ecosystem: Host-associated > Plants > Roots > Rhizosphere... | reverse complement strand
GTCCTGCTCCTCGGCACCCTCGCCATCACCGAAGCGAGCCCCCGCCCTTCGGAGTATTTCGTCAACGCGCGCTTCGTCGCGCAAGTGAACATCGATCCCGCAAGGCTGGAATCGATGCGGCGGTTCGACTGGGTTTCGGCAAGTGATCCGGCCGCCTTTACGAAGGCGCTCCGCCAGCAGCTTGAGAATGCGCCTGCGAGCGACGCGCTGATCCAAGCGCGCGCAAAGTGGTGCGAGCCGAGACCGACCGTGCGGCGCCCGGGCGATGCGCTGGGGCGCCTGTTCGATGGGTTCGAGCGCTGCGTCGCGCCGCTGCATGACGCCCTGGATCGTGGATGGGTCGTCGACGAATCGGTGATGGCCTCGGGTTTCCTCATCAAGGCGCTCGCCTCCAAAGACGGTCGACGCTTCGCCGGCACCAACGGTGCTTCGCTCGGCTGGGCCACCGGCGCATCGGCGGGAATTGCGCTGGCCTCCGGCGAGCCGGTGACATGCGTCATTGGTGACGGCAGCTTGCGCTTCGGGATGGCGGGGCTCTGGACGCTCAAGGCGATGAACTTGCCCGTCACCATCATCGTCCTCGACAACCACGGTTACGGCTCGACCCGCAATTACGAGCGCGCCTACCTTGCGGACCTCGGTCGGACGGCGAGCCCGCAGCAACCCGGCTATCTCAACATGGACATGCGCACGTTGGGACCGGACTTGCGCGGGATGATCGAAGGCTTCGGCATTCCCTGTCGCCGTCTCACCGCTGACGAGGACCTGCGCGGTGCGGTCGAACAGGCCTGGGCCGAGTCCGCGAACGGACCCAATGCCTTGCTGATGCCGGTCGGCTTCGAGGACGAATAGCGCCATGAACCATCCATCGTTTCCCGCGCGCACCGATCATAGCGCAGGCGTCCGCGCCTTCGCCGAGCGGTTCGGCGACCGCTTCACCACCTCCGCCAGCATTTGCGCGATGCACGGAGACAGCAGCGGCATCCATCTGCCCGCGGATGGGGTTCTCTATGCCGAGGACACCGCCGACGTCGTCGCCGCGCTGCAATTGTGCCGCGAGCATCGCATGCCGCTCATCCCATGGGGCGCCGGCACTTCGGTCGACGGCAATACGGCGGCGCTCTACGGCGGCGTATCGCTGGACTTGTCCCGCATGAACGCATTGCTGCGCGTCAATGCCGAGGATCAGGATTGCACGGTGCAAGCCGGCATCACCCGTGACGATCTCAACCGGCAACTTCGTGACACCGGGCTCTTCTTCCCGATCGATGCGTGCCCGCATGCTTCGATCGGCGGCATGGCCAGTCTGCGAGCCTCGGGAACCACCGCGATCCGCTACGGCACCATGCGCGAGCAAGTGCTCGGCCTCACGGTGGTTCTGGCGAATGGCGAGATCGTGCGGACAGGCGGCCGCTCGCGCAAGTCGGCCGCCGGCTATGACCTGACGCATCTGTTCGTCGGCTCGGCAGGCACGCTGGGAGTCATCACCGAGGTGACCGTGCGCTTGCAGGGCATCCCGGACACGCTGCTGGCGGCAACTTGCGCGTTTCCGGATCTGGCGGCGGCGATGGACACCGTCATCGCGACGATCCAGTTGGGCGTGCCGATCGCCAGGATCGAGATCATGGATGCTTTGCAGATCAAGTTCTGCAACGACTACATGGATCTGGGCATGCCGGAACTGCCCCACCTGTTCATCGAATTCGATGGCCTGCCCGCCGCCAACCAGGCGTACGCACAGCAGATGGAAGACGTGGCCAACGACTTTGGCGGACTGGGCTTCGTCGTCGCCAACGACCGACAAGCGCGTGAGCAAATCTGGGCCGCGCGCCACAACAACGGCGCCTCGTCCCTGCACGCGCGGCCGGGCAGCCTGGTTCTGGCGACCGATGTCACCGTGCCGATCTCGCGCCTTGCCGATTGCCTGACGCAAACGCATGCCGATCTGGCGCAGGTCGACTTTCCCGGGCCGATCTCGGGCCACGTGGGTGACGGAAACTTCCACGTCTTACTGCTTCTCGATCCCGACAGCTCCCACGAACAGGAGCAGGCGCATTGGTTCATGGACCGGCTGATCGAGCGCGCCCTGCAGATGGAAGGCACCTGCTCGGGCGAGCATGGCATGGGCCTGGCGAAAAAGAAATGGGCGCCGGTCGAGTTCGGAGACGGCGGAGTGGCGGCGATGCGAATGATCAAGCAGGCGTTCGATCCACTCGGCATCTTGAACCCCGGCAAGATTTTCGACTGATTGCTTGCAACGATCCACATCGGGCCACCGACCGGAGGAAGAGCGTGCAGCCCGCGTGGACACAAGAATAACAAAAGGAAGAGAGGAGAGCCTTCGTGATGCCCGATCCCACCGAGACGTTCCTTCACGCCCATGTCCTGATCCTTGGCGGGGCAAAGGGGATCGGACGCGCCGTTGCCGAAGAGCTTTCGCGACGCGGCGCCCACCTCTCGGTCGCCGACATCGACGTCGCCACTGCGCAGGAGACCGCCAGCGCGCTGTCGGCCGCTGGAGGCGAAGCGCAGGCACTGCAAGTGGATGTGCTTTCAGCAGAGTCGATCGCGCGCGCCGTGGCGGAGGCCCGAGCATCCTTCGGCCCGATCGACGTTCTGCTGAACAACGTCGGCGCGATCCTGAGCGGTGATCCGCAAGACATTCCCGGCGAGGAGTGGGAGCGGATTTCCGATCTGAACTATCGCGCCGTCGTGTACGGCGTCCGCGAGGTCCTGCCGGCGATGCTGGAACGCGGAAGCGGGCACATCGTCAACACCGGTTCCTTCGCCGGCATGTATCCCTATGCGTCCAGCCGCATCCCCTACGCTGCGGCCAAGGCCGGCGTCATCAGCCTGTCGCAGAACCTTGCGCTCTACTGCGAGCCGCGCGGCATTCGCGTATCGTGCCTGATCCCCGGCCCGGTGCAAACCGGCATCGCCACGACGATGACCACGTGGACTCCCGAGGCGCCGATGCGTGGTCCCGGTTCCGAGTTGCGGTTGATGACCACGCAAGAGGCCGCCGCCAAGTTCGTGAACGGCCTGGAGGAAGGGCGTATTCTTATCGCTTCGGACGATTCTTTGTGGGATATCGTTCGGCGCTGGGCGGACGATCCCGACGCGTTTGTTCGGGACAAGATCACACAGTTCGAAGCAGGAGAGTTCGGGATGCCGCAGCTATGAGTGCTCCCACCAATCGCCTGGGGCTTGAAGCGCTGACACTGCTGGGTATCAACCCGGTAGAGCAAGTTCGCATCGCATCGCAACTTGGTTGCTCCGGCGTGTCGCTCGGCATGGCCGCGCTGGATCTGTCAAGCTTCGGCATCGCCGATCTCGGGCTGTACGAGCGTTGGTCGCTCGCGGATGAACCGTCGCTGCGCCGCGATCTGCAAGCGGTGCTTGCCGACACTGGCGTGCGAGTGACGCTGGGCGAAGGCTTCATGGTGACGCCCGCCTATGACATTCGGGAGCGCGCGGCACATCTCGACATCATGGCGCAGCTTGGTGCCGAGCGCATCAACGCGATCAGCATCGAACATGACCTTGACCGCACGAACGACCAGTTTGCGATCCTTTGCGACATGGTCATGGCCCGTGGCATGCGCTTCATCGTCGAGTTCGCGCCGATGAACCCCGTTAGCACCCTGGCGATGGCTCTGGCAGCTTCAGAGTACGTCGGACCGGACCGCTGCGGGGTCATGGTCGACACCATGCATCTGTTTCGGTCCGGCGGCACGCTCGATGATCTTCGGGCCGTGCCGCCCGGAAGACTCCAGTATGCGCAGCTTTGCGATGTCCCGCTGAAGGGCCCCGACATCCCGTACAAGCATGAAGCGATACTGGGTCGCCTTGCGCCCGGGGAAGGCGAACTGCCGCTGCTGGACGTGCTTGCCGCGCTGCCCGAGGACTTGGACATCGGCGTGGAAGTCCCCGACCTGAACGCACTACGCAGCGGCATCACCCCCTACGACCACGCCGCCCGCGTCATTCAGGCGGCACGGTCGCTGGGATATTGAACTCGCTTATCGCTCGGGATGATCGCCGCATCCGTCAGGAACCCTTAGGTCGCCAGCGGGCGCAGCTCGTCGAGCAGATGCTCGGTCAGTTCGATGAAGGGCCGCATGGGGGCGTCCGGCGCGATATACCCGGACAAAAGGCTGACATCCTTGTCGAAGATCGAGGACACGCGCGCGAAACCGGCCATGCCGATCGCGCCGAACAGCTCGAAGCCATAGCTGCGGCCGCTGCTGGCGTTGACGATCTGGATGATGCCGGCCCGGTCCAGTCCGATCTGCTCGCTCGTCTGAAGCGCCGCGTGGGCGATCGCCGCATGAGCGGCCAGCAGAGTGTTATTGACCAGTTTCGCGGCCTGGCCGGCCCCCGGTTCGCCTGTCCGCACGATCGTCGTTGCGTAAGCGCGCAGAACCGCCTCGCTGGCGGCGAACGCTTCCTCGCTCGAGCCGATCATGATGGTCAGGGAGCCCTCACGTGCACGGACATTGCCTCCGCTGACCGGCGCATCGACGAACACCAGGTCCCTGGCCTCCGCCAGAGCCGCCAGATCGCGGCAAGTGTCGGGATGGACGGTGGAATGGACCACGATCGTTCCGCCGGAACGCATGTGCGGCATGATGGCCTCGCAAACCTGGCGCACGCCGGCATCGTCGAACACGCAGATACCGATCCAGTCCGATTGCTGCGCCAGCGTCTGCAGATCTGGCGCAACTTTCGCGCCGGCCTCGGCGAAGGGTGCGCAGGCTTCGGGTCGCCGGGCCCACACCGTAACCTCGTGCCCGGCTTCCAACAGGCGCAGCGGCATGGGTCCGCCCTGATCCCCCAAGCCTACAAAGCCGATCTTCATCACGCTCCCTCCATGACTCAACGGCGGATCGTCTACAGCAGCCAGCCTGGAGGCACAGCAGGGGCATACAAACATCATCCATCCGATAAGCCACGAGCGGAACTCGGCAAAGGCGGATACTTCGCCCCTCATGCGAAGCGATGATGCACGGTCCGACATGAAGATCGGACGATGCGGGAGCAGAGAGATGCCCAACAGCAGTGACGATCCACCCACACCGCCGGCGAGCACGATCGCCTTGCCTCCTCTCACGGAGGGTTCGCTCAGTCGAAAGCGAGGCATCGTCGCGGTCGCGGTCCTGACCACCGTGTTGTTCTTCAATACTCTCGACCGCATGCTGATCGCGATCCTGCTGGAACCGATCAAGACCGATCTCAAGCTCACCGACAGCCAGATCGGCCTGGCCGTGGGGCTGCTATTCGCGGTCTGCTACGCAGGCTTCAGCATTCCTGCAGCACGCCTTGCCGATCGCGGCGACCGCCCGGTGTTGCTGGCATTGTTGCTGTGCGCGTGGTCGACGATGACGATGGCGATGGCCGCGGTGAACGGTTTCGCGGCGCTTGTCATCGTGCGCATGGCGGTGGGCGCTGGCGAATCCGGCTGTCATCCCACCAACCATTCGCTGGTGGCGAGCTACTTTCCGCCAGAGCGGCGCGGACGCGCGCTCGGGTTCATCGGCGCCGGCGGTGCGCTGGGCGTCATGTTCGCCATGATCGCGGGCGGTGCCGCGGCAGCGGAATTCGGCTGGCGCGCGACCTTCCTCATCATGGGAGCGCCCGGTATCCTCCTCGCCCTCGTCGTATGGCGGGTGCTTCCCGAAGCCCGTCGCGCACTGCCGGTAGAACAGCGTCCGCGCGCGACGCCCCTCGTCCGATCGATCCGGGATCTGATCGCAAACCGCACCTTTCTCTGGCTCTCGGCCGCAGGCGTGCTCTGCACCGGCGGTTCCACCGGGGTATCGACGTGGATGGCCGCCTATTTCATGCGCACATATGGCCTGCCGATCCAAAGCGCCGGCTTGTGGCTCGGCCTTGTCGGCGGAACGGCCAGCGTCGTCGGCTATGTCCTGAGCGGCTTCGTCGGCGGTAAGACTCTGGACTGGGACAGGACGGTCAAGCTGCCGGGAATGCTCATCATCTTCGCCGGCGTGGCATTGATGGTCCCGTTCCTGATGCCGACCTGGCGGCTTGCCTTGCTGCTCCTGGTGCCGGCGATGTTGTTCACCAACTTCTGGTACGGGGCGGTCTTCGCCACGATCCAGAACGTGGTTCCGCCCGCAAATCGCGCCTTGGCGGTGGCCTTGACGTTGCTGGCCATGGGATCGCTGGGCAATGGGCTGGGACCGAGCCTCGCGGGCATCCTCTCCGATCTGCTCGCGCCGGTAGCGGGACAACGCAGCCTGCTCTTCGCCCTGCTGTTCATGGCATGCTGGGTCTTGGCGGGCGGCCTGTGCCTGATCAGAGCCTATCGCCTGCTGCGTGCCACGAATGGGTGAACCGAGCGGAAAGCAGAAGGCACGGCACGGACACCAACGGGAGCAGCGAATGCAGGTCGGCTGGATAGGGTTGGGGGAGATCGGCGGGCCAATGGCTCGGCGCGCATTGCTCGCGGGGCACCGCATCCTTGCTTACGAACGCGGCCAGGCAGTCAAGGAACTGCGGGCGGGGGGCGTGGCCCTCTCCCGCGACTACACAACCATTGCTGCGGCTTGCGAAGTCCTGACGATCTGCCTGTTCAACGACGCGCAAGTGAAAGCGGTGCTGCTCGATCAAGGCGCGCTCGCCGCGATGAGGCCCGGTAGCGTGCTGGTCCTGCATACGACAGGGTCGCCCGAACTTGCACGCCAGTTACAGGATGCGGCGCCAGAGGGCGTCGCGGTGTTGGATGCCACTTTCAGCGGGTCACCCGCCCAAGCCGAACACGGAACGCTGACGATCATGGTCGGCGGAGCAACGGAGGCGGTCGCTCGCGCCCAGCCGTTACTGGCGTCCTATGCGGCACGGGTCCATCACGTCGGCTTGCTGGGCCAAGGCCAGGTGGTGAAGCTGCTCAACAACCTGCTCTTTGCCGCCAACTTGCGTTTTGCGGCAGAAGTGCTTGGCCTGGCTGAGCGCCAAGGGCTCGATCCGGGCACTTGCGCACGCATCTTCCAGGGCTGCAGCAGCGCCAGCACCGCCGGCGCGCTATTTGCGGACTGCCGAAACGCTGGATCGCACGCACGCCTTCCTGAGCAAGGACGTCGCCACTGCAGCAGACAGCTTGCAGGAACTGGGCCTATCAAGTGCGATGCTGGCGCCGGTGATTGCCAGCTATGTACCCGACTGATCGCTGGGAAAGTCCGCCGCCAGCTGTCGCACTCAGGGCGTGGCAGCAGCGGCGGTATCGGCCAGGGCAGCGGCGAGCTGCGGCACTTCGGCCAGAGAGCGGAGCGTGTCGTTAAGATGCGTGCATCCATCCGTGCGCGGCAATCGCTCCACCACGGCGCGACGTAGATCGGCCAGCGGCGTCCCGACCATGCGGCCGATGTTGAGGATGGCCGAGGGACACACCTCGAATGGCAATATCCTCGGGTCCGCCGTCACCGCCCGCAGGGTCGCCGTGCGGCGGTCCGCGCGCGCGCTGAGCAGATATTCATGAACCGCCCTGCGCTCGCCAGTTTGCGTTGCGGCGCTGTCTTGGAAGAAGGCTTCGATCACGATGTCCTCACCTTCGAACCAGACGTCGATGCAGCGTGCTCGGCGAGCGGAAATTTCGTGCCACTCGGGCAACTCGTGCCAACCATGACGGTCATCGGGCGATCCCAGCGGTGGCACGTCGCCATTCCGTTGCAACGCGTCACGCGACGGACCGAGAGCGGGAGATCCCGGAGCAAAGCCGATGCATACACCCTCCATCCTCTGCCGCACGGCGACAAGGTCCAGCCCCTCGGTCATTTGCCGCCTTGTTTGCGCATTCCATTGAGTCCAGGCGAATGGAGCCACCAGACTGGCTCCGCCAACATCATCCAGCAGCAGATAGAGCGGCGTGCCTGCCCGCGCCTCTGCGGGTAACGCTTCGCCGATCGCACCGCGCAAGTGCCCGCCAGCACGCGCGCCGATCAGGGCCTCGATCCCCGGGCGGACCGGAGTGGCGCTGACCCGCACGATCTCGCGCGCTTGCGTGATCTCCAAGTCAACGCGGTCGAATGCAAGGACTTGCGGATCATCGACATCCGCGCCCGTCAGCAGATCGCGCGCTGTCCCGGTCTGCAGCATGGTGCCAGTCGCACCCTCGGGCCAGCGCGTGTCGATGGTGGAGGTACGCCGCACGGAGAAGGGCCGGCGCGGCGGCGTAGGCGGCGCCGGACCATTTACGGTTGGATGTGATTGACTGGCCATGAGCAACTATGTGTCACGGCACGACGACGCACGGAAGGCGATTTCACGGCACAATCCGGGCTCGCGGACCGGCCATCGCGCCTGTGATTGAACCACTCGGCCGGCCGCCGATCACATCACGCGCCAGTGAAGTTCGGCTTACGCTTCCCGAGAAAGGCGTCGACCGCTTCGTGGTGATCGGGCGTCTCATGCACCAGCGCCTGGTACGCCGCGGACATCTCCAGCACTTCGTTCAGGCGCATGGTCTGGGAATCGATCAACAGCCGCTTGGCGACCCGCAGCGAGCGCGGCGGATTGGCGGCGACGCGCTCGGCCAAAGCAAGTGCCTCATCCATCAGCGTTTCAGCCGGAACCACGCGCGAGACGAGACCATACTCCAGCGCCTCCTGGGCGCTCAGTGTGTCGCCGGTGAACAGCATCTCGGCCGCGCGGGCATAGCCCACCGCGCGCGGCAGCGCCCAGGCGCCGCCGTCCCCAGGGATCAATCCCATCTTGATGAAGCCCGCGGCGAACTTCGCTTTGTCGGACGCGATGCGCATGTCGCAAAAGCAGGCGAGATCATTGCCAAGGCCGACCGCGAAGCCGTTCACCGCTGCGATCAACGGCACGTCGCAGTCGTAAAACGCGCGCGTGATGCGCTGTACGCCCCGGCGGTAGTTGGCGCGGGTGCCAAGCGGGGTATCCATTGGACCGATCCCGGTCCGGTCCTTCATGCTCTGCACGTTTCCGCCGGCTGAAAAAGCGCGCCCCGAGCCCGTGATGATGCCGACGCTGACGCTTTCGTCGTCGTTCAGGCCTTCCAGGGCCCGGACGAGATCATCACAGTCCTCGTGCTCGGCGATCGCATTCATCGTGTCGGGATGATTGAAGGTGAGGATCGCGATGCGGCCCTGCCGCTCGATAGTCACATAATCGCCCACGCAAGGTCCCCTTCAGCTTGATCCGACCTCGCCCATGCGCGACTTCGCGCCCACGCGCAACGCTCCGCTGCTGCTGCAACAACGGAGGGATCATATCGGTGATACACGAAGAGCGACGCGGCACTCTCTATTAAGGCGAGTTTATTAGTGGTAGCGCGCGATCATGCCATACAGTCACATCGTCGTGGGGGGAGGATCTTCCGGCTCGGTGATGGCAAGCCGCCTCTCGGAAGACGGCGCCAACCGCGTGTTGCTGCTCGAAGCGGGGCCCGATCTGCCGCCGGGTCAGGAGCCCGCCGCCATTCTCGACAGCTATCCCGGCAGCGCTTATCTGGATCCTCGCTTCGTGTGGTCGGACCGGCGCGTCACGCTGGCGCCCCGCGGCAACAATGCGCCTGATGGCGGGCCGCCCCTGCGCCGCTACGAGCAAGGCCGGGTGATTGGTGGCAGTTCGGCCATCAACGGTCAGATGGCGAACCGCGGCGTTCCGGACGACTATGACGAGTGGGAGCGCCGCGGCGCTCGCGGCTGGGGCTGGAAGGATGTGCTGCCCTTCTTCCGCAAGCTCGAGACCGATCTCGATTTCGACGGCCCGCTGCACGGTCGCGACGGCCCCTTACCCATCCGCCGGGTGCCGTTCACGCAGTGGCCCGGCCAGGCGCGCGCATTCTCGGCCGCGCTCAAGCAACACGGCCTGCCTTGGCTCGACGATCAAAATGGCGAGTTCCAGGACGGCCATTACCCCATCACGATCTCCAACGTGGACGATCACCGGGTCAGCACGGCAATGGCGTGGCTTACCGCGCAAGTACGGGCCCGACCCAATCTCACCATCCGCACCGACTCCACCGTAGACGAGCTCCTGTTCGACGGCATCCGGGTACGCGGCGTGCGGGTCGGCCGGGAGGAGATCGAAGGGCGCACGGTGATCCTTTGCGCGGGCGCGCTCTACACACCCGAGATCCTGCTGCGGGCCGGGATCGGCCCGGGTCAGGAGCTGCGCGAGCTGGGCATCGCGGTGCGCTCCAGCCAGCAAGGGGTCGGACGTGGCCTGTCCGACCATCCGTCCGTGGCGATCGCCAGCTATCTGCATCCCGCCGCGCGGCTGCACGCACAGCGCCGCCACATCATGCTGGGAATACGCTTCTCGAGCGATCGGGCGCGTTATCCGGCAGGAGATTTGGCCGGTATCCTCTCCACCAAGGCGGCTTGGCATGCCGTTGGGGAACGCCTGGGCACTCTGGCGATCTGGATCAACAGCCCGCTGTCGGAAGACGGCCGCATCACGCTTTCGACCCGCGACGCGCGCGTCGCCGCTAACGTGGATTTCGCGCTGCTATCCGATGCGCGCGATGTCGAGCGGCTGCGCAGCGGTTTCCGCCGCATGGCGCGCGTCCATCTCTCGCCTTTGCTGCACGACGTCATCGCCGATCCGTTCCCGGCCAGCTACAGCGAGAAAGTGCGCCAGATCGGTGCCATCAACCTGCGCAACACGATCCTCACGCGCATTGCCGCGCTGTTCCTGGACGGTCCGGAATGGATGCGCCGCCAGTTTCTGCAGCGAGCGGTGATGGAGGGAGAGGCGCTCGCCACGCTGATGGCCGACGATGCCGCCTGCGACGCCTTCATCCGTTCGGCCGTCGCCGGCGTATGGCACGCGAGCAGTTCTTGCCGGATGGGCGCACCGGACGATCCCATGGCGCCGCTGCTGCCTGACGGGCGGGTGAAGGGGATCGAGGGCTTGCGCGTGGCGGATGCATCGGCCTTCCCCGCGATTCCCAGTGCCAACACCAACCTGCCCACGATCATGCTGGCGGAAAAGCTCGCGGACGCGATCCGCAAGGCTGGCTGAAGGAACGGTCAGGCTACTGCACCGGTCTCTTCAAAGTGTCCCCGCGTTGGGTTGCGCATCATCGCGCGCGGCGAGCACGGCCCGGATCTCCCGGTGGCGCTGCCTGGTCAGCGGATAGCCGAACATCGCCAGCATCGAGCCGAGCGAGCAGAGCATCGGCAACCCGATATAGACGAACGTCAGCCCAGTGAGCGCGGCGGGCGTGTTGCGCTCCGCCAGCGCCGGCACGTAGGAGAAGGCCGCCAGCACCAGCAGCCCAAGGCCGACCGACAAGGCATGACCCAGTTTGAAGACACCGGTCAGCAAGGCATAGAGCAGCGCGGTACGGTCCGCGCCACGGACCAGTCGCTCCTCGTCGGCCGCGTCCGCGATCATCGCGCGGGGCAGCATGTAGGTGGCGCCATAGAAGAAGCCGCCGATCGCGGCCGGGACCATGAGCATGGGCACGTTGCCCGGCGGAACGAACAGGAACAGCGTCTGGCCGACCGAAGCGCCCAGAGCACCGAAGATCAGCGCGCGATGTTTCTCGAAGCGTTCGGCGATGCGTCCCCAAAGGGTAGCCGTCAGGACTCCCACCAGGAAATAGACGACGATTTGCGTCCCGAAGTCGCCGATGGTGAACCCCTTGACCGACGTGGCGAACATGATCCCGGTCACCGCGCCGATGCCTACGCTCAAGCCCAGCAGCAATTCGGCCAGGATCACCCGGCGTGTGGCGGGAAGCGCGAACAGCGCCAGATAGGCACGCAGTCCGCCCTTCGTCCCGCTCGCACGCGCGGGCCGAGTTCTTGCCAGGAGCACGGTCGCCATCACGCTGAGCGTCAGCAGCACCAGAATGGTGACGCCCATCCACTGGATCAGGCCCAGGCCCAGATAGCCGTCGAGCAGCTTGGGGATCAGCATCGTTAGCAGGATGCCGGCTGTAGTGTACCTCTGCCACCACCCGAACACCCGACCTCGCTCGGCATAGTCATCGGTCTGGGCCGCGCAGAGCGCCAGATGCGCAAGCGCGAGGATCGAGTAGCCGAGATAGGCCAACGCCAACGCCACGACGAGGTAGATCATGCTCACTGTCGCGGGAGGATAGAAACACATCCACACACCGCAGGCCAGAGGCACGCAGCCCGTCACGATCCAGATCTGGTAGCGACCCATCCGGGAGCGCGTGCGATCCATCAGATCGCCCAGAAACGGGTCTATGAAGATATCGGCCAAGCGGATGAGCATGAATGCCAGCCCGGCTTCGGCCAGCGAGACGCCGTGGTTGCGCGTGAGCTCCTGAGGGATGATGGTGGTGAGCGACAGCGACAAGGCCGCGATCGGCGCTGCGACCGCGGTCAGGGCCGCAAGGTTGCGCCCTGAAGTTATGGCAATCATGGCAATCCTCTCCCGCGGCCTTCCGGCTCTCTGGTTGGAGCCCGCGATGTTAAGGCACCTGGCTTAGTTTGCAATCGCCCACGCGCTGGAACGAGGTGGGCCGGCGCTTTGAATTGCGACGCAAGCCGCGCGGTGCGGACCGGCCCAGCGCCGCGCAGGACAAGCATCTGGCGACCTGCCGCAGCGGCCCGATCATCGTGGAGATGGAGTATCGCGTCGCCTCCGATCGCGCCCGCTCGTTCTACGCCAGTATGCTCAAGGTGCGATCCGCGCGCAGCCGCAATGGCGCATTCGCTTGGTCGCTCGCACGCGACATCAGCGCGCCGGAGCTATGGGTGGAGCGCTTCACCTGTCCGATATGACTACCTACGCCAGCGTGACCGCCTGAATCCGACGAGGCGCAAATTCATCAGGATGCCGTGGTCCATATGCGGTCCGGGCAACCGCCAGTCATCCGGCGCTTGCTGGAACGCCCGTTCGGCTCGATACGGCCGAGCGACAACACGCCCGACGAGGAAGTGCTGACTTGATACTCTCGCGTCTGCGCAAGGGGGTCAGGTCCTAGCCCGCATCCGACCCTTCGATGCCATCGGCCGACGCGAACCGCGTTGCCGGCGTTTGCGGCGGCGGGGCACCCGTGGCGAGGATCGCCAGTGCCGCCCGTGCGGCAGGCGACAGCGCATCGGGATCGTTTTCGGCAAGGTCCCTGATGCGTGCGCGCATGCGAGGGTCCCAGAAACTCGCCACATGGTCCGCGGTCGCCGCCGACGCCGCATCGTGACCGATCGCGGCGAAATTGCGGGCGATCTGGTTAAGCATGTAGACGAGGCGCGCGTCGTTGCTCATCATCGACGTGTCGGCGTCGCCGTGATCACTCACTTGGCGGACTCCAGCACGGCGATGCGGCGGCTCGCCCTCGCCTGCTCGGCATAGTTCTCCTGCCAAGCCGACGGACCGTTGGACGCGGAAACCTGCACGGCGGTGACCTTGTACTCGGGACAATTGGTCGCCCAGTCGGAAAAGTCCGTGGTGATGACGTTGGCTTGCGTGTCGGGATGGTGGAAGGTCGTGTAGACCACGCCCGGCGCGACCCGCTCGGTGATCAGCGCGCGCAGCGTCGTCTCGCCCGCCCGGCTCTTCAGCGATACCCAGTCACCATCACGCAGGCCGCGGTTCTCGGCATCGAGAGGATGGATCTCCAGCCGGTCCTCGGGATGCCAGGCCACGTTGCCGGTGCGGCGCGTCTGCGCTCCGACATTGTAGTGGCTGAGGATGCGCCCGGTGGTCAGCAACAGCGGGAAGCGCGGGCCAGTCTTCTCGTCGGTCGGAACATAGTCGGTGACGACGAACTTGCCCTTGCCGCGCACGAAGCCGTCCATGTGCATGATCGGCGAGCCATCTGGCGCCGCATCGTTCACCGGCCACTGCAGCGAGCCCTCGGCCTCCAGGCGGTCGTAGTTCACGCCTGCGAAGCTTGGCGTCAGCGCCGCGATCTCGTCCATGATCTGAGAGGGGTGCGTGTAATCCCAGCCAAGGTCCATTGCCTGGGCGAGCAATTGCACGACCTCCCAATCGGCATAGCCATTGAGCGGGCTCATCACCCGGCGCACGCGCTGGATGCGTCGCTCCGCATTGGTGAAGGTGCCGTCCTTTTCCAGGAAAGTGGAGCCGGGCAGGAAGACATGCGCGTAATTGGCGGTCTCGTTCAGGAACAGGTCCTGCACCACCACGCACTCCATCGCGGCCAATCCCGCTGCGACGTGGTGGGTGTTCGGATCGGACTGGAGGATATCCTCACCCTGGACGAACAGGGCCTTGAAGCTGCCATCCGTCGCTGCATCCAGCATGTTCGGGATGCGCAAGCCAGGCTCCCCGTCCAGCGCCACGCCCCAGGCCTGCTCGAACAGCGCCCGGGTCTCGACATCCGAAACGTGGCGATAGCCCGGAAACTCATGCGGGAAACTGCCCATGTCGCAGCTGCCCTGCACGTTGTTCTGGCCGCGCAGCGGGTTCACGCCCACGCCTTCGCGACCGACATTGCCGGTCGCCATGGCAAGGTTGGCGATCGCCATGACGGTCGAACTGCCTTGGCTGTGTTCGGTCACGCCAAGCCCATAATAGATCGCCCCGTTGCCCCCTGTCGCGAAGAGGCGGGCGGCGGCGCGGACATCCTCGGCGGGCACGCCCGTCAGCGGCGCTGTGGCTTCGGGCGAACGCCCCGGTTCCGATACGAACTGCGCCCAGTCGGCGAACTCGTCCCAGTCGCAGCGCGTGCGCACGAACGGCTCATCGTACAACTTCTCGGAGACGATCACGTGGGCCATGGCCGTCAGCAGCGCGACGTTCGTGCCCGGGCGAAGCGGTAGGTGGTGTGCAGCCTCGATATGCGGCGATTTCACGAGGTCGATGCGGCGAGGATCGATGACGATCAGTTTCGCGCCCTGGCGCAAGCGCCGCTTCATGCGGCTGGCGAACACCGGATGGCCGTCGGTTGGGTTGGCGCCGATCAGCAAAATGACATCCGACTGCATGACGCTGTCGAAGTCCTGCGTCCCCGCGGAGGTGCCGAAGGTCGTCTTCAGGCCGTATCCGGTCGGTGAATGGCACACCCGCGCGCACGTATCGACGTTGTTGTTGCCGAAGCCCTGGCGGATCAGCTTCTGCACCAGGAAGGTCTCTTCGTTGGTGCAGCGGCTGGAGGTGATACCGCCGACGCTGCGGGTACCGTATTGCGCCTGGATGCGGCGGAATTCCGAGGCGGTGTGCGCGATCGCCTCTTCCCAGCTGACTTCACGCCAGGGCTGATCGACGCTCTCGCGGATCATGGGGTTCAAAATGCGATCCTGGTGATTGGCGTAGCCCCACGCGAACCGCCCTTTGACGCAGCTATGCCCGCGATTGGCCTTGCCGTCCTTCCACGGCACCATGCGCACCAGCTCCTCACCGCGCATCTCGGCGCGGAACGTGCAGCCGACCCCGCAATAGGCGCAAGTGGTGACGACGGCGCGGTCGGGCGTTCCGACCTCCACCACCTTCTTCTCGATCAGCGTCGCGGTCGGACAGGCCTGCACGCAAGCGCCGCAAGACACGCATTCGGAGGAGAGGAAATCGGCATGTCCGCCGGGCGATACCTTGGATTCGAAACCCTTGCCCTCGATCGTGAGCGCGAACGTACCCTGCACTTCGTCACAGGCGCGCACGCAGCGCGAGCAGACGATGCACTTGCTGGGATCGAAGTCGAAGTAGGGGTTCGAGGTGTCCTTGGCCTGCCCCATGTTGGTGGCGCCCTCGTAGCCGTAGCGCACATCACGCAAGCCAACCGCACCTGCCTGCGTCTGCAACTCGCAATCGCCGTTCGCCGCGCACGTCAGGCAGTCGAGCGGGTGATCGGAGATATACAGCTCCATCACGCCGCGACGAAGCTGCTTCAGGCGCTCGGTCTGGGTGCGCACCACCATGCCCGGAGCCACCGGGGTCGTGCACGAGGCGGGGTAGCCTGCCCGCCCCTCGACCTCCACCAGGCACAAACGGCACGAGCCGAAGCTTTCGAGGCTGTCCGTGGCGCACAGCTTGGGTATCGAGCCACATCCCGCCAGCGACGCCGCGCGCATGATGGAAGTGCCTTCGGGCATCGTCACCGTTGCGCCATCGATCGTCAGCGTCACGCTGCGGGTATTGGTCGTCGACGGCGGCGTGCCATGGTCGGCTTCGCGAGTGTATGTCATGCAAGTTCCTCCGCCAACTGGGCGGCTCCGAAATCCTCGGGGAAATGGTCCAATGCGCTGAGCACGGGATAGGGCGTGAAGCCGCCGAGCGCGCAAAGCGAACCATACTTCATGGTGTCCGCCAGATCGCGCAACAGCGCGGTCTGGCTGGCCACATCGGCATCGATCCGATCCGGTGCCCGGCTGTTGAGCGCCTTGCCGAGGTATCCGCTGGCGCGCTCCTGCGCGTTCTTCACGGCCTGGCCGTCACGCGCGTCGATGATGCGATCCAGGATCTCGACCCCCCGCGTCGATCCGATGCGACATGGCGTGCACTTGCCGCAGCTCTCCACCGCACAGAACTCCATGGCGAAGCGCGCCAGCCGCGCCATGTCCGCATCCTCGTCGAACACGGTGATCCCGGCGTGGCCGATCAGCGCCCCCGCCGCCGCGAAAGCCTCGTAATCGAAGGGCAGGTCGAACTGGGAGGGTGGGATGTAGGCACCCAGCGGGCCACCCACCTGCACCGCCCGGACCGGCTTGCCGCTCGCGGTGCCCCCGCCGATGCCGTTCACCAATTCACCCAGGGTGACGCCGAAGCCGATCTCGTAGAGGCCGCCATGCTTCACATTGCCCGCGATCTGCACCGGCATCGTTCCCCGAGAACGGCCGAAGCCCACGGCGGCATATGCCTCCGCTCCGGCATCCAGGATAAAGGGGACCGCAGCCAGGCTGAGGACGTTGTTGATCACCGTGGGCCGGCCGAACAGCCCGCTCAGCGCCGGCAATGGCGGCTTGGCGCGCACTTGGCCGCGCTTGCCTTCGATGGAGTCGAGCAACGCGGTCTCTTCGCCGCAGACGTATGCGCCCGCGCCCACTCGCACTTCCATCGTGAACGGCGCCACGCGTTGCGCCGAGAGCGCGATCGCTTCCTGCATGGTGGCGATCGCGAAGGGATATTCGCTGCGGATGTAGATGTAGCCGTGGCCAGCACCGACAGCATGAGCTGCAATGGCCATGCCCTCGATCAGGCAGAACGGATCGCCTTCCATCAGCATGCGATCGGCGAAGGTGCCGCTGTCGCCCTCGTCGGCGTTGCAGACGATGAACTTGGTCGGCCCCGCGGCTTCCAGAACGGTCTGCCACTTGATGCCGGTGGGGAAGCCCGCGCCTCCGCGACCGCGCAGCCCGGATGCCTTGACGGCATCGACGACCGCTTGCGGCGCCATCGCCCGCGCGGCGTCCAGTCCGCGCCAGCCATCGTGCGCGGCATAGTCGGCCAGACTCAAGGGATCGGTGCCCCCGCAGCGTGCGAACGTGAAGCGCTGCTGGCTGGCGAAGAACGGCAGCGCGGCCACCTCGCCCAAGCGATTTGGATGGTCGCCTGCAAGTACCGCCGAGACGTCGCCCGGCGCGATCGGGCCATAGCCGATGCGCACACCGTCCACCTCCACTTCGGCCAGCGGCTCGATCGAGAATAGCCCGCGTGATCCGGTGCGGACGACCTCGCAGCCCGCTTGGCGAAAGGCGGCGGCGAGCTCATCGGCGCCCAACGCCACGGACGCCATGTCACGGCTGATGTAAACACGGGTCACGCGGCGATCTCTTCGGCAATCCACTCGAGCTTGGCTGCGTCGATCCGGGCGATCGGGCGCCCGTCCACCAGAGCGTTGGGTCCCACTGCGCACAGGCCCAGGCAGTAGACCGGCTCCAGCGCGACATGGCCGTCGCCTCGCGCCTCTCCCATCCTGGTGCCAAGCCGGCTTTCCGCGGCCGCTTCGATGAGGGCACCGCCGCGCGCCTGGCAGCTTTCCGCTCGGCACAGTTTGACGACATGGCGCGCAGGCGCCGTCCGGCGAAAGTCATGGTAGAAACTGATGACGCCATGCACGTCCGCACGGCTGAGGTTCAGCGCTTGCGCGATCGTCGGGATCAGGGCGTCGTCGACGTGCCCCGCTTCATGCTGCACGGCATGCAGAAGCGGGAGCAGCTTGTCTCGCGTGGCGCCATGCTGATGTGTCCAGTCTTTTACGAAGGCTGTCTTGTCATCAAGGCTGAGCGCCATGGTCACTCCGGGAAAAACAATGTTCGAGGCGAAGCGCGGTGACTCAAGAAAGTCGTCCGACCTGCAAGCCTTGCACTAGCGCAATTCTGCCGCGGATGGAATGAGCCGGGGCGGCCGCGTCGCATTCCCATCCTGGCGTCGCGGAAAGCGGTTCAGCTGCTCCCCGGCGGCCTGACCATCAGCGCCGCCTCAGCCATGGCCAGCGCATCCATGAACTGCCCCCTTTCGGTCTCGGCCCTGACCTCGCCTTCCCTATCCAGCAAATCGAGCGCGGAGACGACCATATTGGTGCAGATCTTCATCCGAGCCCGGAAGAGGCGCCCGGGCAACTCCGTCCGCTCATGCAGCATCGTCAGGATCCGGCTGGTCGTCGGATAGTCCTCGTCGAACGAGAAGCGCTGCCATGCCGCTCCTGACCGAAACAGGCCGGCGAGGAACGCTGCGTAGCTGCGCTCGCCCGCACTGTTGCGCTGCTGGATGACGGGATCGAACAGGATGAACAGCAGTTCCAGCATGGGAACGTCGCCCCCCTGCGCCTCGCGCCCAGCCAGCATCGCGGCGCGCACCCTTTCGATTTCGGAGAGGCGATGACGGATAATGGCTGCCACGACGGCATCCTTGTCCCCGAAGTGATAGGCGACCACGTTGGTGTTTGCCGAACCGGACGCCACGCCGATCTGCCGCAGCGACGCGCCGTTGATGCCGTGCTCAGCGAAAAGCATTTCTGCCGCTTCGATTATGGCGAGCCGCGTCGCCTCGCCGCGCTCCCGTCGGCGCCTGCTCTCGTTAGCCATATGCGTGTCTTAAAGCGGGAGCCATTATTGTCGCAAGCAAGACATAAGGCTGCGATCGGATCGCCCGACATATGTGCTAATCTAGCGTCGCGACCTTGCCGGTTCGATGCGAAGCCCGGAACAATCAAGGCAAGAACAACGGAGAGAGATGTGAACGCGCGCACCACCATCACACCGCGGTATCCCACTTTCCAGCTCAAGGACATCGAGCCGCGCTGGTCCCGTAACGGAGAGATGGCGCACTCATACAATGCCGCGGCGATGGTCCCCTGCCAGATCGAGCCTTACCTCGTGCGCGTGATGCTGAAGGCCTTGCCGCTGATCCCGGCGGACCGACCCGAGCTTCGCGAGGATGTGGAGACGTTCAACAAGCAGGAAGTGGAACACGCCAAGCAGCACATCGCGTTCTACAAGATCCTGCGCGACAAGGGTTATCCGCGTCTGGCCGAGTTCGACAAGAAGCTGGCGGCGGACTACAAGCACTTCTTCCAAAACAAGTCGCTGCAGTTCAACATCGCCTACGCCGAAGGCTTCGAGGCCATGGGCTCGGCAGGTGCGGAAACGTTCTTCCAGGTTCTTCCGCTGCTCGAGCGCGGCGCCGACCAGCGCGCGGTCGACCTTTGGAAGTGGCACCTTGCCGAGGAGTTCGAGCATCGCCGAGTCTGCTTCGACTTGTACCAGGCGCTTTTCGGGCGGGGGCTGTTCCGCGGCTACTTCTATCGCTGCTACGGCTTCATCTACGCGTACTTCCACCTTACCCGGTACATGCAGGGGATCGCCGACTACATGATCGAGGCGGATCGGGAGAGCATGACGCCCGAGCAGGTCGCCAAGTCCAAGGCGCGCCTCAAGAACTATCGTCGCAACCTGCGCAAGAGCAACCTCAAGCAGGCGCTTGCCGTATTTTCGCCCTTCTACAATCCGAGCAAGAAGACTGCGTCACCAGAGATGGTCGATTATCTCGGGAGCATCTCCGCCTGGGAAAAGCCGGCCTGATCGCGCCCCAATCGCAAGTGAAGGACACAAGATCGTGAGCTACGATGTGCCATCGAGACTGGAAGGCTGGCATGTGCGCCACAGGGGCGCGGCCAGTTTGGAAGTCTCGGACTTTTTCCTCCGCGAAGAGAACCTTGCCCAGCCGGATGAGGGCGAAGTACTGGTGCGTACACGCTGGCTCTCGCTCGACCCTTATCTGAGCTTCGCCATGATCGGCAGCGGGGACGGCGGCGCCAGCTGGCCGGTGCAAGGCCGCATCATCGGCGAGGTCGTGCAGTCACGAGCGGAAAATGTCCCGGTCGGGTCCACTGTGCTGGGGACCGGTCAGTGGCGTGATTGGAATGTGCTGCGGAGCGCCGATGTCGACGTGCTCCCGGTCGACCCGCATTGGCCCAGCACCGTTCACTTCGGCGTCCTGGGAGCATCGGGCCTCACCGCCTGGGTCGGGATGACGCTGGCCGCCGTGCAGCCTGGCGAGACGATCCTGATCTCGGCCGCCACCGGCCCAGTCGGCAGCGTCTGCGGACAGATCGCGCGGGAACGCGGCGCTCGCGTGCTAGGCATCGCCGGTGGCGAAGAGAAGTGCCGCTTGGCGGTCTCGCGCTACGGGTACGACGATTGCCTGGATCACCGACTGCCGGGGCTGAGTGACCGTCTCGTCGCCGCCGCGCAAACGGGCATAGATGTGTTGTTCGAAAATGTCGGAGCGCCCTCGCTTGACCCCGCGCTGTCCGCAATCGTCGAGGGCGGACGCGTCATCCTGTGCGGACTGGCCGCCCATTACCGCACGGGCGATCCGATCGCTCTGACGAATTTCCGCCTCATCTTGCGCAAGCACCTGACGATGCGGGGCTTTGCCTGGACCGAACACCGGGACATGCACCCTGCGGGCCGCGCTTGGCTTACCGAGCGTCTCGCCGAGGGCACTTTGGCCTACGACGAGACGGTGAGCACGGGACTGCCTCAAGCCGCGGAGGCGTATGTCGCGATGCTATCTGGCAAGGGTTTGGGCAAGCATCTGCTGCAGTTGCCCTGAGGCGCGGCGGGTCAAGTGCCGCATGTCAGGCGCGAAACGCTGCGGCGGCTGGCGCGATCCTTGATGCGCCAGCCCCACCATTCTGTAGAGCGATTCTACAGGGCGATGATCAGGCAACTGCGCCGCTCGCCTTCAGTGCTTCGATGCGATCCCAATCGATACCCAGCTCCATCAAAACCATCTCGGTATGCTCGACGGCCTCTGGCGATCGACCTGCTTTAGTAGGCTCGTGGTTGAATTGCACCGGGCCGGCCGCCAGCTTGATCGGCGCGCCTCCGTCCGTTGCCTCAACGTCGATGATCATGTCGTTTGCCAATGCCTGCGGATCGCGCGCGATCTCATCCAGGGTCTGGTACGGCGCCCACTGGCCACGCAGCGTCTTGAACCGCTCGAGCCAGTAGGACATCGGCTGGCTTGCGATCGCCCGCGTCACTTCCACGCTGCCGTCCACCCAGTTGGCCATCAAGCCCTCGGCCGTGTTGAAGCGGTCGTCCTGCATCAGCTCCGGCTTGCCCAAGTGCTCCCAGGTGTCGGCCAGATAGGGTCCGGGCGTAAGGATCGTGAGGTTCAGATGGCGCCCATCCGCCGTCTGGAAGACGCCGACGAAGGGATTGCCTTTCGCGCCGCCAGATGCCGGCATCTTGGGCGCCTGGCACTTGCCGGACTCGATGGTGACCGCCAGGCCCATGCCCACGGCCCAGACTCCGGAGGACAGCAAGGACACGTCAAGCTCGACCGCCTCGCCGGTCTTCTCGCGGTGGAACAACGCCGCACTGATCCCGCCGGCGATGTTGGTTCCGCCGATCGTGTCGCCATACGCGGGGCCAGGCTGGGTCAGCGGACCGCCGAGTTCCGCGGGCGTGACGCACATGGCCGAACCGCCGCGGGCCCAGAAGGCGGTGGAGTCGAAGCCGCCTTTCAGGCGCTCGGGACCCTTGTCGCCCAGCGCGCTGCCGCGTGCGTAGATGATATTCGGGTTCGCGGCGCGGATGTGCTCCACGTCGATCTTCAGCTTCTGCCGCTGTTCGGGCAGGTAGTTGGTCAGGAAGACATCGCATTCCTTGGCCAGATCGTAGATCAATTGCTGACCTTCGGGCTTCGAGACATCGATGCCGACGCTGCGCTTTCCGCGGTTGGGATGCGCCATCATCACGTTGCGCTCGGGGTTGATCGGCACGCCGTCGAGATTGATAAAGCCGCGCTGGGTGTCACCGCGCACCGGATGCTCGATCTTGATGACGTCCGCACCCCAATCCGCCAGAAGGGCACCTGCCACCGGAACGAACGTGAACTGCGCAACTTCCAGGATGCGCACGCCTTCCATGACTTTGACCATGTTCGTTCCTCTACCTTCCCACCGTTCGATCATGCCGCATCCAGGCGACATACACTTTGTAAGCAATCGAGGCGTGCGCTACAGCGCGCAACCGGGTTGTCAACCCACCCGGCCGGGCGATCGCTTCAAGCTCTCTTCGTTATTCATCCGCTGTGCCGTTGCGCAAGCATGTCGAGGATCTGGGCCGGCGGGGTGTTCATCCAGCCCTCCTCCGGCCAATTGAACCAGCCGCTGGAGGCGTAAGTCCCTCCGTCCACATGAACCGTCGATCCGGTGACGTAGGCAGCCAGGTCGGATGCCAGGAACAAGACGCAGCCTGTCAGATCCTCGCCCTCGCCGAAGCGCGCCATCGGCACGGAAACGGACTGGTTGAGCTTGTCCTGCGCAGAGCCGGGCTCGTACGGTTGACCGCCGCTGCCGGGGGTTGGGAAAATATCCGGAGCGATGCAGTTCACCCTGATGCCGTCCGCATGGAACTCCATGGC